>Ga0056128_1011052_pt1 | contig 11194 bp, 9 predicted proteins | sample WorMetLIZISLAND2_FD_71113 | JGI IMG/M metagenome (GOLD analysis project Ga0056128, IMG submission 71113) | Marine gutless worms symbiont microbial communities from Max Planck institute for Marine Microbiology, Germany - Olavius geniculatus... ... | reverse complement strand
GCTTCTGTCTTCACTTCCATAGCAACTAGATCACAGTCAAGTTATCCGTAAAAAGAGGAAAAAACAACTTAGAACTTATTAATGAAGCGGAAGTCAGCATCAAAACAAAAACAAAACCACTTCATTAGCATTTGCGATTTGCTGCCTGTTAACTCTGACGAATATGTGTCAGTAAATGATTTTTTTGTCAGCTCATAGTCATAAGTGTGTTTAAAACGTTAGGGAGCAAGCATCCATATGAAGGACAAGAAGAAGCTGCTGCCTCTGCACTGTGCCTGCTGGAAGGGACAGTTGGAAGCGGTCGAGTTTCTGCTGAGTTTTGGAGCGCAGGCGTGCGAGTGTGACGTGTCGCTGAAGACCCCCTTGCACTGGGCTGTTCAGTACGATCATTTCAACGCTCTACACACTTTGCTCAAGGTTCGTTCGTTTACATTCACTGCGTGTGTCTGTGCGTGTTTGAAGTGTTTTCTACCTGGTAAATGTTTTCATACTTTTAGCAGTGCAGAGTGGCGACTCGTGCAATGGCGCCATGGCGCTGCCAAACTCGAGTTGAATGACAGATGTACTGTACGTAGTTCCGCTCTGTTTTTGTCACATGCGAGGTTTTGTCACACATAAAAGCTCACTCTAAGCCCTATTATGGGTGTTGTATACAATTGTTTGTTCTTGTGTCCCATGTGAGCTTTTAACTCAAAAATGTTAACAAGAAGTTTTTTGTGAAAAAAACTTATCCTGTTTTTGAGTCAACGAATTCTGGACCTGGGTCATGATCCAGATTGTGAGGTACTGATTGATCGATTAACCTACTGTGACACATTCTCAGAAAAAATTGTTTTAATTTGCATTTTTGCAATCCAGCGTGATGAATGTTTCAGTTTAATTCTACTGATGCTAATATTGTGTGCATGCCAAACAGTACGGTGCAAGAACGGTGGTTGGCTGCACTGACAAGAACGATCAGACGGTTCTGCATTATGCCGCCTGCACTGGAAACGTTCTGGTAAGAATAACTCGTATTTTGTGACTGCACAGAGCAAACAGAATAATGTTTATTTATTATGTGTACGTTATATTTATATTCAGAGGTATCAAGTCATATCAATAGCATAATTGTTGCAATTAAACACATCTATTTTTACCTGCCGGATGCTGTTTCTGTACACTAGAGATATTATTTTTTTTATAAATTATATACAGAAAAAATTTGTTTAAAGCTGGTAGTAAAACTGAATATTTTTTCGTAAACAATATAAAAACAATTGCAGCATGACAACTAATTATGCACGACAGCTATGCTAAACGCTCATCTGTCCGTCTGTCACACTGTTGTCAAAACGACGTAAGCTAGGATCACGAAATCTTCGCTGTGGCTGTCACAAAAGCTCTAGTTTTTTTGACAAAATCGTGCCACTGGATGAGGGAATTCTCTTTAAACGAGGGCGTCAAATAGGCGTACCCCTAATAAATCGTTATTTTACCACTATTGGTTTGTTTGTGCTCTAGCGTAAACGTTTGCAGGTAGGTAGGCACAGACTTTCTGCTTAGCCTATCATAACAAGCACTAGTAACGAGCTTTCTGGGGGGGGTATTAACGTCGATGATCTTAAACGATCTTGAACCATCAAAATGTGTAGTTTTATTGATTTTTTGGTAATTTTGGGCTGCGGGCACATTTCAGGAGTGAATTACGATGAAATAGCTGGATGTAGACCAAAACAACCTGCATATGAAATTTTCAGCATTAAACGTAGATTTTGGCAGTTGATATTTCGGCTTCCTAGGTTTAAGTAGTTTTTCGTTAAATATGGTTATCCCTTCAAAATGCATGATTTTTGCTAATGTCCCTTAATTTTTACTAAATACTCTATGTACAGTACTATCCTACCGTTGATATGTTGCTGATATAGACGCTGAAGCTATTACTGGACGTCGGTGCACCGCCAGGCGCTAAAGATCAGGAGGAACGAACAGCTTTGCACATTGCTGCACAGTACGTTAGACTACTGCAACTTACTGTTGTACATAAAAATTACATATTAATATTCAAATATGCTGTGTCTCAAAAAAACTGTGCCAGTATTATTTTTTGCATAACTCCATGAAACGTTGGCTGAATTTAATAATAATTGGCATGCAACGTCAACAAATTGCAATGCATTGCTGCAGTTGTCGACAATGTTGCATTAGTTAAATGGAAAATAGTTGCAGATTAGCTGAAACAAGTTTACTGTGAAATTATTGGTTTAGCTAACTGTATTTCCAAAATCGTTGCTAACTAATAGTTGTTAGTTGAAATTTAGTTATACTCTAGTCATTTTTAGTTAATTGTTTATCGCTGCGTCCAGCAAAACACAGTGAACTCGTTACGATGGCATATGACGCTGCTGCTGCTGCTGCTGCTGATGATGATAATGAATGATGAGTGATGCTGTAGGAACGACAGCGTGGATTGTGTGGAGGCTCTGGTACGTGCAAGCAGCCATGAGACGAATGACAGTGACGTCGACGGTAGAACTCCCATGTTACTAGCCTGCCTCAAGGGGCATCATCAAGTCGTCCACTCGCTTCTCACGCTTGGAGCTGACATTACTAAGAGGTGAAACCGTCTCTACTACTGCTTTACCGCTTTTAACAGTTTGACACTGCGTTTGCAGTTATAAAATTTCATAGTTCATACTAGAAATACATTCTGTGGAACGAGGTATCTGTCCCATTGCCACACTATATCGTCTAGCAGTTGCATATAAAGGGGGTAGGTAAAAACAGGGCGCAATTATCTTTCACGAGAGCCGAGTTATAGTCAATTTTGTCACAAAATTCGTTGCCATGGCAACAGGGGTCGGCAGGGGAGAAATTTTAACGACACCATCGGATAGTCTAGGCCCAAAAAGGGGGGTAGGTGCAAACAGCGCGCAATTATCTTTTACGTGGACCGAGTTATACCACTTTGAATTCCCCATACGCCGTAGTGCAATTTTTTTTAAAAATCTGGGGTAAAATAGGGGAAAAAGTTATCAGATTTTTATCCCAAACAAACTTGATCTTATTTTTCAGGCCCCGAATTACTGTGCAAAATTTCATCAAGATCGAATCAAAATTGCGGTCGTAGGAATGTTTACAGATGGACAGACAGAATGACAAGTGATTTTATAATCTGTCTTATGCTATGCTATAGCAATTGGGCAGATAATAAACATTCATACTCATCATAGTGCCGTAGTTTGATGTGGTGGCATTATTCTAGTAGTATAGTACTCCAGCCCAACAAAAAGTGTAATTGTCTGCCTGTCTATCAACGCAAGATGTATCGTTAGGCCTACTTACTTCTTAATTTAGCTATTTGCACAAAGAACTGTTATTAACGAAAGTAATTCTCATGAAACCAACCATGCTTGTCTTCTATAATAATACCAAAGCTGCTTGTCCACATTTCTACATGCGTAGTTATATGAATTGAAGCACTGAGATGCAATGTCCAAAAGTTTGTTATTTTGACAGTATTTCAATAATATATGTCACAGAAGCAATGGATTTATCGGCGCATGAATTAGAAAAAAACGTCACAATTTTGTTCACCATATACAAACATGTTAGAAATTTTTTAAGTGTTAAAACTCGTTCTTGCCTAAAATATTTAAAATGTTTGTATATGCTAAACAAAACTGTGACGTTTTTTAATTCATGCGCCGATAATTCAGTGCCGATTAATCCATTGCTTCAGAGTGCAGTTTTTTCATATATGTCAAGTTGCCATAACAAGAACTGCATGACGGAATTTGGTAAATGGTATAACAGTAAACGTACCGGGGTAAGTAAATCTTAATACACATTGACAGTTCAACGTTTATTAAAGATTAAAAACTTTGGAAAAATAACGATAGGTTAGAAACAGTTTAATATAAAATATATAAAAAACATTTGTACGTGCTTATTACAGTTGTACAGTTAGTGTGTACTATATATAGGGATGACGAGCATAGAACAGGTCTGATGTTGGCGGCAGCTGAAGGCCACATTCCAGTCATGAAGATCTTGCTTGACAACTTGGCAGCTGTCAATGACGGAGACAAGATGAAGGTCGGAGGAAAACGTTTGTCACTTGTTGTCTTTTTTCTGGTCGTAGTTCACTTTCGTACACTTTACTTCAAGGTTAACATCTTGACAGCTTAAGAAATGAAGCTGTTAAACATTGTCAGCAGCAGCATCACAATGAATCATTGATGAGGTCTGGATATGACCTTTTGTACATTGTCAAGACTTTTTCTAACAATTTTTCCAATTTTTTCGTAAGTTCGGTCACTTAAGATTTCCTACAAACATTTTCTGTGCAAATTCTCTAGCACGTTCTTTTGTTCTTTGCACTTTTTACTAATTTTTTCATAAATCTGTGAACTAAGTCAGCCAGTCAGGTGTTATTATAGGCCTACAGACTACGTGAGGTAAGCGCCTACATTTTCAAAACTTCATAGGAAAAACGACTTTTGTTAACATACTGTTTATTTGCACAGTGGCTGGGCTGCTCTGGCAGGCAGCTTTCCGATTGAATTGCTGTCATGTGCATTTGTATTGCTCTCTGTGTTGCTTATTTCGAAGAATAAATACAATGATGATGATGACGACAACGACGATGGTGTATACTTATAGGCGTACTGTACTATACATCACTAACACATCAATTGTTGTCTTTTTTTGATCGTAGTTCACTTTCGTACACTTTACTTCAAGGTTAACATCTTGACAGCTTAAGAAATGAAGCTGTTAAACATTGTCAGCAGCAGCATCATAATGAATCATTTAATCGTTTAATTGCAGTGCTTTACAAGTCTTCGCTACATGTGTACATCATGCAGAACACGGCTCTGCACTACGCGTGTTTTGGCGGTCACGTGGAGGCGGTGCAACTGCTGCTTGAATACAAGGCTGACGTAACAGTCAAGAACACGTACCACCAGTCTCCACTCGATCACGCGATTGATAACCTCAACAGCGACGTTGTCACCGTCATGCTCAGGAACAAGAGGTATAGGCAGTGGGACTATACTTACCTTACCTTATTTTATCTCCGTGGTGGACAGGCTGTTACACTTGCCCAGTGCTGAGGCCGTATCAGTTCGGCTTTCGGCCCAATGCGCATCCCCGAATGTAACTACAGTAACTTGTAAGGTTACAGGTAACAGCTGTGAAGCCGTAGATGGCTGTGAAGCCAAAATCGGTGTGAAAGCCGAAGATTAACCAGTGCAGGAGCACTGGTAATATGTAGCACGTCTGATCTAACAAGATCTGGTCGGCACTTGGTTGGCTTTTCACCTATGGGTTTAAAAAAAAATGGTCTTTAATGCACTAAGCCCCACCAAGGCGGCCGACCATGGTGGGACTATCAAGTTACGGGTATTCAAAATAAAGTAAATATTACTGACAGTCTTTTGGTTTTAGAGTTGCTTTTTACAGTAGAAAAGCAGCAAAAAATCTACTAATGCACTTTCAGCATGCAACGTTCCACTTTTATTGGTAGCACATACATGTAGCACATATTATTCGTGGAGATTGATTGATTGATCGGAATATGCATTGCAGCACGTGTCACTCATGTATGAACGTTCGTGACACTGAAGGTAAAACAATCATGGATCGACTCATTGCCAAACTGCCTGATGCTGCTATGGTAATAAATAATATACTTTAACTTTCCGCAAAAGCAGCCAACATTTCCGACACAAATTATAATCAGTTACACTTTTAGGACACGAATACAGGCATGCATAAAACAAAAAAATCATTAATTATTTTTCACATTTTAGTTTTCTGGGTGTTTCTCAACCATTTTTCATGGAACTTAGCACTTTGGAACTGCGTAACTGTTTACACATGTTTGTCAACTTCAGGGTGATCAGCGCTAAAAGGTCGGATGTTTTGTCGCATGCGTAGCACAGTCTGTCACATGCTTAGACTAGATTTGCTTAAAATTAGCGATACCAGTAGGCCCTAAGACTTTGTAGATGCATTTTACATGTATATTCAGTTACGTGCTGTTCATAGGATAAAAATGTGTACGAGTAAAGTTCACATGTGTACAAATGTACAAAAATGTGCTGAATTTTGATTTAGGACAGTTCAAATGAATGCTGTCGACTGGGATAGGAGAAGAGAGAAGCGGGAATGAGGAGAGGGGAGAGAGGAAGCAGGCGACAGAAAGAATTGTTTTGTTTTCGTTGCCAGTTTTAACCATGTCTGATGATATTGTCCTGTGGACTTTTTTTAACTCTTATATTTACTGTATGTTAGGCCTAAATTGTGCACATGCTGGCGTTCTGTCAAGTCAATGTATTAAACGAATATGATGATGATGATGATGACGTGTAGATAGTGTTGGACCACTGCGTTGATCGTGCTGTGCGAGATGATGATGATCGACGCAGTCTCGCGGTATTATATTTACTTATTAATTTCATATTGAAGTTGTTCATATACAAATCACAGAAAAAATACTTACAAATGGTAAAGATAAAGAAATAGCAATAAAAAAGTAGGAAATACATTTAAAAGTGCTATATAAAATAAGAATTTTGACAAATGTTCTGATCTAACTGCAACTTTGCTATTTCTGGACGGACTGATAGTTATACTTACATTATTCTCAGTTAGTTATAAAATTGTCGTTTTCTCAAATGCTTGAAGTGCTTACCACACTGTAAACGTTATGAAAGTAGAGTACAAACCCTTAATTATTTACAAAAATTCTAGTTGTTTAGGCACCATCATCATGTTGATAAAACTAAAAGAGACTGTAGTTTTAATCTCTTTTGATAACGTGTGTGACTTTTTAAATATTAACGTAACAAAAATTGTTTGTGGTGGCGGAATTTCTACTAGTTAGTTATTTGATGAAAATTGCATGGTATTATTTATACTGCTTTTAGTGCTTTGCCACTGATAGAAAAGCAATTTGATTGTAAAAATTACTGATTAATTTGCTTTTTTAGATATTACTGCTAGCATAATCTAATGTAGATAAGCATGCAGACGGTCGTATATGTGTGTTATCTACATCATATTGTTGCATCTGTCACAGATGACGCTCGACTATCAGTACATTGACCCAGGGCCGGACGATCCTGCATCTAGCAAGAATCGCTATTTTGCACTGAATGCAAGTAGTCTCCAGTTCTTATTATGCATTGAAAAAAATTACTGTGTATATTACTGCAAGAAACTGGTGCAGCTTTCTGCATTATTTTGAACTCAGTTTTTAAAAAAATATTCTACTAAGTCTTTTTGTGTGCTTTTGGTTTGTTTAAGTAGTTGCTTCTGTTTGTATGGGATTTGATGCAGAATTGCAGGCTTGCAGCTCAACGTTTATTTTTTGCTCAGCACCTATTGATGATAGAAGTTAGAACTCTAAAAATTCAGTAGTCTCGTACGGAAAGTAAAAGGTAAGATGTGATTGTTGGGCCTAGAGCTGATCCAAGTTTCTGGGCAATTAGCTCGGTGATAAGCATCTTAGCTATAAACGCAGTGGTAGGACTACAGGGTGTTCCAAAAAAACGGATACCCAATTTTATTTTTGATCACACAATAAAAGTGCGGTGGGTGGAAGAATTTCACGTTTACGTGCCATAAATTTCTGCTTGTAACAGTGAAAGAACGGTTAAAATCGGTGCTGAATTACCAAAGTTATCCCAAAAATAAAACTGGGTATTCGTTTTTTTGGAACACCCTGTAGGCTGCCATAACTTTTTCCAAGGCCCACGGTTACTTTCCTAGCCAGGTGCTTTTTGACAGAGGCACGTGTGTGAACGACTTGCCCAGAGTCGTTACCTAGCAGGCGGCAGCATATCTTCCAGTCGTGTTGAAACGTGTCTAACTTTGAGTTTCGAGTGGATTCTTTCAGTATAATATATGTGGCTGTCATTTTGATGTTTAGTCGATGATTGTTCACGAAAGAGAAGCGCTTTTGTCACATCCCGTATGCAAGAATATTTTGTCACAGAAATGGTAAAGTGACATTTTCTGCATGTTAATTTAATTCTTTCAGTGTGCATGAAGATGCTCAGGTTGCCATTGTGTTTTTTTGCGTAATTTAACTTTTTGGAGTGCGCCGTTTAACTTCTTACCTTACCTTACTTTACCTCTGGGATGGGCAGCCTGCAGTGCTGAGGCCGTATCAGTTCGGCCTAATGCGCGTCCCCGAATGTAACCATAAGGTTACAGGTAGTGGCTATAAAGCCGTGGACGGCTGTGAAGCCGTAAATATATGGTTGTGAAGCCATAGTCGGCTGTGAAGCCGCAACCAGCACAAAACCACTGGTAACGTGTAGCAAATCTGCTCACGCAGGTTTGGTCAGCTCTTAGTCAGCTCCTACCCTCCAGATTTTAGAAATCGTTTGGGTGATCAGTGCACAAAGCCCCACCACTACGACAAGGTGGCTGACCACGGTGGGGCCGTTTAACTCATTGATCTCAAATATATTTGTAAAATATAATAATATTTACACTGTACAATTTGTCCTCGAAATGTTCCATTTTGTCATGTTTATATTGTCGCCAAATTTTAACCAATTTCCAAAATTCTTTCACGATACACTCTGTAGACAATATGCACAGTGAAGTGTGGTGCTGCTCAGTTTGCTTTTTGTGCGTCAGTAACGTTCTAATAATATTATTATCAGCATGTATTGATGTGAAGACATAACAGATTTAACAGCACTGCTTACATGCTGGTTTTAGTTTGTGTATTGAAAATTTAAGAGAAGACTGAAGTCTGGTTTCAACGCACGCAATACAAAGTCTTTGCCTATTTTTTTATAATGCGAGTGACGCTTACAGTGCAAGAAGAAAGTATGCAAGCAAGTATGCAACGGACGCAGTGAACACAAGAAAATGTGCGACAAACGCAAGGTAGACTAAGCAGCTGACGCAAATGACGGTAAAGCATCGACGACGCAGCTGCCAAGACGCATGGATTGCAGCGATGTCTGTTCTCGCGTAGCGGCGTAGCGACGCGCGTTGCGTGCGTTACGTTGTATGGTCACTAGGCTTTAGTGTAGGCCTACATGCTGCCTTGAGAAAAACGATATGGTAACTGATTGGCTAGAGGTCGCTTTGAATCTCTGGCTGCAAAGTCGAAAATAGCCCGCAGTAAAATACACATTGTATTGTTCTCGCTGAAGAGAAATAAGGTGTGATGCACTGCAGAATAGAGATTAATTTTGTAAATGACATGATTGTCATTAAACACTGCGATTGTCTGTCTTTTCTGTCATTAACCATATTGCAAGTTTATTGGCAAGATGGATATCCGAGTGGCTCACAATGATTGTGTAATATTAATAATGATTTTTGTTTGATTTCTGCGTGTAGGCTGCGGTTTGGAAGACTGTTTTTTGGCATCAACCTGCTGACGTACGTCGGCTATCTGGTCTGCTTGACGTCATTTCTCTTAGTCACGTATCCGGGCAAATTGGATCGTCAGACTGGCTGCTCATTCTACCTGGCTGACGAGGACGACTCGCTTGCTGACAGTCATACCAGACAGGTGCGCTGCTTTCTGTTTCTTTCTCTTTTTATTTTCCCCTTTCCTCTTTGTCTATCTGCAGCAGGCTGTTTATGTATATGCCAAACCACAGTGTGGAGTGGTATGAGTGGGTGTTAAACGAACTTTTACGCTTCAGTCAGTGGTTTAACACACTTATCTCACTCTCGGCGACAGTCGGTCGTGTAGCCTACACGTTTGTTTATTCTGTCATTTATGGCTTTTGTCTGGCTGAGAGTTAAAGAAACCGAAGTCAGCGCCGCCCTATAAACGGTGAACTAAACCCTATGGCTTGGGAAGGAGTTCACGTTTTTTTTAAATTTTCAAGACTGAATGTTTGTGCAATGCTTTTGGTTACAGAATGCTACAAGAGAGCAGTTTCAAGAACATGGTGTGAAAAGCAGGGTGTTCGGTTCACTTCTTTTCTGCTTCGTTGGCGTCTTCTTTATACGGGACATTGTCAAATTCGTCAGTCAGGTACTTGTCTGTAAACGATTTATGGCAGTAAGCATATTATTAATATTTTTCATATATTTTTAATTATTCTATTATTTTTATTATTTTTTATTATTTAAAATGTGTATTATTTATTATTTTTATATATTTTTTTTATTTAGAAACCCTTTAGGCCTATGTGTTATATTGGTTGTTGTTATTGTTCTTTAAACTACACCATGTCTCAAATAAAAAACTGTCCGGTATGCATTACCCTGTATGAATTCGTTGTTGTAGACGTTCAAACTACGACGTCTGCATTTCACAAGGTAGTGTAGCAACAGTATTAAGGTGGGATGGACATAACTATAGTCGTTTACGTGAAGTTCCTTTACGATGTTGGATGCGAGATAATATTAAAATTGGCCAGTGTTTTATTCAACAACTTATTCAACAACTGTTAACCCCGGTACAGTTCTTTGAAAAACGATGTAAAAGATGTCATAAAGTTTAGACGATATCATGGCGTGTTGGTGTGTAGAAGTGGTTGTACTTAGTGAACGTGTACAACGTCAGTCTGTGGGTACAAATGATAACAACTTGTATACTGATCCACCCAGCCGTCACTGGTCAAATCATGTGCATAAATGAGTGGCGGTCCGGCTGGATTGGTGCATTCCTCGCATGGATTAACTTCATTATGTACCTGCGAAGGTATTTTGTACCTTGATTCTGTACTTGAAAGTTTCTGCGATATTGTTTTGCTTTTAGAAGTAGATTAATGTAGACTCAGACAGTACATAGAATTGAATCGATGTAATAATGTCTTATGATCTGAAAGTATCATTGTGATCCGGTAAAAGCATCTCCGCATCTGGCCACTGAAATAATGATGTGGTATTTTGCATCTGCTCTGATGTAGAAAGTTACATTTGATAGTGCTGTGAAAACTTTGTCTTCAGAATTTTTATTTTATGAAAGTTGTGATGTAAGTTCTGGGGCACTTCGTAGGCCTATATACACCCTTGGGCTCTGTATGATAACTAGGAATAACAAGAAATTTGAGCTAATGCTCACGAGACACGCGAAAGCCTATGGCAGTTCCGGTTCAGTAGTTTAGCTGAAAATTGGGGTGTTCAAGCTAAGTTAATATACAAATACCAAATTCTCTATATGGATCGCATAACGATAGTAGCGTGGCGCCACCTTGTGAATGATATAGACTTGTGT
>Ga0056128_1011051_pt1 | contig 11194 bp, 7 predicted proteins | sample WorMetLIZISLAND2_FD_71113 | JGI IMG/M metagenome (GOLD analysis project Ga0056128, IMG submission 71113) | Marine gutless worms symbiont microbial communities from Max Planck institute for Marine Microbiology, Germany - Olavius geniculatus... ... | reverse complement strand
ATCCAGAATCCAGGATTCCTTCCGGATCACCCCCAAAATTGAATCACTGGTAGTTTGTGCCATTCCCGACATACCTTCAAAATTTCAGAAAGATCCGTCCATAACTTTTTGAGTTATCTTGCTGACACACAGACAGACAAACAAAAGCAAAAACATTACCTCCGCCAAGTAATTATGGCACATACAACCAAACACTCGTGCTTTATACAGGTCGAACAATCGGAGAGTTTTGTAAACAATTAACGAGCAATCAGTGTGGGGTCCTTAACCCAAAAAAACCCACGGTAGGGAAAGATTCTGAGGGGGGGCAGTAGAATCTGCAGCCAATGCAATTACAAACTGAAGCCAAAACGTCAATCACCTGGCAAATACAAACGAACAGGGCAATACCACTTTTAACCAAACTGCTTTGGTCCTTGTTGGCAATTAGGGCCAATAAACTGAGCTATCATCACACATTGCTCAACAGACCTCTGCGTTCAAACTGCTAGGAGTTGGCACTGCGGCTTCGACAACTGCTGCTGGCCGCAGATGCGAGTGAGAACTCTTCTGGCGGTCGCTGTAACTTCCGCTTTCTGCTCTTGAAGTCTGGACTAGAACGCGATATGACTGTACAACAGCAATCGACGATACGTGTACGTCCACGTTACTGCTGCTACTAAACACTACTAGCTAAAAACTTTGGGTGGAAGCTGGCCCTGCATAAACGCCGGGGGAATGTTAACTGGTGGTAACTGAAGTAGGTGTAGCAGAAGTGTGGTAGAAGGTAAAGTCGGGTTCCATTTACAAACCCGGACCAGGACCCAGAATGGGGATATCAGCCAGGAGTCAAGACACCTTGTACTGATAGTATTATTGACTGAAATGAGCCATTGGTAAAAACCCAAACTCAGTTCGATTTGTTATTGGATTTGTTGTACAAGATCTACATTCTACAGCAAGCTATGCAACAGATTGAAAGTTTACAGCAAATCCACAACAAGTCATCGGTACAACAACTGAACTGCTGCGCGAGACCAATCTCATGGCAAGATAAACCAGTTACTTTCGACGTAGTACATTTCTAATCCACAGCAACTTTCACAGTTTCTATACAAAAAAGTTAGAAATTTGTGCAATGAATTCTGAAATCGAGACAATTTTCTAATCTTCAGGAAGCATGCACATTCAACACTACACAAAGCAATAAACTACAGTATAGAAATTCATCAAATTATAATCTTTGTTAGTTAAGACAATGAGGTTCTGGCAACTGCTATTGCATCATTTGGAACAACCTTCATTCCAAAACATCTTGAAAAGCATTTTAACTTTTAGTAATTTTTTTTATTAATTTAAGTCGGCATACGTTATATACACAAGAACTGCAAACTAAAGTATCTGTAAGTGCAACGTACTTGGTACGGGCGTGTGAACTTCAACTTTCACTCGAGCTGTGGTCCTGATGACATGATGACCAAAGGTTGAAGGTAACGTAACGGCACTGGTGGTCGTAGTCGCTGACGGACTGCCCTGCAGCACATACAATACACAGAAGCTCAAACTCACAGGTTTGATCGAAGACAAGCCATTGTTGCTTGGCCGTGCCACTTTCACGAAATCATCACAAAATTTTGTATAGCGCCTTCTATACAGTCCAGAATGGCAGATCACATATGCAATGACAAACAATTAAAAACAGCATGCTTATAAAGTAGAACAAATCCATAACAGAACATACTGAGTGCTAAAATCTAATGTCCGTATAGGATTCTAAATAAAACATCTTAAGACTGTATTTAAAAGTTAATCCACATTATGTCGACCAGCTTTTTGCTTCCGCTTCCAAGAAGTATGATAATAACAGTGTTACCTACTTGCTTGAGACAGTTTAACATGATAATGCATAATGCATGGCCTTCACAATGACAAATACAAAACCACCAGTAACAGCACTAACTATGTGCAATGTTGATTAACCTTGTTAACGCAACCAACGACGTTACCAACTATGCCAAACCTCCAAACCATTTTGACTAAAAATGAATAATAACAATTATTATTATTATTATTATTCGTATCCATGCATGCAGACGCAGCAAGCAGGACTGGTGACGGTGACTGTCCAGTTTACTTTAGCAGCATTTTCCTTAATTTATCTTCATCTGTCCGATATGTCTACACTTTTGCCACAAATAAACAACAAGCAACCAGTGATGCAAACAGAACTTTTTCTCAAGACCGAGACCAGGACTTTTGTTTCAAGACCAAGATGGTTATCGAGGCACCTCGAGACCAAGACTTCTGTGTCAACAACACCTGCATCACGGCAACCAACAGTCAGGAAAGACAACAGTGTGATAATTCGTACCCGCGCAGCGTGGCAGACACAACACGCCGGACTGGTGACTGTCACAGTTGGTTGCGGCTGCGGCGACGGTAGTGCGACCCCGGTGTAAGGCGGCGGTGGCAGCGAAGACACTACGGGTGACTCTATATACAACTCGGCAGGGTCGACATCAATCGACACGCTGCTGGACGTCGAGTGATGCTGTGAGCTCTCCTCGGCTATCGTCGACAGCGCCAGCTCTGCGACCGGCGGCGGCTCCATGCGCGACCCAGAGTGTCGACGTCGTCGCTGCATGTGGACATCTCGCGGCGGACGACGCGACGACTTCGACGCAAGCTTTGGTGACGGCAGCGGCAGCCGATCACCATCATCCAACGGCCGAACCTACGTACATATAATAACACATAAACGTTATCCAGTTGCTTACTGCCAGAAACAAGCAAAGTATACTGTCAAGTTTTGTTCAAGGCTAAGTACTGTCCGTGGGTAGCAGCAGTGTCATGCAGACAACATAAAAATACAAAAATACCTATGTAATCCCGATCTGTATGTATGACCATATAATAACATAGGGTTCCAGAGACTGTAAAAATATATACTGATGCAAAATTTCATCAAGCTGTTTAGTGTTCGTGAGTCACGATGTTGACACAGAAACCACGAAATAAACTTGGCATTTATGCTGAAAACAATACCGTAATTGCTACTGCCGACAGCAACAAAGAAAAACTGACCCAAAATAAAGTAAATACCTCCAATAAAAGATGAAACTCCATGCAATGAATGAAACTGCAGGTTTATGAATGCAATTTAAGCTTTGTGGCATATTTTAAAGTTCAGTCAGTATATGTTATGCTAGTGCTGTACGTTGTTTATTTTAAACCCTGAGCAAATTCATCCACTATACAAGATGTTCCATGACTTTCCAACACCTAAAGCTCTAACTGTCAGGACTTTCCACAAACCAAAAAATCAAGAAAGAATCCAGGACTTTCCAGAAGACATGGGAACCTTAACGAATAACGAAAATTGCAGAAAAATCTCAGCTAAGTGAGTAACTAAGAAAGAAGATAATAATTACCTCAGAACGAGGTCCGATGAATGACAACAGGACGGGAAGTAGCAGCAGACCATTCAGCATCCCGAGCGCTACGAGAAATATCAGGATGACGAAGAAATACCTGAAACAATTCAGCAGACGGCAAACTCTAACCAAAGTCAAAACTATAATGCTTCCGTGTAATCAAAGGTTACAAAAATATTCTAAGATGTAATTTAAAAGTCCATATAAACTCGTAAACTTTCTATGGTTACTTAAATGGGCAACTGCCTCAGTTAGCCCAAAACTTTCAAATCTCTAAAATTTGCCATTGAGGAATCATTAAAGCGATCATTTTATCGGCCAAACACTTTGCCCGACACTCAAACCAGTGCAACACGACACAGGAAGATACTTACATAATGAGTGAATGAGCACCATAAACTTAAACAGAACTTATGTGATGAAAATCTTATATTATTAGTAATACATTTTAAACATTAACTAAAAAGACATCGTTGAATTTATCTCCAAAATGAGAATAAGAGGTTAGTTCTTATTGATTTCTCTGCGTAAACTTTTACGAAAAAGAAAGCCGAGTTCCTGTCAAACATAACCATTTATTCTGCAGGTCCAACTTCAATTGGAACACTGTGAACAAAATGACAGATCGTAGGTGGAAGTTCACCTGACGATGAAGTCGAACTGTGAGACAGCGAGCATCAAGACTCCAAGCAGAGTTGAGATGGCACCATGGACGACCGGTGAAAACACAGGCTCCAGAGTCATAACCACTCGCTTGCTGCGTGACGAGCCGATTGATGTCAGAAACGTCTACAATCATCGGAATGGCGTTACAACCTCAACATTCTGCCTAGCCAAACAGTTAGGTCCGGTGACCGCAGCTTTGCTGTCAGTGGTCCTCTTGTGTGGAACAGTCTGCCAGCTGCACTTCGATTAGACACGTCACTGTCCGTATTTCGTAGGCAGCTGAAAACATTCTTCATGACAGAAGCTACTGACAGCGTGTAACAGTTGACTTGGCGCATTTGCTGCATTTCTTTTCTTCGAACTTGCGCCATATAAATGTCATTAATAATAACAAAAATGCGTGGGACATCACCTCCTTTGTGGCAATTTGAGCTGGCAAGGGTTAGACCCAATAAAGCTAGACTGCAGCTCAAGTCAGCCAGATGACCAGCTCTATTAACAGTCAGCGATTTTAACCAACTGGATCAACATGCTAGCATGCCTGGTAACAGAGCCTACTGTTACGCAGCATATGTATCATAAATATGGTTATGAACATTAAAAGTGTACGGCACAATAAAGCCCTGCTTCAACGAACCAGTTACATTATCTTTAATGTTCATGTACCAAAAAGAAGCAATTTCACAAACAACTAACAATGCTAGAACCTTACTAGCAAACTAACACACTATATCGTCATGCGGACATTAACTGAAACTGGTATCGGCTACAAAAAAAGTAGTTTTGTTTTTCATTAATTAGTACCCAATTAATCTTGATTAACATTTTAGCGGACAATTAATCATGATTAAAATTTACAGTCAGTCATTAAACGGCACTAATATAGATCAAGAAGCAGCAAGCAGCAGCAGCTTACAATGCAGATGTGAACGGTAAATTCAACGCCAACGCCGGCTGTGATGACGAGAATGACAGCAGGAATAGCACTCAGCTTTATACTGAGCAGACCCATCAGACCGAATACCTCCAGAACTATCATGCCAAGCACCACGACCTGTATACAAGCAACGTAAGCAAAGTCCAGTTAAACAGCAATTTAATTGACTTAACAGACACTTCCATGTATGATGGCACATTAGAGGTTTTTAACGATAATTCATTCATTAATTTCTGACAAGCACCACTAAGAGTGCGTAGCGCCGAATGTAGACATCAGTCTCCAGAGTGGACGGTTCTGAGCCAAGTCGTCAACTGCGTCGTCCATATTGAGGTTGCTGGATTTCAGATCCTGCTGAATGGTTTTCATCCATGTAATACGAGGACGTACCAGTGGTCTCGTCCAGTTTCCTGTGGGGGAAGCTGTTAAGATCTGTTTTGTATCTGTTTCATCAGGCATTCGTGCAATGTGTCCGAACAGGGACAGGCGCCTTGACTGGACCATGGCTGAGAGATGAGGTTGCTTGTTTAACCTTCTGACTTCGTCGTTGCGCACATGCTGGTGCCAATTGATTCCTAGCACATTCTCAGACACCACTGATCAAGTGCATCGATCTTGTGCACATCATTCTAACGATAATGTGCTATATAAATTTACATTTGACACTGACAGTGATGGTGACGATACATACATAACATGATGCACAAGTCCTTTCAAAGCCACAGGACCCACAGGATGGTGCTGATAAGTATTTCCTTAGCCCTCAGCCAGACACCAGCTTACACTGCTAGACTACGGATACGGGGCTAGTGCATCGTGCGATGTCCCGGCATCAGTGCATCACATCATTGATGTGGCTACCAACGAACAAATGGCCAGGCTGAGTTGACCTAGGTAGCTTGGTACATAGTAAAACAGTGTATCAGCAAATGGTCACCCATCTCAGCACTGACGGAGCTCAGCATAGAGTAACTTCATTGATGCGACCAATGATGTTACTGCTAGACCAAACCATCACATACACGTACATCATCACTTCTAGTTCAGCATACCATAAAATGCCAAAGGGTTTCCTCTAAATGCTATAAATGTCAGTAGTATTAGTTGTAGTTGTAGTACTTTACTGGAAAGGATATGCGCCATTTGTAGAAATAAACGCCAGGTCTCCATTACATGGTGGGGGAAGCTGGAAGGGTATAACTTGTGTATGCTCAAATAAACGCCAAGGGTGTTTATTAAATTTTTTTACAGAAATCACGTTGTATCTTACCACAAGGAAAGCAGCAATGAGGTTCAGCAGCAGGATGGCGAGAATGAGGAAGATCGCAGTCAGAGCAGCGACGACGGCCAGCGTCAGATAGAACCTCAGACTCACGTACTGTTCCCAGAATGTAAAGATGATGCCATGCGGATAGTTCGGCAATCCACGCATGTTGGCAAATGACTCGCAGATTGTACGCACATCCTGTTTACAAATACCAACACACGACTCGTACATAGTAATGACAACAAGAGCAGAAGTAATTTTGAAAAGAACTGAAGTCCATCCAGTTCCTTGTTTGTATTTCCCAGATGGCAACATAGGGCTGATGGTTTGAACTGCAACTTGCAATTGCGTATTACGACCCAATGGCAGCTAGATCAGTCAAATGGTTTAAACAGGCTACACAAATGTGACATACAGACAGACCATGCTACAGAGAAATATAAAAAATAGGCTGAATTAGTTGCACAGCAATAGTGATTCCCCCAATAATACAGCAGTGATACGGTGCAAAACATGGTCTAACAAGACGAATATCCTGACTGCACAACAATATTTCAGTGCAAAATTCAAACTTTTAATGCAACTGCAAACAAACACATACCAGATCACAACAATAACTTTTCTAGTCTCGGCATATAACCACACCCACTTCAGCTGACAAAATTTATCTTAAGTCCACTTCGGCCAACTGAAACAGTTAACAAAACGGGCTATGGAGAAAAATTTCGGATGATATATTTATATCAGGCCAACTCAGCCTCCTACCCTCCGTGAGATGGGAAATGAGTAGTAGCTTACGGGCTATGGGGTGAAGGCCTAGTGTGGCTGACTGGGCGATGGTATGTCCGCTACCTGCAAACTGCAGGTCCAATTGTTCGTTCACACAGGCAATGGATGGCCGCATAGTGCGCTGCGGTATCATTAGCTCATGCCAATCAGCTACTACTTCCGAGATTGCAAAGCGCTTCTGGTCTTGAGTCCGTCTCATGTAAGAAGTGCTACAGCAAGTACTGGACTTTACCTATATTTTACGATACAAAATAATATGTATTAAAGGGTCAATACCTTATAACCTGGTGTTCTTGGAGCATCTAGCTGAAAACGGTGTGAAATGAAATCAAAGTAAGGAGCCTGAAAGACGAGTACCTCAATGGTGGCTGTTACAGCATCCGTGTCACCCAGGCGATGCAGATAAAACGCCAGCTGCGCGTATGCAATCGGCTGCGACTTTGGAACTGCAACGTTAACACATATGCATCACACATTACTATTACGATTATTACAAAAACAAAACTTGATCATATCATTGATATCTCATCTAACCCGTCACCCCTGAGTAGTTGCATAGTAAAAATCTGTAACACATTATATGGAAAACTGCACCCTTCCTTAAAAATAAAGCTTTCCGTGCTACTTGATAAAACAGACTAAACATATAACTGATTCAGAGTTACATGATGTAGCAATAGAAATTGGGGAAATGACTTGACTTAGACGAACTGAGTCAAAGAGGAAAATACAAAATAAAGCTTCTGGGCAGCCCAAACTGAATGGAGAAAACTAATAATAAAAAATAAAAACTGAAAAAAAACAGAAAACTATTTTATGATGTAATTTAATTGAGCTGTCTTCTACAAAAGTCAGGTGAACCTGAAAATGACCTCTGAAACCAGCCATCCCTATGCTGACGGCTTCAACAGCTAATGGCTACAGCTGGCAAAGCAATAAACCTGGGCCGAGAAATAGTCCCTTGGCAAACAAATATTCTGTTGTAATCTCGAGACATATTTTACCACATCATACAAGAGTAACCAGCAAGCTAGTACAGACTTACAAACTTGTAAGCATTTTCACATTTTGTGCCTATTTTTATCTCGAATGATTATGAAGCTTCATTAAGCAGCACCTAGCAAATGACATCATTAAGTGATTTTCCAGTACATCAACAACGCGGAAATTAATATCGTAAAATTTTACGTTTACAATGACACGTTATTCAGAAAACATACTCTTCATGCTGCGGTCGTTTTCATCGTGGTACCACTCCTTCGGCTGAGGTCGTATGGCAGCCATTGACGACACGTAGGCAAGACCGTTATTCCAGCACCAGGCTGACAGGTAGATGTAGAATGCTGGTGGATAGATTATACCAGTGTTACTGACTAGCCGACCGCTGTCAAACTGTCAACATACATATGCCGATACAAGATACAAGAGCAACAATAGAAGAACAATATTACACAAACATGCAGGAGTACTAACAGAGTTAAGGAATGAAATAAGCCATTTAATATGCACGTCATACACACATACTTATAATAAAAAGCCCAGCTGTCGCTAAGACAGCCGACCGTACTGGTTGTCAGCGACCTTCAAGGTCATCCAAGGTCGATGATTTCCATCTCATCTGACAGGGCATATGCCACTTCCTGTTAGTGATTAACAGTAACCTGGGCTGCATCACAACGTTTCCACAACCAGTTTTCTGTTGAAAAAATGCACAATTTTCCTACCCCTTCATTTAACCCCGAATTTGAAAATGTTCGCTTGCATGAGATGGCTGAAATTTTGCACACCTAGGTTTAAGACACATGGCTAATTATTCATGCAAAAAGTTTTCTTCTATGACCTATCGCTTAGCCACAATACATCCATTACAGACAACGATGATGATGGACAGACAGACAGACAGATGACTTAATTATGGTCAGCTAATAATACACCTTACAGAATCTGAAAAAAATGTAAGACTACAGAAAACCATAAATATGACGAAAGCAACAAAGTTCGACGAATGGGTGAAACTTTTTGTATCTGTCTTGACATCATTGAAGAAAAGCATATCAGTACATATAGCACATTTTCCATACCCACATAATTATCATCCAGACAAAATTGACACTATACATTTGAGTTAAAGCAGACAACTGCCTTATAACTTACCCGTCCCAAGTCGACTGGGTCGTCAACTTCGCCAGTCTGTAGAATGAGTTTATAGCCAAGCCGACCCATGGCCGATGCGCTGTTGTTCCAACCACTTCGAGTGATGTGACCTGTCTGCACGTCCCGGTCAAATGACTCCTGAATGCCTGCAGTCAGAAACACAAATTTACTGTGCTACTTCATTACGTTACAGAAAACCCATCGCAGAGCTACGGAGCATCACCTGCCACATGGGATCACACAGTGTTACCTGCCACCTGACACACGTGAACGTGTCATGCCTTAACCCCAGCCAAATAAACTGGTACTCCATTTACCAACTTCAAAAAGATGAAAGACTGAGTTGACCTTGATATTGGTTATAAACCAAGATCGTTTAACAGTCACCCATCCAAGTAGTAACCACTGGACTGACCGCGAGTCAAACTCACAGCCTTTTGATAATAAGTCCAGCATCCTAACAGTTAGGCCAGTGAGCAACCTATTCATTTACTCATCCGCTAATTTATCAAATGCTGTTAAGAATTTCATTGAATAAGATCGGCAAATCGAATAAATGAGTTGAAGAAAAACGACCAGCTTGCACAAATGATCTATGGGGGACTAAAAAATGTCACTCTGTGCAAAGCTGACATAATGACCAGTCACTTTCTGTGAGTTTTATTAGAAAAAAACACACACAGCTTTTACAACAAACTGATTTTGAACTACAATAACTTTGGCAAACAAAGACTAATCTTAATAATTTTCTTACTGTTTCATTCATCAGAGACCAACTGTGGAACAAGCAAATATAGAAACTGCTACCTCACATCAAATATACTGCTGCACCACCTTGTAAAATTTTGAAGACTTTTTACACGTGAGAGCTAGCACAGCTATAGTGTGTATTAGCTACAGTGATTCTGTCTGTCCGTCCGTCACGACCCGGTACCGATTCAAGCCCACGTGAGATAAAAAGTTCAGGTTTCCACCGTATGATAGCCTGAAGTCTCTAGTATTTCGTGACAAAATTTCATGCCATTGGGTAAAAGGGGTCCCCACGAACGAGGGGGCAAAAAAGATGCACCCCCATAAAAAAGATGTTATTTTACCGCTATCGGCTCGTATAGCATGAAAATGGTTGCAGATAAGCATAGACGTGCCACTGATCATAACAAGCACTGGCGAAGAGCTTTGAATGTCAACATCGATGATTGCTAATAACCTTGAAAACCAAAAATATGGAGTTTTAGTGAATTTTTCATGATTTGAAGTTGCGACACGCATTTCAATCTTGAGTAAATTGCACCGCAAAAGGCTGCAGATAGACCAAGACATCCTGCACATGAAATTTTTGCCACTGAGTGTAGATTTTAGCAGTCAAAGTCACGACCACCTACGTTCAAGGAGGCCTGTGCACGCAACTGTCAAAGAGGGGTACCCCCTAAAAGTAGTCATTTTTCTGCTATTAGCTCGTCTAGCGTAATAACGATTGCAGATATGCACAGACATGATGCTTATCATAACAAGCGCTAATGGTGTGTCTTTTTACTAGAGCTGTCACAGTTGACGCGTTAATTAACGCGTTAATGCGCTAATAAATTAACGCGCGTAAAAAAAATTAACGCGCGTTAAAAATATTAACGCATACCCGTTCAAATTACTTCGGTATTGTCGTCTCCACCAGGGTGAGCGTGGTGAACGTTGGGGGAGATTGGGGGATTGGTCGTTCTGTCCGTGTTTCCGTCGTTCCATCGTTCTGCGTGTGTGATGGTTCATGGTGGCGGTGACGTCGTTGCGCTGACGGCGCAAGCAGCGGCGCCGGCTATTAAGCGGCATTCGCGCTGCGCGCGGGGTTCGCGCCTACTGCGCCCGTATTGTGGGTGCTGGGCGGAGGCGGGCACGGAGTGGATCCGCGGCGTATCCACACGGCGCTGCGTGTCCGCCGCGGATACGCGGCGGTATGCGCAGGTTTAGGTGCGGATG
>Ga0056128_1011050_pt1 | contig 11195 bp, 10 predicted proteins | sample WorMetLIZISLAND2_FD_71113 | JGI IMG/M metagenome (GOLD analysis project Ga0056128, IMG submission 71113) | Marine gutless worms symbiont microbial communities from Max Planck institute for Marine Microbiology, Germany - Olavius geniculatus... ... | reverse complement strand
TGTTTATTCACAATATTCAAGGGGCCTATGACGGCGCCGCACATGCTGCCAATAACCACTATGCGCCAATAAATACCACCGTTGGCCCGTCAGTGGGCCGATGTGTGTGGTTAACTGGGCAGTGATTGAACGCAATGCACTATAGCTTGGCTTCCCGTCATAATTTTGCTTCGTTTCGCTCATGTGATTTTCATTGAGATAAACGTTGACATAATAATAAACGCGTTTACAAAAAAAATTTTGTAAACGTTGTAAACGTCTGTCACATCTATGGGTAATTGGTCCATTCATGGCTGAAGACTTCAATCTTCTCAGCATCTGTCATGTTTTGGGCGAAGTACAACGATCGAAGCACCTGACTTTCTGCTTCATACACCTTCTGCGCTTTCGCCGCTGGTGCTGCCTTCTTTGTCATCTTCGTGGCGAACGTCGTGAGCTTGACTGCTGCGATCTTCTCACTGCCCTTTTCTTCTGCGCTTCTGTGACCAAGGTGAACGAGTGTCAACAAGTTTGATCTCGATCCGTCCAGCTGTTTTGCCACAGTTCACGAACGTGACCAACCAACCAATAACCAAGAATGGAGCTATCTCTATAGGAACATACCGCATCTATGCTTTGCTTCAATGCGGTATAAAAACTATGGTCTTGATTTTAAGACTTGGAGCGTAAACGTTTAAAAAATAAGGGGGTAGGCAAAACATTAATAATTCAGACATGTGCTGTGATATCAAATAATTTTGTAAATTAACTGTAATTAATTGAATACAAAAAATTACCTGCACAGTTTCTGGCTTGATGTATTAAATATTTTTCACAGCAGAGAACTTTAAGTAAAAGCGTGCAAAAAATGACAAAAAGCATCGAAAAAAGCCAAAAAGTTATAAATTTTGGACAAGTACGTGTAACTTGGTGCACCTAACAGTATTATTTGACTGAAAGTTACCACCTAGCTTCTCTGGGGTTAATAACATGGCCACAAAAGCGCTGCAAAAGCTGGTGGTGGCCAAAACAGCAGAACCGGTTACTTTGTTAAAAAAATTGTGCAGCACGGGTGCAAATAAGGCCAGAATTTTTTTTGCAATGAAATTTCGCGAGCAGACAGGCCAAACACTACTCCCAAGAGTGCTACGTAATAGAAAAACGCAAATAGAGAAGTGTTGCTTACCATGTCAGGTTCAACCATTTTTAGTGGCTTTTCGGAACTTTGGATCCCAGACTAGGAAGGCAGTGCCAGGCAATCAGGCGTTGGCCTCGCAGAGAGCACAGCTGGGATTCTTAGGGAGTTTTGACATGTTATTCCTAGTGCTCCAAGCTAACTATTTTGAAAAAAAACAGCTTGACAGGCCTACTAATTTTTTTCATCAGTTGACCCCAATATGACCTAATACTCCTAATACAAACAAGTAATTTGAGCAAAGGTCATGAGACGCGCGACAGCCTTAGCAGTTTCTATTCGCAGGTTGTCTTGATTTAACTCTATCCATTTTGACGCAATTCACTCTTGAAATCTACGCCGCAGCCACAAATTGCAAAAAACACTAAAACCTCTATTTTAGAAATTCAAGGTAATTCAAGGTCATTCAAGGTCATCGATGTTTACACCAATAAAAAGCTTGTCACTATATTGCTTGTTATGATAAGCAGCATGTCTCTGCCGATCTACAACCGTTTTCAAGCTACACGAGCCAATAGCGGTAAAATAACTACTTGTAGATTCTTAAAAATGTACGTTTTATGCTAAAAAAATGTCATGTGCAAAATGTCCAGGTCTATCTCCAGCCATTTCGGCGAAATTCACTCTTAAAATGTGTGTCGCACTCAAAAATTGCAGACAAATTCACTAAAAACCCCTATTTTGAAGGTTCAAGGTCATTCAAAGTCATCGACGTTGACAGCAATAAAAAGCCTGTCACCAGTGCTTGTTATGATAAGCAGCATGTCTGTGTTTATTTGCAACCGAGATAATTGCGGTAAAAAAACACTTTTTAGGGGGGTAGCTGTCTTAGACGCCCGCCTGCGCCGGCCTCCTTGAACCTAGGGGGTCGGGACTTGGACTGCTAAAATCTGCGTTGAATGCTGAAAATTTCATACACAGGTTGTCTTGGTCTATCTCCAGCCATTTCGTCGCAATTCAGTGTTGAAATGTACACTGCATCGAAAAATTGCGAAAAATTCACTAAAAACCTCTTTTTTTGAGGGGTTCAAGGTCGTTCAAGGTCATCGATGTTCATGAATTCAAAAAGCCTGTCACCAGTGCTTGTTATGATAAGCAGCATGTACATACCTGTCTGCAACCGTTTTCACATTATTCGAGCCAATAACGGCAAAATGACGTCTTGTTAGGGGGGTACCCCTCTTTGACGCATCGTTCCAGGGGAACCCATTCACCCAGTGGCACGAAATTTTGTCACGATAAACTAGAGACCTTGGGACAGCCCACGGTGAAAATTTCGTGATCCTAGCTTGCACCGTTTTGATACAGATCACGTGTGTGACAGACGGACAGACAGACAGACGGACAGACGCCCAGACGATGGCAAAGACGCGCGAAGCATTCTGCTGTCGCGCGTAAAAACCGTGTCCAGGTACCCTAGTAATTGCAGCCAGCTACACGGCTTCTAAAACGGGTAATGCTGCAAATCACTATTACAAGCAACATTAATCAGTTGCTCCCTGATCCATGCCTAACCTCTTTAAAAAATGTTACCTAACACCTAGACAAAGAACTTCGTCCTAAATATTAGCCTAGAGCTATATTGACAACTAAGAACTAGGCCACCTAATACCTAGCGTTTCGTTTACTAGTTTGAATCAATTGTTTAGCAAATTAAACGACCAATGCATTTCTAGCACTAATATGAGTTTCTTTGATAATCTACTTTTACATTGTTTGTGTTTGCGTTATGATAATTGGTTTCCGGTTAAAATTGTCTTTGTTCCTGGTTAATAAGCAAATATATTGTTTATAAAAGTGAATAAAATTTAGTGTTAAGCGGTTTACTAAAGACAGTATTATGATGGATGATTGGAAACTGAAGAGATCGCCGGTCGTTAGACTGGAAAGACCGAATGAAAGGTTTGTAGACTCGCAGTCGCAGCGGTGCATATAGGCCCGCCCGGGGCAATGGTAAAATGCGAGGTGCGAGGCGCGAGGTGGGTATAGTGCGAGGGAGCGTGCGAGGAATTCGTGCGAGGATCAGGGTAATTAGAGAGGCGGCGTGCGAGGCACGTACCAAGCACCATTCATCGTGTCAAACAGGCCTACAGTGTAATCAGGACGTTCGTTTTATGAAAGAACAATCATTTAATTTCAACTAGAAGCACAACCGTCAGCGCTCACACAAAAGTCATTTTAAAAACTTAATAAATAATGCCCAAAAGAAATTGTTGTTGTCAGTAGGATAATGCTGTGATGCATAGGGTCACAAATGAGGACAGATGCACATTTATACGTTTTGGCATGGACACTGTGATAGCATTTCTATGAAGCGGAATTTTTAGTAGGCCTAAACTGCTGTGATCGATCAAATGTAGGCCCATTTAATCTCAAGTACCCTCCCAATTTTTGCATATCGTTATGTGTCGAACACCATTGCAATTTATTTAGGCCTAGGCCTAATTCTGTTGGTTATGGTGGCCACTTGTCCAAAATATAAATTTCTGCAATGTGCGCCAGTGGTGTAGCAAGCTCGTTGGCTGCCTGTTGCGGACTTAAAGATTGTCACCCAGTGGCGGATCTAGGCTTCAACCAAGGGAGGGGGTGGAATATCCTTCCCCTCACTTCTCTCCCTTTTCCTCCCCTTTCTCCCTTTCCCTCCTTCTTGTCGGCCAAGAAATGCTTCAAATACTTCACCTCTCCCACCCTCGTACAGCTTTCAACAGGCCTACTGTCTCTAAAAACTAGCAAATATTAATAAACAATAAAAATAGATTTAAAACGTGGAATAAAAAAAAAAATTAAACAAATAAAAAATAAAATAACACCTGTGTTAACACCATGTATTTAGAATTGTGTGGTCAAAATATTAAAAATTTCTATATTCAAATACTACAAATTTAACTCTAAACGACCGTTTTTATTTAGACGGACTGCTCAGTGGCTCGCAGATGACCACAGTTACCATGACAACAAGACGTCTTCATGAAAAAAGTTACGATCATTAAAGATAAATTTTGTGACTTCATTTACGACATGTCGTAAGATAATCTTACGACATCTTAAATGTTGAGTTATGATTATTTTATGACGTCTTATGACATGTCTTACGACAATGTTTGTGAATCGGGCTCCAGGTATCGCACAACATTAGTACAGATAGTCTGTATTCTGATTAGTCCACATTAGGAGTAGTCCATTTGCCATGTTATACAAAAATTGGGGAATGATGTCACTGAGAAGTAAGTAAGTAAGTACCAATTTGTATAGCACCAAAATCTCAGAAGAGAATCAGGGCATAGGAATCTGAAACTGGTCCGAAACTAAACTGTTGTTTACATTCACCGAAAGCAATGTTTATTGGTTATGTTTCTGACAAAATGCGTGGTTTAGATGTGAGATATCAGAAGAAATTCTGCCTCAATGATAACCTTAAGTTGCATGAATTCAACTTGAAATTGTTACCCAATGTAGCATCCAATCCAGTGGACTGTTTGTGCATTTGACAAGTAATCAATATTGCTGATTGTGATGTTTTTTTGTAGGTTGATGAGTCAGCCTGCTGATGAAACATTCAGCCAAGTGTCAGTATGTTAGTTTTGTATGATGTCTTACGTTGCTGTTGCTACTGAACTAATGTGTTCAGTCTACATTGTTTCATGTATGTGTCATCATGTACACTGTGAGTCAAAAATGTCATAATGCCAGATACTGATCCATTTTCATAATAATTTCATTGACAGTAAACACACTTTTCAGAACATTTTGCAGTAAACTGATCATTAAATACCGTATTTCACCATTTTTAAAAATACATTGCTAAACTCCCATGTAAAAATATTAATGTTACTAAATTACTGGCTGATATTTATGGACTTGATTGCTTCCAGAAACATTTTAACAATAAAAACAATTATCCAATCACTGATTTTGTGACGCGCAATAGCAGCGGTCCTGTTACCTGGGCAGTCATGTACAGCGTGCAATAAAATAATAATACTTCTTGAACAAATACAAAAATTTGAGGCCTCTGTGTGTAAGATGCTTTGAATTTATCTGCAACCATTTTGGCGCAATTCGCTCTTGCGCCACAGCCGAAAAGTGCAAAAAACACGAAAATCCTCCATTGTTTAGAGTCATTTAAGGTCGTTTAAGGTCATCGATATTAATAAATTTAAAAAGCCTGTTGCCACTGTTTGTTATGATAAGCAGCATGTCTGTGCAATGTGTGCATATCTGCAACTGTTTCACGCCTTGAACTTAGGGGGTCGGGAATTAGACTACCAAAATCTTTGTTTGATGCTAAAAATTTCATATGCAGGTTGTTTTGGTCTATCTCCAGCCATTGCATTGTAATACGTTTTTTAAATGTGCACTGCAGCCAAAAATTGTGAAAAATTTGGCAAAAATACCCCTCTTTTGGGGGTTCAAGGTCGTTTAATGTTATTGATTTTGATAAAAACTAAAAAGCCTGTCACCAGTGCTTGTTATGATAAGCAACATGTCTATACCTATCTGCAACCATTTTCACACTAGGCGAGCCGATAGTGGCAAAATAACGTCTCTTTTTGACGCCCTCGTTCGAGGGCACCCCCTTACCCACGGGTACGAAATGTTTTCACTACAAACTAGAGTCCTTGTGGCAGCCCACAGTGAAGATTTTGTGATTCTAGGTGTCGTCGTTTTGATACACTGCCAGGATGTGACAGACGGACAGACAGACAGATGCCTAGATGATGGCTGAGATGCATGAAGCATTCTATACTATCAAGTGTAAAAATCTGAAAATTTCAGCATTCTGCGCATAATGAAATTGTTATCTGCATATATCAGATAATGCCTGACATGTATTACAATATAATTACCGAAATGACTTGAAGCTGACAAAGTCAGTTACTTGCACTTATTTCTCCTAATAGACAGTGCACAAAAGTTTAGCAGTTTTTTTCATAAATTGTGTTTTTCTCATAAATTTCTGTCATTTCAAGTGTGTTGTTGAACTCACATTGTTGCCTGACGTGATTGATATGTTAACATTGTTTGGGTGGCGTGTATTTTAGCTCTGGCATATATTTAAGACGTTGTGTTGTTGTGTACCCAATAAAATTTTTATTTCAGCGATTTAACTATGGTTATTTCTAAATCAAAGATCTAGAAATGTAGATGGGGCATAATACAAACATCAGGTATAGCAGTGATTTTCATCCGGGGTTCCGCGGAACCCAAGGGTTCCATGAGCATCTGCCAAGGTTTCCGCGGCTCGTCAGTATAAAAAAATAAAAATAACCTAGCGTGCGAAATTACGTCAGAACAAGCCATAGTAGTACTACGCACTGAATGCTTAGTTCCAAATTAGCACTTCTATCGGCCTACTTTTGCAGACAGCGTTAAATATTTTTCTTGTTAACAATTTTAGAATATTTGCATTGAACACCGAACACTGACTTATTAGTGTCAGTGTTAAAGAATCGTGTGTCCATTTATTAAAAGACCTTCATTTCCTGAAAAATTCTGCTTGAAAAATATAAAAGCTTCGCCCATTAGCGCAACTGGCTGGATGGTCCTGACCCCCTGAGCTGTCCATGGGCGTAAAAACGTAAAAGATCCAGTGATAATTTTTGGGCCGTTGGTGATTGCCTCGTAAATTGTTTTTGGTTACAGGTGAAATAACAAATGCTGGATAATATTATCTAATACGGTAAAATTAAACAAGTCTTTTGTTTGCCCTTTTATCGTCAGCATTTTAGGGTTTTTCCCCAGAATCTCACAGGTTTTCTGCCTTTCGACTACATTGGAGACATTGGTCCCCAGACACCCTGAAAATTCCACTTTGCCTACGCCATTGGACTCACGGATCATTGCATGCCATGAGGTTTTGTGAGTGATTTTGACACTTGTGTAGGGTTCCACTGCAGCAAAAAGTTTGAAAAACACTGAAGTATAGTATTGGTGGTTTACAAAAACTTTAATTTGTTGATTTAATGTTGATTTAATTTTTTTTTATTTAATACTGCTTATTTATTAAACTGGTACTGGTTTAGCTACTTGCTGAGTACTCAGGTAATAGATCACTTAGATAGCACAGTCCTACTGCTAAGTACTGTTTCGCAGCTGTGCTTCTAAATGGCTTAGTTTTGAGCCAATTTTTCACCAGGGCTGGATTAAGGCTTTGATGTGCCCAGATATTTGTATGGCCGCCTTATACATACTGTACAGATTATAATAATTATTTATAAACCATCTACTAGCTGAGCAGTGAGCATTTGTCAAACATCCCAAATTCAAAATCGTTGTATACCAGCATTTTATTGTGTGTAACCCCTTAAATTCACCTAAGGGTTTGGGGGAATGCTGTGAGATGCTGCAGTGGGGTTTGGGGCAGAGTCCCAGTCAAAATTGAATTTTTTTATTATTTTTCTGACAAACAAGTGATCAGGCCTAAAAAATTTCTGCGCTTCCGGTTGCCATTCATCCATAGAAAATTATCTGGATCCCTAAAAATTTTACAGAACCTTTAAAAATATCACTACAGTTTTTCGTACGTTTTCAGAATTTTACTGAAAAATACTGTTTGCATCTAACCTGAAATGTTGCAGTATCATTGATTAAGTTCTCATGAGTACTATTTATTGGGTCAGTTTGTTTGCATGAGACGTTTTGATCTAAAAAAATAACTAAAAAACGTTTGCCACCCCCATCCCTAATGTTTTGTTGGCTGCAACTGGTAGGTCCAAATTTTTATTTTTATGCCCCACATTTAGTACATTTTAGCACGGGGCCCCTAAAAGCGTGGGGCCTTAAGCCATGGCCCAACACTGTTCTTCACACTTTATTTCCTTCGGCATCACGCAGTTGTTGTGGCTGTCTTAATTCCATTTGCATGTGCTGCACACTGTACAGGTGACAGTTCATTTGAAGTGAAGACTGATGCTGATAGTAATGATATTACTGAGCATCCACAATGTGATAAACGGTTTACAAGAAAAGACCATTTGAATAGACACAAACAGTCACATACTGGAGACATGATGTATTCATGTACTCAGTGTGAGAAACGTTTTGCTACTCAGCGTTACTTGAGGCAACATATGAATGTTCACAGCAGTAAGTACAAGTGCACTGAATGTGGAAAGTGTTTCAGAAGCAATCAAGCGTTAACAGTACACAGACAAATTCATTCTGGAGAGAAACCGTTTGAATGTACTATTTGTAGCAAACGGTTTGCTACACCAGGCAGCCTTACTGTTCACAGCAGAATCCACAGTGGAGAGAAACCACACGAATGTCCCACGTGTGACAAGGCATTTAGTAGCTCTGGACGTCTAACCACTCACACGAGAGTACACACTGGAGACAAACCATGCAAGTGTTCGCTGTGTGATGCAACCTTCAGCCAGTCCAGCAACTTGCAGAGACACAAACGACATGCACACAGCAGCAGACGACCTTATGACTGTCGTTACTGTGGGAGGCTGTTTAAAAGTAGCCAAAATTGGGAGAAGCATGTTTATACTCACACCGGTGCAAAGCCGTACTCATGTAGACACTGTTCAGACTGTTTCACACAGCTTGGCCATCTCAAGGCACATCTGCTGAAGTCACACAATGAAGGTACTTGGTTCACGTGTCACATTTGTCAGAAGAAATTTAGTGACAAGAGTACCCTCAAAACACTTTGTCATCAAGGTGTGAAGCCATATCAATGTTTAAAGAGTTTTTGTACAACATTTGAATTGAGATCTCATCAGCTGAAACACTCGGACTATAAACAGTTCTGCTGTGGTTCATGTGGTAAATATTTCAAGCACAAAGAAAATGTGGTAAGACACTTCAAGAAATGTTCTGTTAAATTGGGATATGTTATATTTTTGCCACTCAAGATTGTTGATGATGATGATGATGATGAAGGACGAATTAACTTTGGCGTGGCGTTAAGTCATAAGACTACAAGGACACGTAACAATAAGCCTAAACAGTGAAGTCACGTAGGCCTAATAGTAGTCAGTGCAATGAGACGTTGTTAGACACAGAACAAACAATCTGTGGACATCTGCTTGTTTGACAGAGTTGCTACTGTTGACTCAAGACTTGTCAGTGAGGTCATTCTGTGGTATTGGTAAGTGACTGGATCATGGTTGTCTTTGAGTTGGACTCGGTGGTGGTAGACTGGATCCTAGTCTGGACTGGTCTACCGGACGGATCTCTGGCGCCCCAGTCCGGAGGGTTTGTGGAACTGTGTCCAAGGCTCCACAAACTGGAGCCTTCCATACCAAATGTTGTCTGTGTTAACTTTGTACATGTCGGGGAAATCCCAGCAGGGGAATCGATGATGGAATTGTCCAGTTTGGCATGGATGGTTTGGGGTTGTCTGACCCGGTGTTTCCGACTGACTGTCACTGACAAGTCTTTCGTCAGATTGCTGTGTTCACCATGTAGTAGTAGTAGTTGTTGTAGTAAACCACTAGTATTCACTGTGGCCGAGGCTGCCACCAGCAGGGTTGTGGGTTATAATTTTGGGGCAAGCAGGAAATGTTCAATTTTTCGGAGGATGACCACACATGTCCAGTGCAGAAGATGTTGCTGCTCAAATTTACCTCCAAAATGGGGCCCTACAATAATCAGAAATTTGACATTCTTTGAAAGAATTTTTGAACAAGAAGAAAAATTCTTCACAGGTTGGAATTTATGGACGGGGCAATTCTCCTTTGCTGCTACCGCTGCCAGAATGCCAGTGAGTACTGAAGTGCAGTGCAACATAGTGCATTGGAGTGTACAGTGTCTGTATAGTAGCCAGTTCATTTCTTCTAAGTATGAGCCTCAAACTTGAACAAGTTGAAGACTGCTATCTCCCTGACATTGCTTTACTATACTTGATGTTGACAATGCACTGTCATGTGCATGGTGAATTTCGTCATCATAATTATCTGAGTATCAGGGATGAAAAAGTAGTTTTGTTGGGTTTACTGGGTTTTGGTTTTAGGAATTAACCCAGCTTGCATGTTGGGTTTTCATGAGTTTTAAGTTATCAGAATGAGCACTGATAGATAGGCTATGCCCACGTGAGGCAAATGTCCAAAAATATGCAAATTCATGGTGTAAAGTTTGTAAAAAATACTGCGATGCAACATTTAATTATTAGTGAGTAGAAAGAGGTTGCCGGTCCCACTATATAACTTCCGGTTTTGAGCATAAAAGTGGACATTTAGACGAAATTGAGGGGCCATAAGCTCGGGCTGTCTTACCCTCCCCCTCCCCTAAGGCCCGGAGTGTCTTTCCCTCCCCTTTCCCCTTATGGGTCCGTTGTCATTTCTCGTAATCCTTAGTCATCGGCTTGCTGCAACGGCCACTCACGTACGTATGTTATACGTCGATAATGGTGTGCATATCTGTTACGTAGCTGTCAACATGTCCAAAGTGCACCTTCCTTTGTTACTTGTTATGTAGCAACTGGTTTATTTTTTAACGATAATTGAATTACTTCTACACATTTTTGATTTTAATATATCATTGGAGCGACTGCAGTAAACTGAAGGTAGCACCCGTTGCAAGAGTAAATAGAAATAAATTCATTAATTAAAACAGTGACTTGTTCATATATTTTATTTTCTAAGTGTTAGAAATGTAGGCCGATAACTTTTTTAAATTGCCAGTTTACTTGTAGTCAGTATCAATAGCATTTGTCGTAAATCCTTACGTCAAAATAGTAGTGGCAGATTAGTTGAAAAAAGGTTCATTGAAAATTATTACTTTAGTTGACTATAAGCTTCTTGCTGCAGTAAGCCTAACTGAGAACTAATAGGCCTAATTGTTTTTCCAATTTGAAATTTAGTTTTAGTTTAGTCGATATCTTTTAGTTAGTTCTCCATCAATGCGTGCTATAATATTATTAAAAGTCGGCGCCTGTGCCTCCATAATGTACAGACTACACTGTGTCTCAAAAAAAAGCATGTGACTACATTTTTTGCAATAACTTGAACAATGAATGTCCGATTATAATAATTTTTGGCACACTTATTAATGAGACTATATGTCATCGAAT
>Ga0056128_1011048_pt1 | contig 11195 bp, 6 predicted proteins | sample WorMetLIZISLAND2_FD_71113 | JGI IMG/M metagenome (GOLD analysis project Ga0056128, IMG submission 71113) | Marine gutless worms symbiont microbial communities from Max Planck institute for Marine Microbiology, Germany - Olavius geniculatus... ... | reverse complement strand
TACTGCGATGGGTGACTGCCTGCGGGCAGGTAAACCATCTCGGTGCGAAGCCTGCCAGCTAGGTCGACTCAGCCTTCTACCCTCCGTGGGACGGTAAAATGAGCAGTAACTCATTTATATAGGTTACAGAAGGCGGGGACCTTGGTACAGCTGACCGGGGCTGCCTAGCCGGCCGCTGCGTTAGCCTGTGTCTGCAGGCTGCACGTGGTGGCCGTGCAGCTGGCGGCTCAGGTTAGTGACGAAAAGCGCATTAGAGGCGTTGTATGCGAGATGCGCTATACAAACTGACACCTTTACCTTTTTTATTCTTAACAAAAGTAGAAATTTATGCATACATAAATCGAGTACTGTTGCACTAGAGGTCATCTGCTTTGTGGCACTTTAAACTGGTGAGGGTTAAACCCGATTTAAGCTACTACCAAAGTCAGTTCGATGCTCTAAAGGCCAGTACAGTTAACGGCAGCGTTTTCATCCAGCAATGCCCGTATGCGCTGAATATGCCAGCAGCCCTGACAACAGAAGGTCCTACTGCTTTGCAGAACTCTTCCCTAGCAGTGGCTGTAATCATCGCCAACAGTGATTGCCAATACTCATTTTGTTTTCCCGCAAATCCCACATAGGGATGGCCAGGCTGAGTTGCCCAGTGTGACTTGGTCAGATACAAAGATGTTATACCGGCAAATGGACACCCATCTCAGTACTAACCTGGCTCACTGGATTTTTAACAAACACTACATACGTTTAGTAGGCAGCGAATGGTCACTAGTCTGAACAAGCACTGGTCCGAATTCCGGTCGACCATAGCCAGGGGCTGCCACAGCCAAGGTCCACCAATGCCAGAAATGTATATTTACCTCCACCAAGGAGGTGATGTTTTTGCCAGACTTTGTCTGTCTGTCTGTGTGTGAGCAAGATAACTCCAAAACTTATGAACGGATCTCTCTGAAATTTTGAGGGTATGTCGGGCATGGCACAACCTACCAGCGATTTAATTTTGGGGGGTGATCCAAAAGAAATCCTGGATTGTGGATCACTTTGAAATTTTCGTTACCATTGCGTTAAAAGGGGCATAAGGGAACCGCTGGCAAAGTGAATATGGTGACGCCACCTGGCGAATAACATTGCCTTGGCAGAGGTACCTGCGGGCTATGACTGATTTCTAGTTCAACTGTTATCTAGTTATCCCTATTCGTAACCTTATCATTCACCTTAATCCTAAACCTATCTCTAACCCAAACTAGTGCCTCTTCAGTGATATGTCGCTTTAAAATCATAGAAATGTTACAGAAGAAAGCAGCACATTGCGACTAATAGTTAAATCACGCGTTCCTTCCTAGGTTATCTTGGTTACTTATTTACTTGGAAAAACGTCTACGTGTGAATGACTAAACTACCTGAAGGGCACCTCGGAGCCGCACGCCTTCGCGTATCATCAGGAAGTTGCCGGCTTGCAGCAAAGTGTTCATTAGAACCAATACAAGAAACAGCAGCAGTGACAGAAGGTACCCGTTTGTGAAGAACTCCCTGACTTCCACCATATCACCATGCTGAACGAACAACAGTGAAATATGGAGAGACAAGAACTAATGTAGCCCCAACACTGGCCAACAATTCTATGAAATCTAACATTAGTGTTGTTACGATATTCGATTCGAAATCGAAAATCGTGATATTTGCTTGAAATCAAAGCGAACCGAAATCGTGATTTCCGCGCACCACCAAAACGATTTTGTTTACTGTAGCATTTTGTTCATGCACACTGCCATGCTGTGATGAAATACAATCACACAGTGCAGCGCCAGTGCCACCTGTTGGTGTTATTGCGCATTAAAAGTTGGTTGCACTGTTTGCAGTGACGCGCTCATCGGCTGCTACTTAATGATTATTGTCCAGTTCGCTGGAATAAACCAGAAGGCGTTGCAAAAGGGTTAACTGACGCCTAGAATCGAATCAATTCGAAATCGCGATTTTTGGCCAAAATCGATTTGAAATCTAATCGAAATCGGAATAATCATATCATAACAACACTACCTAACATCATGCATAACATAGAATACACAAATACAAGAAGCATTAAAAACGTTTTGCAAGGAGATATAGTAGACTGAAAAATAGAAAACGTTTTTCAGTCTTATAAATGGGATCTATTGAGTTGCAAAATTTACATAAATCCCCTTGTACACATAGCTTTTTTACAGCCATCACAGCTTTTTGCTACTGCATATTAATAATCGTAAAGGAAAAATTCATGGACTCCCATAAAATCACATGTCCCAAAGCCTCACGTTGGTAAACCCAGTGGTAGCCTAAAAAATTGTTGTGCAACACAAACCTAATTTTTAAAATAAAAAAGATGAAGTCCAGTACTTGCTACAGCACTTCTTAATGAGACAAACTCGTGGCTAGAAGCGCTTTGACAATCTCGGAAGTGGCAGCTAATTGGCATGCGCTAATGATACTGCAGTGCACTATGCGGCCATCCACTGCAAGTGTTAACGAACAATTGGACCCATGGTTTGCAGCTAGCAGACATACCATTGCCCCAATCAACAACAGTAAACCTTCACCCCATAGGCCGTAAGCTGCTACTCATTTCTCATCCCACGGAGGATAGGAGGCTGAGTTGGTCTGAGCAAACAGCAGGTTAGCAACTTGCTCAAGGTTGCTTGCAAATGACCAACAGCGAGAATCGAACCGCAACCTGAAAGTTGTGAGTCGACACCAACCACCAGACCACTTGCACCTACACAGGCATATAGGTGTGAATAACTTGTCCAGAGTTGTTACTTGGTAGTGCACCAACGTGGCATTGAACCATGGACCTTTCGTATTGTATCCAACGCCCCAAGCACTGAGCCACCATTCAACCTCAATTCTATGCTGTTTATGCCAGAATTTCCAGGCACATGTCAACTGAAGATGTCACTACGTAACAATGATAACAAAGAAAATGTGGATCTTGTTGGGAAAAAAACAATTATTTCATATAATCTTTAACCCAGCTAGAATGCCAGTGGAGAAGAGAAAGTCAAAATCAACTAAAAACACATTCGTATAGCAGCATCATAAGCACCTAACCTTTGGCAGCGTGACGTTCCCTCCCATACTGTCGACGCTGCGCGTAGTTTCAATGTAATCAATGATAAGGATGAGAATGAGAGGACAGGCTAGGTGCAGCAGACTGCCAATCAACATGAAGAACCCCGACAGCAACATCATCAGTTGCATCTTGGTCCAGTAGCATTTCCAAAGCGGTGGATCCACTCCTGCCAAACCCTCGTCACCGTTGTCATCCACATCGTCAGACTTTGTCTGCTTCTCCTAGCAAAAACACATGCACACTTGGGTTTTGTTTAATTGGACCACTTTTCCTCAGTCAATTGAGTCTTTGAAAGTGAAAGTTTAAGACCTGTTAGAGCCAACTTTTGCAGGCTGAATATCTTCTCTGTCACCATAAGCAAACTGTAGCAAAGGACTCTAAAGTGCTCGCTCACTTACTCAATTTCTGTATTGTCGTTACAAGCGGATCTGGACGATGCTTGGCTGATGAGGGGGTGTGGTCACTCATGATGGGAGTTTTGTGTGAAAATTGATGTAGTATGAGATATAGCAATTAAAAATAGTGAAACAAATCGTCACTGAGGACAATTTTGCATACAAACACTGAACTGATGTGGTCTGAACCACGTTGATGATGAATTTGTGTTCGGATTTGATGCAATGATGAATCTGATCTGATCGTCGCTGAGGACGAGATACGATTCTGCTACATATCGTCTGAACTGGAGTGGTACTATTCGACGTTGGAGGTGAATTCTGGATCAGTTTGATCGTCGCTGAGGACGTATCTGATACTGTTTGATGGACCTGTAAACTTGAGAGCTGAACTACTGTGGAACGATGCTGGAGATGAACTTTACAACTGAATGGGGACGATGATTGAACACTCGGCTGAAGTTCAGAGATTACTACAACCGGTCATCTTCAGAAGGTTCTTTAAATGAAAAACTAGTTTTCATTAAGCCGCCCGGAATGATAGTTCGGGAAGGCCTTATGTTTTACTGCAGTTTATTCTTTTTTTTTTCATCGCGAGATCTCCGATGTCTGTGGGCCGATCTCCGCGAAATTTTGCCACATCATCAGAAGCACGTTCAATTTACAAATGCCAATCCAAAAATTTGGGGGCCTGCCCCCCCAAGAAAAATTGGGGGGCAAAAAACATGCTAAATTTGGCCCGATTTTGGACCCCTTACCACTTTGAGCTCAAATATCTCTGGAATGGACAGAGATATCCAAAAAACAAAATTATCGCCAGCGTTGCCTCCTGCGTCAGACGGGAAAAGTCCGGTGAACTCTGGTCCATTTTCCACAGCATTCTCGCGGCTAATGTTTACTCATGCAATCAACAAAAACTGATAAAAACTAGAAGGCGCTCATAAGAGTGCATATCTCCGCCAAGTGAAGTGATTTAAACATTACTATTACTAGACCCCAGAGCTGCCGAATTTGGCCGCCGCCGCCGCCGAATCTTGAGCCTTAGCCGAATGTCAGCGAAAAAAAATTCGACTAAGTCTAATTGCAAACGTCACCTCAGCAGCCGAAAAACTATTCGACTTTGCGGTTTCATTTCTTCGCGCATTTGGCAAAACTGCATAAAGATACCTGGAAACGTTTATATGCCGCATATACTTAGTGAATTAGTCAATCGGACTCTTGTTCTTCCAGAGTCCATCGTTACATAACTTGATTAATGTTATTAAAAAGTTCGAATTCCGAGTTTGACCACATATGCATGTAACCATAATGTCACATTTATTAGCTTGCTAACTTGAAAATTAAAGTATTACCGCAATTTCAGTACAATTTTTCTTTTCTTCAAACAACAGCAGTTCATTTTAAAGCGCTTTCTAGCCATTATTGAGACACCATACGTGAACAAAAAGCCCAACTATCGCTAGGATAGCCAACCGCACTGGTTGTCAGTGTCTTTGAAGATCATCCAGCAACTTATTGGCTAAAAATCGCAAATTTTTCCCACCCCCTCTCATTTAGCACCCTCGTTCGAAATAACCCCCTGCGAATTTATAAAAAAGCTTGACGGTTCCTGAAACTAGAGTCTTTTAGACATCCGATGGTGAAGATTTGGTGATCCTAGCTTGCACCGTTTTTAACTGATCCACCCGTGTGACAGACAGACGGTCAGATGGACAAACTGCGATGGCTAAAACGCACTGAAAACAGTACCAGCTTTCGCACGTAAAAAGAAATTTAAATGTGGAGTAAAGCAGCCATGAGCAGAGCTAAAAAATTAGTCAAAAACCTAGGTTTTGGGGTTTTAAAAACAAAGAGTCATATTTTAATCATAATTTTTGAGTTATGAGTTCACGACACCATTAGTTTATCCTGCTATAATTTATAGAAAACAGTGTAATTATGTGACAGACAGAGTGTAGGAAGATGTTTCCTAGGTCGTAATTTTATATAAGCCCTCTATGGTGTTAAATTAAACACTAAATGAAAGAAAATTAAAACTTTTTTAAAACCTTAAAGCCAAAAAACTAAAATCTAAAAATTTTCTGTAAAAACTTAGGTTTTTTCTAGCCCTGGCCATGAGTAAGTCAGTAGCGGATTCCAAATTTTGGAATAGGGGAACAGAAGGATAGAGGGTGGGGTCTGGAGACAGGGCACAGTGCCTCACCAGAAATTTGTTAAAATTGTATGCATAAAATGCATTTTTGTGAAAAATTTTGACTTGTTCTAAGATGCATTTAGTCAATTGGGGCAATCGTCACCCCCACTAAATTCGCCACTGGTAAAAAAACTTTTAAAACGAGTCAGCTGTATTTTCAGCCGAAAATCAGCCGAAAATTTTGTCAGCCGAAATTCAGCCGAAAAAAGTTCGGCTTGCCGGATCTCAGCCGAAAAAAATGTGTCAGCCGGAGTTGGGCCATAAAAAAATTCGGCTCAGGGGTCTAACTCAGTGATTTTCAACCGGGTTCTGCGGAACCCAAGGGTTCCGCAAGCATCTGCCAAGGGTTCCGCAGCTGGGCAGCAAAAATTTCAAATTTCATATTGGTCATCTTTGCTTTGTCGTTTTCATGACGATTCTGCCCTCAGTGCCCTGCTAGGGAAATGAGTCCGTATAGACACCCTGTAGCTCCATCCTCGCACACGTCGCTGGACTCACGGATCAATGCATGGGGTTCCGTGAGTGACCTTCACGCTTGTGTAGGGTTCCGCGGCAGCAAAAAGGTTGAAAAACACTGGTCTAACTACTACTACTACTACCACTACACCTACAACAAGGAAAAGCGAGAAAGAAGGAAGAGTCGCTTCGCAGAGGAAGAGAAAAGTAATAGCCAGCGTTGCTGCTTGTGCAATGACGTCATTGCTATTATAAGTCATCACGTACACACACGGACGGACAGAATGACCAATCTCTTAATCTCCTCCAATGTTCACTACGTTCACTTGGCAGAGATAATGAGTTGAAAAAAGCCTAACAGCAAAGCGTCTGAAACATGTTACTTACTCGTTCCTCTTCCATTGCCATTGCCAGTCGAGTATAGTTCTGATCACATCGCTCACTCTACAGAAAATATTCCCACTTACGCGCAAACTCTATAAAGAATGGTAATGGCAAGTTTAAACTACATAACAGAAAATGACTTAATAAGATAACTAAGGCTAGCACTAATAGAAAAAATTCTAATTAATTAATCTCAAAAAATAACTTCAATTAATCAACCGTTTTCATTATTTGTAGTAAATCAGAAACGCCACAAAAACTGCAGAATACCACAAAAACAGCAGTAAACTACTGGTAGTTGTTATCTTTCATAAATAGAAAAATGAAAAAAAATGGAAATGGCACAGTCAAATTGGCAGTTCAATCATGACAGCTCACAAAGTAGATCAGAAACGCATAAATTAGTGACGTTAAAAAGTCCAACATTCTATCCAATTTTAATGGATGAAAGAAAAATAAATCGAACGAATTTTAATCACCAATTGTCAATTTCTGCAGCTCTAAAGATAATACAATTAAGCCGGTTCACATTATGTTGTGTGAAAAGCATGAAGAATCTTATCCATATAACGGAAGACGGTAAAAATGTCATACCTCTGGTGGTCGACCCAGATCCTTCAGTTCAAGCGGGTTCTTGCACGCTTGCTGGAGAATAGATCTCATCCAGAAGTAAGTAGCCTTTGAAGGTAGACTTACAGCACTCTGGACATAGTTGGTGTCGGCAAGTGACTCTGGAGGCCTCAGTATGCGACGTTTCTTAAAGAATGCATACCTCTGAACATATCCACAAGCAACTGCACATTACGACATATCATCAGTCTATGGATATATAAGCAAAGTAAAAGCAAAGTCCTTCCCGAGCTTCAATAGCTTCCTTCCGTCGTAAACTCAAAACATTCTATTTTTCAACGTCTAGCCATGTCTAGTGGCCCGCCTCACTCCTTACCTCAGCGCCTCAGATTCAGTGAGTTTCTCGCTGACGTTGTACGCTTCATAAATTAAATTTACTTATTTACTTACTAAGGGCCACTGGGCAGCGCTGATCTCCATTTCCTTAGCCCTCAGCCAGACACAAGTTTTTACACTGCGAGACCATGGATACGGGGCCAGTGCATTGCGTGGTGTGCCTGTATACGTCTAGTTTTCACCAGTACTCATTGCGCCTACCCACAAAAAGATGGCCAGGCTGAGTTGACCTGGGTGGCTAATTACATACCAAGATGGTCACCCACCCAAGATGCAATCAACGACGCTACCAACTCAGCCAAACCACCACCAAATAACTAACTAACAAAAACAAGATGCTACGGAAATTAACATACCACATAACAGTGTGTTAAGCAGAGGCCCTAGTACCCTACAAAAACAAAGAGATTTGGGGGACGAAAACCACAATCAACATTTGCACAGCAAAATTGTAGACAGAAACATTACAGTTACTGTGGACATTATACAGCCAACAGAAACTCAGGAATAACTAAACTATCGGTACATCACTAATTCCACATGGCATCATGTTTTTCAAACACAACACACGTGCAAACGCCGATGCACAATAAGCTATAACTGTACTTCAATTTCAGTTTCCGTCACTTCATTTCCACTTAGAACATTTCAGTTCGTTTAAGTTTACGTGTTAGATTAAACCGACAGCTTGTCTGTCACTTTTCAAGTGCAAACTGTTATCATACTGTATCATACCATACTTGTAATCCTGAGGTCACTCAGGGGCGCAGGTTCCACTCCACACCAGGACACTGCCAGGTAACGACCTTAGGCAAGTTGTTCACACACATGTGCCTCTACAGTACAGTACAGTTTGGTACCGGTCAAAGGGCGGTGATGCCCCGAGGCTGGGAAGGTAACCGTAGGTCTGGCATCGCACTGGCCATGTGTCACGAACTCAAGTGGTTTATCCACCTACGGGCTCAACGGCCGCGAGTGGGAGATGAGCACCCCACCTACGCCCCAGCTGGGGCATGGCTCCCTTTACCTTGTAATTGTTAACTTACAAGCTGTCGGAGCAGGTCTAGCTCAATGAGACACAGCAGGCAGTAGACAACGATGCTTGTGCGTGTGAGATGCGGCCTCATGTAGATCTGTGACAAGCCGCGGATGTTGAGGTTGGATGCTTTCATGCCCTCGATGACGACCGACGCCAACCAGTAGGGCATGAAGAGCAGCAGAAAGCGTGGCGAGTTCCACATCTCGACGCTGTGGTAGTAGATCATCGTCATCACGGTGCCAATCACGTTGGCAATGTGAGGAATGTACAGGTGCAGGTGCAGACCACTCAGCAGATTGTCCGACAGAAACCCCGCCACAACCTGTCCACCGTATCGATCAAAAGCAACATCTAGGCCATCTTGAGATTTATCACAAGATAAGAAATACAACTTGAAGGTCATCAATCATAAGACAAAATCTAATCATTGAGTCAGGTCAAGTTTCGCTAAGACTTTAGTCTAAGACTAGTCTTCACTTGACTTTGGTCTAAGCCCAAAGTCAAGTCCAAAGTCAAGACCAAAATCAGCTGGTAATTTCCAACCTTAAAAGAATACAATTGCACCTTAGCTTGATTAAATGGATGTCCCAGTTCATTATTTGAGCATAATATTTACTTTTTGTCTAGTAAAATAAAGCGTGGCATCTGATAAATAATAGGCATTCTGTTACTTTCAACTCACTAGTGTTAGCAGACGACACCCACGTAAATCATGACATCATTGCTGGCCACATAGGTAAGCAAATTAATATTGCACAAATCATCCAATTAATATAGGCCCGAAAAACACTTCTATAATGTTAATTAACTAATCATATTAATGCAGTTGATCGACCGTTACTTAGAAAAAAAATGGACGACCAGAAATGAAAGTCAAGTCTAAAGTCAAGTCGAAAGTCAAGACTAAAGTCAAGCCCAGCTCGTAGACAAGCCCAAAGTCAAGACTTTAGTCTACGACTTTGGTCTAAGACTTTAGTCGTACCACAGAATTTACAGAATATGTCTTATACAGTGTTATACATCTCTAGTAAGATTTATGACATCCAATCAGTAAATTGGTACAAGCAGCAGCAAGAAATATCAAACCAATGACAATACTCATGGCTACTCATATACATCACTTCATCGCCACATGAGTTAATGTATTGTACTTCTCACCACTGTAAATTTTAGCGGATTAGGAGACTTCACACTTTTCACAGCCAAAATCCGATACAAATGACTGAAATGAGGTTTGTATTTATTCCTTATAATAAGTATTTTTATATATGCCTGTGCCCTAGTACATGTAGAAAAATGGCAACAGCAACAGTTTTATTTTTAGTTTCTCCTTAAAAACTAGTTTTCTTTCATTTTTTAATTTAATTTGTTTTCGGAATGTACACAGAACTAAGCTGACCATTTGAAATCTAGATAACAGTCTATCACAACAAGATTTAAATAGCCACCAAAATTCATCATGTTTGCAAGAAAAAATATACAACAAACCTCAAAAAGATTGGTGATGATTAGAACAAGCATAAGAAGCCATCGAATCGTGTGGTGAGGAAACCGGACCCACGTCTTAACATGCATGCTTGCGAAGATCGACTTATTCCACGATATAAGAACAGGAACGGCGACCAGTACAAATATGACATTTGGCACGAAACTCAAGCCATTCAGAAAGCACTCGTTGCCAAGTACTCCAAGTTTCACGTCAATACTCGTCGAGTTGTAGTAGTCACCGCAGAAAGCCGACAGCCGTTTCCTGGGTAGGCTAATAAAATTTTCGCCTTCGTACCCATCCAAACCAGCTTCACTTGTGCCTGAAGTGTTCAGCTTCATGCTTCCAGCTACAGAAATCATCCATTCACAAACTGGTGACAACAGCTCTGTGAATTCATACACAGTGCAACAATATATCACAAAAATGACAAAAAAATCTCAAGTTTAACAAATCTACTCCACATGATTCAAAAACTATTGCGCACAACAAGGCTTAACCAAAATTTCAAATGTTCGACAACTAGAGACTCTGGAGCAGGTACGGGTAAAAAGCGGGTTGCAGATGTGCAGATCTGTGGATGTCTCAACACGTAACACTACAATTAAGCTGTAATTTATTAGTTTAACCATCTACTAAGCCTACTCTCGTCGGTCCAGACGCACTAGACGCATACGCAACAGACGCATTTTACCGACACCTACAAACCTGACCGGACACACGGCAGTGTCCCTGTCAATGCTTCGCTCTGCGTTCAATTTTGTTTATTTTCAGCAGTAAACGTTCAAAATATGTTACTGGACGTTACAACAAAACAACAACTCAGTTATCCTCTATAAACACATCACAGATGATCATAAATTGCTAGATGACCTATGACCTCAGCCTCAGCAGCCAGCCACCCTAGATAGTTCCGAGAATTCTTGGAAAGCATAGATATATTTTAAATTATACAAGTAAGTAACATTTTTCCAACAGTTGCTCATAAGCATCTTTTAACCATGCCCATAGGATGGTTAGAACTTAGGACTGGTTGACGCACTGCGTAATAAAATCGGTCTAATAATAAACATAACGCGCACTCGCCAAGTGGCGCCACCGTAGGACTTTGAGGTATGTGGACGTCGCGCGCCATCAACTTGGCAGTAGTTTTCACCAGTGGCGGATTCAAGGGG
>Ga0056128_1011047_pt1 | contig 11196 bp, 8 predicted proteins | sample WorMetLIZISLAND2_FD_71113 | JGI IMG/M metagenome (GOLD analysis project Ga0056128, IMG submission 71113) | Marine gutless worms symbiont microbial communities from Max Planck institute for Marine Microbiology, Germany - Olavius geniculatus... ... | reverse complement strand
TTTTTTCCAATTTGTGGCTGCGGCTTAGACTTCAAGAGTGAATTGCGTCAAAATGGATAGAGTTAAATCAAGACAACCTGCGAATAATAACTGCTAAGGCTGTCGCGCGTCTCATGAGCTTTGCTCAAATTACTTGTTCGTCATTGTTCAATTAAACGACTTTTAAATGTTTCTGCCAACACGGCATATACTGACAGTTGCGATTGCTTTGCTCATTATATTACAAATATGAATTACAATATAAGACTTACTGTTATTTCAATAAATTGCAAAAATTGTCCCATTGGCTGTCCATACAATTCCTTCATTTTCCACCCCTGTGATTTGGTGCTGGGTTTTCCAGTTCCGTGTTTTCCACCCCTGTATTTTTGACGGTGCCGGGTTTTCCAGTCTCACGTTTACAGTTGCCCCGACTGCAGTAATCTTGGCAATAACTTTCAGTTAAAACTAAGAAAAAAACTGTGTAAAATTAATTTACTGTTTGATTCCATGTGGCAGACTAAGTTGGCTGTTCTTTAGCTTTAAACGCAGTTTTCTCATTAAATCACACAGCAGAAAATCAACAAACAAAAATGTTATTTTCAGGTTTAAAAACTGACATTTGCTGTTTTCTCAGAAAAAAAACTGAATACGAATAGCAATTCAGGATTTAAACAATGAAGCTTAAACCTTTTCGTAAACTGACACATAAATCTTGATGTTTCAGAAAACAAAAATGAGCAAGATGTCAGCACTGAAGGGGCACAGCAAGTTGCCGCCACCCGGTAAATACGCCACTATCAGACAGTCTTGACTATCTATGAAAATGTCAATGCGAATGACAGTGTCGGACGACAAGCAGCGCTAGTAGTACTGGTAGTTGTTTCTATTGGCGCAGTTGATACTGGCATAGCATCAGCAGACAACTGATGGTCATACAGCGATGCACTAACCGAAGCATCGTCATCGTCGTATGCATCGGATTCGCCTCGACTCAGCTCAAAGCGAGCACACCGGTAGTTGACACACTTGCGTGCACCGGCACAGCTCTGGATGAGGTACTGAACGGTTGGGTGTGCTAGACCGAAGAATTTTGCTCCGGCGTCGGTGGTCGCCGTCGGCACCTTCCCAGCACCGCTGAAATCACACAATCAATCAATCATATCAATTCAACTCATGAATGCAGCACACACTCTAGAAATGTCTTTCAGCACACCAAAAAGATTCAAGAAATTCGTTGTCCGGACACTTGCCGACTAGTTGACCCAGCAAGTACAACAAAGCTGTACAAAGACGATGTGCTAAAAAGTACAAAATTAGTATCACTGTTAACTGCAGAGAATCACAACTTCAAGGTCCACAAAGTTGCCGCCACTCCCCGGAGTTTGCCTGTGTTGTCTGACCGAACGACAGTGAACAAAATTATCATCATTTTTAGTTTTTTTAAAGTCATGCTGGATTTTCAGAAAAATCTGCAGCCTATATTTCAAGACGTCTATAGAGAAGCTTCAACTCAGTTTGCATCAGTCAAGATAATTATCAAACTGCAAACTGAACAAACAACAAGAACAAAGAGAGGAATGAAAACATAACAAATGAAATCAGCAAGCAGTATCACCGCGAATCAAAAATAGCTTCTAGCAGCTGTGTGTAACATTCTGATGGCGATGATCCTGTGAACACCCGTTGAGCAGTGTCCTCCGGTGATATCTCAAACTAGACAACACATACATTGCACACGCAATCAGATCGGCTTTGGCTTAAATTCAACATACAGACATAGAGATCATTCACAACCCATATCACAGCGTGGAAAAGCATGATCATAAGCCGACAAATTTTACTCAAGCACTGGAGTGTCCGATTGGGGCCAGTTAACACAATGACCAATTGATGAGCTTTAACATTTCATTAAATGTTTGTCTTCAGTGGTAAAACCCATAATTTACAAATATGGAAATATGACGTCAGCATGACGACACTGATAGCAAAGAATATCTTTTTCATTTTTTGAAATACGTGTTTCCTAGTAAACATTCCCTGAAAATTTTGTGTAAATCTAAGCATTTTCCACAGAAATGTAACAGAAAACATGAGTGGGTGTTTTTTTCTGAACACAGTGTAGTCAAATAATTCACGTCCAAAAGAGTACTCTGTGTCAAAATTTAAACAAAATTCATTCATAACATAATGAACAACTCAGCACACAGCCAGAGAGATAAACATAGAAACAGGAAATCAATGAAAAACACTGAAAGCAATGAGTCACCTTGGCTGATGAGCCACTATCAGACACTTTGCATGTATAAAGACACGTCGGAGATGGGCCACTTATTGACAAATACAACCGTGTACTGCAGAAACCAACCGGGTAAATGTGATCCAATGTGTAATAGCCAGGCAATGGAATTATCTGGAAGAACAACAGTTCACACATAGCAACACTGTATTATAAGCAGTTGCATGAATATCAAAGTCCATGATGTGAAATTGGGAAATCATATAATATACAGGGTGCAGCAAAAAAGTAGACCCCTAAAGTTTTTTTGCTGTTTTCTCAGTAACCGTTTGGAATTTTAATTTGAAATTTTACAGGATTATTTATTGAAACGTCTAACTGAAAAATGAAATGTGATTCTGTTGAAAAACGACAAAGATAGGCATTTTAACATGACTGCCTACCGATTTTTCAGCACTAAAAATGTTTAAACTAAAATGCTATTTAATTTTCAAAAACTGGTTACCACGTTACTGCCGATGATGTAACACTAACGTTTTAACGAACATTAATTTATTTTGTTTAGAAATTATCATTAAATTATTGTTCTTTTAAAGCAATTGTCGGCTGCCCACCAGATTCAAATTCCAGCAGGATGGTGCGTCAGCACACACAGTGCACAGTGCCGTGCAGTGCACAGAACTGGTTGCGGGCCAGCTGTCCATATTTCATCACCAAAGACCAGTGGCCTCCAAATTCGCCGGATATGAAGGCAATGGACTATCACGTGTAGGGTGCAATGTTGGAAGCTTACCACAATCTTAAAATAAAGCCGAAAACAAGTGCTGAACTCAAGCAAGCGCTTCAGGTTATCTGGGGCAACCTAACAGAGGGACTGATCGACAAAGCTGTGAAAGACTTCTCAAAGCGACTTAAGGCTTGTGTTGGAGTTGGCAGTGGACACTTCAAACATTTACAGTGACAACGGAATTCTGGCATCTGATCATTAGTTAACCGTATTGCTTCAACGATGTTATTAAACTGGTGTTGTAGCCGGAACATTTTTGAATGCTAAAAATTGGCAGGCGGTCATGTTAAAAAGTCTATAACTTCATCATTTTTCTAGAGAATCACATTTTATTTGACAGTCAGATGTAGAAAGTTTCAATAAATAAATCAGTAATCAAGAACAGATAACAGCACAACCATCTGTCTGGTAGAGTGAGAAAAATCAGAAACATGACAGCCTACATAAATGGACAACTTGCAATTAATAATATTAATATTAATGTAACAAAAATAAAGTAACAATGATGACAAAATGAAATGATTCCATAACTGTTTCTACAGCTAATGCATCAACAAATTAGACAGCATAATACATCCATATAGTATTGAATAATGTCTCCATTAGCTACGAAAAATGTTATATTCTGTACATACATGTTCTATATATTTTTACTATTGCAATACCCATAATAAAAGCAAAAGTTTTAAAGTCGTCAGTGGAGCTTTGGTTGAATAAACAATTTTGATTATATGAATTTATGCTTAAGCCAAAAGTAAACATGACATAGTTTGCTTACTTAACTCCAACACTGGATATGCCACATTGCCAGTTAGTGTAACAAATTCTCATAAAAAGCCACCAGTCACCATAAACATAACATAAACACCATTATCTCAGTCACTGACAAAGTTTATAAAAATTCTCACTCACCTCACCAAGAGAGTAGACCGTCAAGGAACCAAGCTCGATGGGAAATATTGGTCGTCCAGAACTGTCAAGTGGAACGGGAGTGATGCGTCGACGTGGCTGTGTTGATGACCCAGACTTTTTAGATGATCTTGCAATTATTGACGATGTTACATCATCAGCAGTACCTAGTAATTTATTCATCAACAAAAAATGTTAAAAAACTAATTACAAACAAGGTCTCTAAAATGCTGTAGCCACATCATTTACAAACACAGTTCCTACGTATCTGGAATACTCAGCAATAGTCCCCGGAACCGCCACCGTTCGCCGCCGCTGTTAAGGCCTTGGACCGCAACCAACCATTAAGTTAGCGGTCCCGGACCACTAAGGTTCCACGCCGCCGCCGCCGATAAGCTAGCAGTCTTAGCGGTTTAACGAAAAAATACAATCAAACAATGTGTTGTTCTTACACTGCTGCAAGCGGAGCGCCAGCGTGAGTGCGCGTATCCTCGTCAGTCGTCATCTATGGTCGTCACAATAATGCCAACTGCCAATGGTAACTGACAATCAATGAATGAATATTAATGAGCATGACTAATGAGCATTAGATTGACATTCATTGGCTGTAGTGTTTGTACTTAACACGTTTCTTGACCATTGTTTACATAATGACGCGATTATAGTCCTACTGCGCTCATCTCGGCAGTGCAGCCTAATATACGAGTTACTAATGTGACTAGTGTGGCTCGGTAGTCTAACGGTAACGTGTAAGACTTGTAATCCTGAGGTAACTCAGAGGCGCACCAGGACACTGCCGGGTAACGACCTTAAGCAAGTTGTTCACACACATGTGCCTCTGTCACCAAGCAGTATAATTTGGTACTGGCTTCACCACTGGGACGTAAACAGGCACACCACGTGATACACTGGCCCTGTATCCATGGTCTCGCAGTGTAAAAACTGTTGTCTGGCTTGAGGGCTTTAGGAAACAGAGATCAGCGTCGCCCTATGGGCCGTAAGGCTCGGGAAGGACTAAAAAATACTACATACCAGTGACCAGAGACGTCGAGAGCCACAGCTGGCCTGGGGAAGAAAACATTTTCGCAGAACCCATTTGGGGAAATTTTTTTTAGAATTTTTTGCCTTTTAAAATGGTGCATTCTGGTGTACTTTATATTTTTGAGTGATGGCAGGGGGCCCAAACATCACGGGGCCGGGGTATCTGACCACTTCTCTCGTCGGAATTGCCAGTGACAGGCAGCTTAGCGGTCCGGACCGCCGCTAGCTTAACGGCTTAGCGGTTTAAACTGCTAAGCCAGCCGCCAAGGCTTCAGACCAGCCGTTAAGGCCTTACCTTAACGGTTCCGGGGACTACTCAGCAACAAATGCAATTATGTGCTGTGAAATTTTTGCCGAAGACTGAAATAACTGTGTAATGAGAAACAACTAGTTATAGCTTCTGTTCATTATGTGGAATAGTCAGAGGCCAGCTCCGTCTCGAATGTCATCCAACGGCGGCTCAAAACAGATTTCTAAGTGCATAGTTTATACATCAATGCAAGGGTCTCAAAATTGCCTACACACTACAAATTATCAGTCTGTTGACAAGATAGACTATCTTTGGAGACAACAAAATACATAACAGTAGTCTAATTATCTGAAATAATTATATGTAGGATTTAAACTACAGCTGATGCCTGAAATCCATGTCCGCAGACTTATAGAGTTTACTCAACCTACTAGTAGTCATGACGAAAAAATAAAAAATAAATAAAAAAATAAAAAACTGAACTACTGAAACTAGTTCAGATGCTCTCTGCAGAACTATGACCACTCAACTGGCAGTGTTTAGCAGATAAAAACAACATGCTTAAACAATACACGTACTGAGATGGCTCAACTGTCTGCATTTAGTCACAGACCTAAGCAGCTGCTAGCGACCTGACCATGATCAACCTATGATGGCTTGATCAAAAGTCTGATGGCCTACCAAGCCAGCACCAACCTTTGGTCGCAGTGTCTTCTGTTCCAGCTTTCTTCTTTCGGCTGGTCTTCTTCTGCCTCTTTTCAACCTCACCCAGCAGTTGAGCAATACTCTGCGTGGACTGTCTGGGTGCTGGCAGCACAGCCTGCGATGAGGTCACCTGTGATGACACCTGGAACGGCAGGTATACCTGGGCTGCAGGCGGCGGCAGCTGCTGCTGCTGTGGCTGCTGGCGTGATGAGTCCATTGCTTGGTGCTGCTGCAACCGACGCAGCAAGCATCTACAACAAACAGTATTGGCATTGATGCATATAGGAACAAGAATGATGTATCGCAGCCCTGTAACAATTTACAAGCATCAAGCGGAAACACAGTAGCTAAGAATGAAAAAATAGCAATAAGCGATAATTAACACTGATTACACAAAGAACATAGAGATAAGTAAAAAAAATGTCAGTGAGTCGATGGCAGTTCTATTTTTCATTCCAGCAAAAAAGTCTCCATCACTCAGACGACTTGTTTCCGTTATTGATGCTTTATTACGTGTTCTCAGAACAAAGTAAAATGAAGCAACTTGCCGGCGTTCCTCTTTCACGCGAGCAACTTTTTCCTCAATCCGCACCACCTCATCACAGTACGCAGCATTCAACTGTAAAATGAGACAATAAATTATCATCTGTTAGTATTGTATCACACAGAACAAAAACACTAATCCAAATCAGTAATCTTCCAGAATTATACAATAACAGAATAAGCCAGATCCCAAATAAAACAGTTTAACATGCTGAGAGCTATTTCTAATCGCCAGCATTCTACGAAAACCAAGCACAGCATAAACTGGTCAAATAAGCATGTGTAATAAAACTAACAGCCAATCACATCATTCAGTAATGTGTGGGTAATTAATTAACACTATAGACATGTGACAAAGCGATACTACATTGCACATATGAAGATATTTTTAACATGGAAGAAACTAGATTATGTTTCAGTTAAAAAGCAAATAACGAACACAAAGATAAAACAGAAATGACTGACGTGACTAAAAACTGTAAAGCATATATTCTAGTCCCATCTTGCCAAAATTACACAGAAAGTAAGATAAGATTACCTATGAAGTTCAGTAAGTTTTTTGCCTAATGCTTGCTAATGATAAATCATAACTGTATTACGGCAGGAATAATACGCCACTGGTGCATTCAGGAAAAGCTGCAGAAATGCTGATCACTCACAAATATGGTCTCTTTGACAAGATGCTTTAGCCTCTCGTACTTGAACTGATACTTGGCATTGTCATTAGTATGACTCTGATCAGCATGACGGTGATGATGATGGGAAATTTCTGGCGCTACGACAGTCACACCGGACACTGAAATATTCTCTTCACTCTTCTGCAATAAAAAAAGTATACAACAGCAGCTTGCTCGTATGAGGCTAAAAAACTAACCTAATCTGCGTGCAAACAATCGTACTGCTAAGATCAATATTCGAATGGCTCAGGTGAAATGAGGGCAAACTGCAACTACTGATACGATAATGATGACTGATAAAATAATGATCTCCTATTAAATGTGCACCAAATTTCAGCACATGGCCAAATCTGGAACTGGCAATATGGAAACTCAATTTGGCTGATGCACAGCTGAAAGTAATGAAACAAGTCATGAATTGTTATCATTTGAGCAACTTTTACAGTATGAAGAACATTCAGTGGGCTATACTAACTTAATGACATCACACGATTAAAAGTGTTGACATATTTCTGTTTGTCATGTTACTTGACCTATATATAGAACTGCAACGATGAGGAAAATGCAGTAACTCTCTACCAAATCTTGCCCTGGTTCTGGTCAGAAATCTGGCTAGATCCAGATTCTAAGAATGAATTACAAGAAATTTGAGCAAAGCTCACGAGACGCGCGAAAGCCTATAGCATTTCCTGTTCAGTAGTTATAGTTTCGAAAATCGCATATCATTTGAACTCGGCCCATCGGGACCATAGTACACTTCGACCGTAGGCGCGTGTGGCGTCAACGGCGTAGCGCCTCCTTGTGAATGATGTAGACTCTCACAGGCGAAAGTAACAAAAAAATCCATAAAAACCCCCTATTTTGGCGTTCAAGGTCATCCAAGGTCATTGAATTCGGCGCCAATCGAAAGCCAGTATTTGATTTCCTGTTAGTGATTAATAGTAACCTAGGCCCTATCTCGCACCGTTACTGATATACGGCGAGTTTTTGGCCGAAAATTGCAAATTTTGACCACCCCCTCTCATTTAGGGCCCTCGTTTGGGGTGACCCCCTTCGAATTTATGACAAAGCTTTACGGTTCCTAAAACTAGAGTCTTCCGGGCAGCCAACGGTGAAGATTTGGTGATCCTAGCTTGCACCGTTTTTGACTGATCCACCCGTGTGACAGACAGACAGACAGACGGACGGACAGAATTGCGATGGCTAAGACGCGCTGAAAGCAGAGCTGCTTTCGCGCGTAAAAACCCAGTATATCTCATGTTGCTACCAAACACTAGATTCAAATATCTAGAACCTGATTTTAGACATTCGACCTTGCCTATAACGTACGCTCAACAACTGTATAAACTTATAACAGTAGCTAACTTATAACGATATAAACTAAATATAGATTCTACTCACCACCAATGTAAACACACCGGGCCGTCCTTCCAGCAAGCACAGTCTTCTGTTTGGACTTTGAGCCTAATTAAGCACAGACAAAACAAAAACTCTTACACCACTTGTATCACAACACCTCTAAACTGATAAAGACAAAAACAAACCAAAACAACAAGAAATTTGAGCAAAGCTCACGAGACGCACGAAAGCCTATAGCATTTCCAGTTCAGTAGTTATAGTTTCGAAAATCGCATATCATTTGGACTCGGCCCATTGGGACCATAGTACACTTCGGCCATAGGCGCGTGTGGCGTTGGCGACGGTGGCGCCTCCTTGTGAATGATATAGACTTGCACAGCCAGATATCGCGAAAAAAATCCGTAAAACCCCCTATTTTGGCGTTCAAGGTCATCCAAGGTCATTGAATTCGGTGGCAATCGAAAGCCAGTGTACGACTTCATATTAGTGATTAATAGTAACCTAAGCCTTATCTCGCACCTTTACTGAGATACAGCAAATTATTGGCCGAAAATCGCAAATTTTGACCACCCCCCTCTCATTTAGCGACCTCGTTCGGGGTGACCCCCTTTGAATTTATGGAAAAGCTTTACGGTTCCTAAAACTAGAGTCTTCCGAGCAGCTGAAGGTGAAAATTTGGTAATTCTATCTTGCACCGTTTTTGACTGATCCACCCGTGTGACGGATGGACAGACAGACGGACAGAATTGCGATGGCTAAGACGCGCTGAAAGCATAGCTGCTTTCGTGCATAAAAATGCAAGGAAATTATTTACCTCCTTGCACAAAGCAGCTTCTAGTGTCGTCTTCATACTGCAAAGCACAAACATAAATGCAACAAACACATTTGTGGCAAAACAAATATAACACATCTCCATTTAATGCATTACTGCTAAATAAAAAATCTTAAAATAAATGAAAAAATTAAATATAAGTAATATGATCAATTCAAACCTACAGTTTACAACGTATGCTTCAGAGATCTAACCACTTGCTTACATTGGATTTCACATGGTGCCACTGACGTACAAAACAGTCAAACCTAACACTAACAGCAAGCTATATGCATAGTTGCATACGTGCAACCGACTCAGTCAATTCATTCAAATCTGCTCTGAAGACAGTTATGTTCTGATGACTATTTGCATAGACTAGACACGTTCCGCCCTTGTAATAAGCTTCTGTGTTACGGCGCATTAAAAACTGTTGGTGTTATTGTTATTACACGGTGTTTCATAAAAAGGACACCTTTTTCTTTCTTTCATAATCTACTCAAATGACGATCAATTTACGCAAAATTTTTACCGGTTGTAGCTGAAGAAATACTAATTCAAAATATTTCAACAAAATGTGGCAGTTGATTAAATATTCTTTGCTAGCCATAATGTAACATTGACATCATAATGTGTCACAGGTACAAACATGCTAGTCTCAACTGGTGCTGTCACTTGCTACCCTGTTCTGATGGTGAAAAATCTGGTTTCTTCATGACAAATTCTTGAAGTTTTCAGTTGCAGCCACAAAAACATGCAAAACAATCACATATACATGTCTGTGGGGATAGTTGGACTTTCACATGTTTAAGCAAGACAGTGCACTAGCACACCGAGCTTGCACAATAATTGCGTTTTTGAATCACAAGATGTCTGATTTCATGATCCCATGTTGCTTAGTGCTAACACAATGCACATTCTTCATCAGCGAACCAGATTAAGTTCACCATTGAAGCAGGGTAGCAACTGACATAACCAGTTGAGACATCTACATCTGGTAAAAATTTCATGTAAATTGATCATCATTTGAGTGAATTATGAGAAAAACAAAAAAGGGGCCTTTTTATGAAACACCGTGTATATGCATCATATCACAACCAACAATCTATACAGTAGACTGCTAGCGATAGTCTGGATAAAACTGAGGTTGGCGGTTTAAGTCATTCCTTGCACAAGCTGGCAAATTGATGTTAAACTTGGTGTAACATTCTTGACATGAATATTCTCATAATCATAACATAACATATCTGCAAAACCACCAAACATCCACTTCAATTCCAAACGATAAGTAAACAATAATATTGGGAGATGTCTCAAAAACTCACTTAGATGGCACAAGGCCCATCTCCAGTATAATCCGCTTGATGTCGACATAATGCATTGGTTGTTCAGCATGAGTAAGGACTTTAACAGCAGCCTCAATCCAGCAACATTCCTCCATGTCTGTAAGTAAACAAGAAAAGCCCAGCTAACGCAAAGGGGAATGCGCAACAGCGGTGCATGTTTGAAAGCCCAGTTGCCAGAGGGCGCCCAATGACCGGCGGCTAATTACCTATAGTGTTTCACTTGTAATCATCAGACAGCGTGATCTGTCTCGCTCTGCCAATGCCGTAGCAGCTGGAAATCGCAAATTTTTCTCACCCCCTCTTATTTAGCACCCTCATTCGGGGTGACCCCTTTTGAATTTATGAAAAAGCTTTACGGTTCCTGAAAATAGAGTCTTCCAAACAGCCGACGGTGAAGATCCTAGATTGCACCATTTTTGACTGAACCATTGAATCTGGTGCCAATCGAAAGCCAGTATACGACTTCCTATTAGTGATTAATAGTAACCTAGGCCTTATCTCGCACTGTTACTGAGATACAGCGAGTTATTGGCCAAAAATCGCAAATTTT
>Ga0056128_1011043_pt1 | contig 11199 bp, 3 predicted proteins | sample WorMetLIZISLAND2_FD_71113 | JGI IMG/M metagenome (GOLD analysis project Ga0056128, IMG submission 71113) | Marine gutless worms symbiont microbial communities from Max Planck institute for Marine Microbiology, Germany - Olavius geniculatus... ... | reverse complement strand
GTTGGTTACATCCCGAGATGGTTTACCTGCCCACAGGCAGTCACCCATCGCAGTATTAACCGGACCCGGCGTACAGTAACTTCGCTGATCGGATCAGACGCGTTACCACTACACCACGCCTACCGCCTGTAGCTGCATTTAGAGCGATATTAACCAGCATGACGTTTGTGGCTTAGAAATATTCGTATACAGTGTTTTTTGTCTTTCATATACTTATTTATCATAAAGCAGAATTATGTCGTGTCAATCTTTTTCGTCATAAAATGATCTAGTCGCAATGAAGATAAAGCGCATGATGTCAGAATGAATACTAGACCTATCGGCCAAATGTAGTCGACGTATTAGGCTATAATCACCTGTAGTTTACTAATTTCAGTTGCTTGCAAACTGCGATAAACATAATGGCTCATGTCTTCAGCACTGCAGTTGCAATTCTTTAAGGTGCAAGCCGTTAATTATTCAGCGATAATGTCAAAATAAAGTGCAAAAACCCCCAATATCACAAACGGAAAGCGCTTACCATGGTGCGAGTTAATTAATCCGTGTAATTTTTTTCATTGTTAATGTGTTTCCCCATACGTCACGTAAAACGTCTCGGCGAGACGTTGAAGCTCCCGAGTCTCGAAAGTCTCGAGAGCTTCAAGGTCTCGGCCAGCGTCTCGGAAGCTGCAACATCTCGTTTCGGTCTCGTCTCGGACAAAATTTTGAACGTCTCGGTCTTGTCTCGGTCTCGGAGACATGGGTCTCGGGTCTCGTTTCGGCCTCGGCTTAGGAGGTCTCGTGCACATCCCTGCTCTCCAGTCCTCGAACTCAACGCAAGTCAGACCAGAAACACTCGCGTAAGTTCTGACAGATCGACGGATCTCCCTTGGACTGATAGGATTTATCCGTAGGGTATTGGCAAGCATAGCACCGTACTTGGAAGACTGACGGATCGGTGGTAACTGGTAGCCAGATACGGACACCCGTCAGTATGAAAAGCGCAGAAAGTCACCCGTCAGGCAGTGTACGTGATGATGACGAATCAGTCGCAGCGATAGTGAATGACGGATCAGCCTCGAAACCCTCCCCTTCGCTCGGAGCTCGACATATCGTCGACGAACCTTCGAACCCAGCAGTAGTGACAGATAGCAGCCGTTAAGCTACGGATCACATAGTAGCACCGGCAACGGCAGCGGTGTGCCCGGCATAGTCACCCGTCAGTCTCAGTCTGTTACTATTCGAAAATAGTACGGATCAGAATGCAGTCTCAGTACGGATCGAGAAAGCCGGTTTGCATTACATACCGGTATATTTTTATTCATTTATTTTTAAAGAAATTTTTGCTAAGCATATTTTGGACAACATTTTTTCCAGTAACAGCGCCGTTTTGATGACGTCATAATTACGTCAGCACTAAATAATAGTGTGTTATTGTTTAAAATTTTAAAAGTATTTTGTTAGGCGACATTAACGCCATTTATGTCAAGAACTATCAGATCTATTTACATACACTCGTTTAAGTTATACATTAACTATGTGTCCTGTTTTTGGATATAATGTACAGTATTACACATTTTTTCGGTTGTAGCTGTTTTGCTAACTGTTTTATAAATTTGTTGACTGTTGCTACAAAAAACAAATGCACTGAATAATGTATAAGCTATATTTTATTTCGCATAGAATGCAACCGACAGACAATGAAAACACAGAAAAATTTTTTTAGCATAGACAATGCACTAAATGCAACAGCGTCACACAGCCAATAACAAAACACCACCACCGTCACAAATCAGTCTATACTGATAGGCGTCGAACGTCTTTCCTGAATCACAGTGTCAATGCAGTTCGTGTAATCCCAGAAAATGTCGAATATCATGAATACATTCTGAACTTCCAGAGCTAAATATTGTATAGTCTACTCTGCTACAGTTGCATAAAGTTCTGATGCATAAAGTAAGAAAGGAAGACAACACGACCTCAGCAACTGTACGGCAATCATTTCTGAGTTACTAGTATGACACTCGGCGTAGGCTAAATACAACTGAAAATGCAATAAAATCTTACCTTGACACGATCCTTCAATACTTTCCACTTGTTCGCAGTAATCAGACGTATACCACCCAGATACTTTACAGTATCAACAAATTGTAAAGTGCATCTACATTTGACAAAGTCTGACATAAAATCTTTTACCAATTCTCATTGCAATAACATCAAAATTAAAAACAACCTCACCACATATTCTAAGCATCTGTCGCATTGCATTCATAAACTATGACATGAGCAAAATATTATCAGCATATAATAGGCATACATAAAAACAATCATCGATCTGACAACTAACACCAAGATGCCTCTACTTTGTTATTAGTGGATCCATGTAAATGGCAAATAAAATTGGTAATAATATGCCACTTTGTCTACCAGCAGCTGATATAGAAAAAAAACCGATATGAATACACGCCATTCCATTGCATTTACTCAGCCATTCCGTAAGGACACCGACAAAACATTAAAACACAAGAGGCATTATACACAGCAGATACAATATCATTATAATATTTATTAACAGAGACCACAACATCAGTATGAGTAGGCCTAAATGCAGGCCTTTCAACATGATGCTTACATCAATAGAAAAGGAACATTAGTGACATTTATGAACTCATTAGTACGGCAATAATACTGGAAAACATCACCATAATCCCACAGGAAATTCAGCTGCACAGATGACTTTTTGGTATTATTTGCACAATGTTTTAAATCAGGGGAGCATGAGATAGTTATGTCGAACGTTAAGAGTCATTGGTCAGACAAGTTCAACCCGCTGTCAATCACATCGACACTGTGTATGTTATCAAAATATTGAGGTAATAACAGCAAACTAGTCTGTAACCGATGAAACACCTGTGAAATCAACTCTAATTATGAAACGGTTTTTAAAGTTTAAGTGTTTGTTTTTCTTCTCAACAGATGTGTGCTGAGCAATATTGCAGTTTAGTTTTTTTTGTGACAACATAAGCATGTCACATAAGCTACAAAACGTTTCGACAGCACACATTTATAAACAAAAAAATGCTATTATACCAGTAGCAAATGGAGCACTGAATACATTTGTGCAAACGAATAATAAAGCAAACAAAACGAAAACCGTTGAAATGCAGCAATGCTGACAAAGCTACAAAATGCAAGAGCGACGCCTTGAGCAATTCAATGACACCGCCCCAACGCTCATAAGTCAGGGTGTTACGATTTCACGATTACATTAACAGCGAAAGCAAAAAAACAAAATCAGTAAACGGTATCACGGTCGTCGTTTACGGTCATATCGGCATTAGTCTATAATCCAACACGAACATTAAAATCGTGCAAATAAGCAACAGCGTATCCAGGCTAGTGATGATATCTATGCTGCCGGCCGTTTTGAGGTTTGATGACTATGAAGTTTCGAAAAAAATGGCACACTGCCGTGTGAAACGTTCACGTTATTTTTTTTTGGTTTTTCTGTACTTTTTATTGTCGAGTGAAAAACCCGTACCGGACAGGTAGAAAAGCGGGTAGACCTAAATGGGCAATACCCGTAATACGGCCTATTAGAACATCCGCACAATAGCGCAAAACAGTTTATACATGTACAGCAAGTAATACGTAATAATCATAACAATAGTAACACGCTTTGTTACACTATTTCTGGCGGAAATTCACATCAGAAATCGACAACACTGGCCTAACACCAACAACCAGCTTAGACTATATAATGCCCACATGTGTCACAATATTTCGCATGCGACAAAATAAGGCGGAGTTACGTAGAGTGCACTGTACTCGGGTTTGGCAGCGCCTTCGCACGAGACGCCACCAGTAATTCGTCGCACATGCAGGCACCCTCTTAACCATGTAAGTCATAGGCACAACATGAAACATAACATGCAAGGTTTGGCTCCATCGTTCTATTAATAGGTTTATTACGAACTCAAATTAACCACCAAACACTGGAAAATAACAAAACAACGAAAACGACACTATAAATATTTGCAAAGTTCGTTACTGTCCGTCACTTTTCGCTCCGAGAAACACCTCTTAAGCTAAAGTCGAAAACTTGAGCACTCAACCATCTTTTTCCACCAATCATAACAATAATTGAAATCAGGCGAGGATAGTTGTGAGTAGGCCTACCGTAGGAAAAACGACCAAAAAGTTTCACTACAAATGTTTAATACTGAGCCCGATTTTGCGAAACATAGTCTATTCCGATTATAGCTCAACTTTGTTTAACATTTTAATACTACCAATATCACAAATTATCGTCAGTGACCCAGTGATAGACACAGCGCGTGACAGCACCGACATCTAGACACTAAACACTTCAACACGTCCTGCTGTGTACACATCTCTCTCGGGATTCCATTTATTGACAGCGACATACAGACGTCGTATTTGTGTGTTTAGATGCAGTCTGACAGGAATCCAGTTCATGTCGTCTATGAACACCACCTCACGCATGTAAGTTAACGTCGGCGACAACAACGTCACTCGACGGTTGTAGTAGTCAACAACAAACACAAACTCATTATCATCAACTGCCAAGCGAGCGGGCTTATCGTACTGACCATGGGCCGAACCCCGCTGTCCACCGTGAGACTGTACTACATGATTCCCATCTTCGCTTATTTTGCACACGCGGTGCGGGACTGCGTCGCCAACATCACCGTGGCACACAATAAACTGACCACTTTTCAGTTGAATTGCGTGCAACGGGTTGATGACGTCACCTGGGAGAGTTAGTTCACGCAGTAACTCACCGCGTGAACTGAACTCTTTGATCTTGCGAACTTCCTCGCATATTATCAAAACGTTATGGCCTGCGTTCACCGAGAGACCCGCGGGTTCATCATTAACGCACCACCACGTGCCAGCGCCTTCTACGTTTAGCCCATACACACAATGATCATTCTCATTAGCAACATACACGCAACGCTTATGTGGACAGGATGTCATGTCAGTATAATAGTCACAGTTTGGCACAGTTAAACGGCGCAGTAAGTGGTAAGTGTCATCTCTGGCGTCGTACACCTCGACTTGATCACGTTTTTTCTCTCTCAACACGTAAACCTCATCAGCTAGTGACGTCACGCCCCAGACTGGTTCACCTTCAGGCAGCGTTCGAACCACTTGTGCCACTGTACATAAACAACACGACCATCTTGGACGCTTACTTCCATAATAGTCATCGTGTTCATAAAAATAGCATCGTTTCCGAGCAGCACATCACTTTGCATTTTCGATTCCGCGTAGCGAACGAAAGTTGTTATAGGCCTACGTTACTGCTTGCAACAGACACACGACCTCCACTAGTAGCTTAGGTGCCTGAAGAACAAGAAATTCGACACAAAGAGGCGCTGCATGTCTACGTGCAAGTTATAGTGTGTGAAGTTCGAGTCAAGATTCCAGAATAAAGTACGGTACTAAAGGCTATGACGACTTGTTAAGCCTATACGTAAAATATCAGCGACAGACGGTGTTTTAGGAGTAGGACCCGTGTAATCTCAGCTCCTGCAGTTAATTTTTAGAGCTAAACCTTTTTATGCTGGAATTAAGCATCTAAGTTTGGATTTTCACGCGCTGTGGCTTAAACGACGCGGTATCTGCAAATATTGACCAATTTGCAAAATTCTTTTACTGGCACATTTTACAGAAATTTGCAATAACGCCTTAGTATCTGTGTCGCTAGAGCTAGACTACATCATGAATTTTTTTACACGCGACAGCAGGAACAGCTATAGCCATGGTTCCTACTACTCCGCAATATTCTTTTTCCCTGACTTTTCCCTGACTTTCCAAGACAAAATAAATCGTTTTCCCTGACTAATTTGTTCACGCGAAATAGAAATGTTGGCTTTTCAATCGCTTGCAATCGCACTAGCAACAAAGGCGGTGAAACAAATTTAAAAGTGTAGATACAAATGATTTGCGAGCGAAGCGAGCAGGAAAAAATTTGTGAACTGTTGTACGCAGTCGGCGTAAAACAGCTTAAAATTTTTTTGCATCTTTGTTAATTTTCGCACCCTGTTACTTTGATTTTCCGTGAATTTCCCTGACTCTCTTATTTTTCCCTGACTTTGAAATGTAAAATTCCCTGACTTTTTCTGACTTTCTAATTTTTCCCTGACTTTCCCTGACTTGCTTAAAATTCCCTTCCTCAACTTCCCCTGACCATAGGAACCACGTATAGCGTGTCTTAGCTATCGCAATTCTGTCTGTCTGTCTGTTTGTCCGTTTGTTACACGGGTGGATAAGTCAGAAACGGTGCAAGCTAGAAACACCTATTTTCACCGTCGGCTGCCTGGAAGAGTCTAGTTTCAGGACCCGTAAAACTTTATCATAAATTCGAAAGAAGTCACCCCGAACAGTAGCGCTAAATGAAAGGGGTAGGAAAATTTGCGATTTCTGGCCATTAAGTCGCCATATCTCAGAAACGGAGCGAGATAGGGCCTAGGCTACCATCACTAATAGGAAGTCGCACACTGGCTTTCGATTGGCACCGAAATCAGTAACCTTGGATGACCTTGAACACCAAAATAGGAATTTTTATGAATTTTTTTGGCGATTTCGGGTTGCGCCACACATTTTAAGAGCGAATTGCGCCGAAATCACTACAGATAGACCAGTGCAACCTGCGTATGAAATTTTTCACATTGGACGTAGATTTAAACAGTCAAAGTTTTGACCCCGTAGGTTCAAATTAATTTGCGAACGAGGTACCGCCTAAAAGTCGTTATTTTACCGCTATCAACTGTGCGAGACAGGTTGCGCTTTGTGGCGAGTGCAAATAAAAAGGTATAGCTATTAGCCTTTATAATCATCGTGTCAAATGTTAACTGCTGAGATCTTTGAGCTAAGATTTAGTTTGCATTGGGCCTTCAAACATGCACCGTTGTCACGCGTTCCTTTTTGCGTTAGCTGGGCTTTCTTGTCTAAAATGATTATAGCTTAATCGAAGTCACAGGCTAACTTTTTGGCCCGTCTGTAAAAATGCCAAAGTTGAGAGTTAATTAAGACTGCTTTCTGAGTGCAAACCTGCCGCCATTGTGCATTTCTTGATTGAAGCGATGTACCGGTTGGCTAATTAAAACAAGTCACAAGTACAATGATACTATACAATCACGAATGTCGCAGCTAGTCGAGAAACGGATAATCAACGCCAAGTGGCCTAAATTGCGTGAATTGTGTTCACGGCTTCGCTAATGACAAACGTCGAGCATTTATCTAGGCCCGTAGACTTTGTCGAACACGGTCGAGAGTCATACTCATACCAGCACAGCTGAAGAACTCACTGCGCCGTGCCACGTAAACCTACATGCAGCAAGTTACCAACGCCACGTTTGCAGTTAGTCATACCAACTTCCAGTCAATAATTTTGCGTATAGTAAACTTGCGTCGTAGGCCTATCTATCACCGTGCAGTCGATGTAACATTGACGTCTTGACGTGCAGACAGTTCGACTAATGCTGGCTTATTTAGCTTCGAACTTAACTAAGCTTACTTCGACTTGTTGTACAGAGAGAGAGAGAGAGAGAGAGAAAGAGAGAGGAAATTTTATTTGCCAAACAAACATAACATAGCATAGCATAACACAATAACAAAAACACAATGGCAGGCTGCCAGAGAAGCAGAATACGCCTATCAAGCTGGCCGCCCATATAGCAACATAACATCAGTTACTCAAAATATCAAAAGAGAAAAAAAAGAAGAAACACACAAACAAAATACATGCATAACAAAACATAAACAAAGTGCATGTGCAATCAAGTATATATTGTTGGCCTAATCAAAACACTATAAAAATAATTTTTAAAGTTATATTTAAAGGAGTAGCAAGACTGAATTATTTTAATTTCTGCTGATAAGTTATTCCATAGTTTACAACCTTTAAATTTGATAGACCTTTTTCCTATTTCACACTGGACATTATAGGTATGAAAATCATTTTTCTGCCATGTATTATATTGATGAACTAGAAAGAAGTCAGAGCCCGCAGGTACCTCCGCCAAGGCAAAGCTATTCGCCAGGTGGAGTCACCATATTCGCTTTGCCAACGGTTTCGTTTATGCCCCCTTTAACGCAATAATAACGAAAATTTCAAAGTGATCCAGAATCCAGGATTCCTGCTGGATCACCCCCATCACCTGTTGCGTATGCCATGCCCGACATACCCTCAAAATTTTAGAAAAGTCCGTCCATAACTTTTCGAGTTATCTTGCTAACACAAAGACAAACAAACAGACAAACAGACAAAGTCTGGCAAAAAATTACCTTCTTGGCGGAGGTAGTTAGTTTATTTTTATCAAAATATGTAGAAAATGCTGGGGGTAACTTAGTTCTATGATGTATGAATAACAAAATTTGGTATTTATGCAATAACTGTATTGGGAGGGTACGGTATGTTCTATATAATTCAGTAATATAAGTTCTAGTAGCCTTTTGTTGCAAAATACGTAATAATTTGTTATTTAGTGTTATCAACGTAGTCAAATGATTAATAGTAGTATTAGCACATAGGCCTATCTCTATACCATAGGCCTACAACAAAAGAGGATAAACAAATGCAAAATATATCATTTTAAGAGTTTCTGGACTAAGTTTGCTTCTAATTTTGTAGAAGATAGCCTACTGACAAACTAAATTAATTTATTGTAAACGTAACTTGTGTGATCACACCATTTCAATCTGCTATCAATTAATAAACCTAAATATTTACAACATTGAGTTTTTTGCACTTCCTGCCCATCAACATAAAAACGAAGTCCTGTATTAATTTTAGATTTAGCTCCAAATGTACTATAACAGGTTTTACTAAGGTTAAAACTTAGGCGATTTACTGTAAACCATTCAGAAAGTTGTGAAAGAGGTTTAGCTGCAAAGAGGTTGTACAAAATGAACAAGTCAGGGTTTTCAAAAAAAATCCGCAAAACTGCACAACAGAGGTCTGAAGTCAAAAACTGCGGTCAAAATGCTTCTCGACGTTCTTGGTGAAATTTTCAATGAACGTTTTTTTTCATAAAAAACGTTGAGGAAATAAAAAAAATACATTAAAAACTAAAACGCGGCAGAAATAAAAATGTATAAAAAACGTTTTTACATTTATGGTCTGGGCCTTCTGGAAATTGGAAACAAATTCTGATTGCAGACCATGTGCAATAGCCTACAACACTCACACTACTGTCTGAGGTGTGATTCATCCGAGTTATTTAGTTGATGCCGGCTTGTCAATACGTGTGCTTAACCACAGCAGCTTTTTGAATTTATCTGTGTTAAAAGTGTAGGGGCCTATCTAAAATTGCCAGGGAGGTATAGGCGTAAAAGTTTACGGCAATTGTAATTTTTCCGCTAACTCCAAAACAGGGACAATATGTAAATTATTTACAGAGCATATGCACAATGTGGCCTTAGGTCTGTGGTCATATGGATGCACATATATGTTAAACCATCGTCTGGAGTGGAGTAAGTGTTCAAAATAAACTAAGGGTATGAGACGCACTTATTCCATGGTTGTGGACGGTCGGTATAAACAGTTTGTTGGGTCACGCTTGAATGCATCCGTGGAGTTATCGACAAGTTACACCACTGCAGATACACTGCAGACTGTGAGATACGAATGCGACTGTCGTATTAAATAAAACAGAAGCCCAGTAAGAAAACACATTTGTGTTAATTTTTGGCGACACCGTATATTGTAGGCCAATCGATCAGTGTTGTAGCTGACGCCCAGCAGTCGCCGCAATATAGACATACACGCATCCAGGGCCGTGAGCACCAGTGGAGTGCAACCGTGCGATGAAAAAGTAATATCGATCTTAATTTTATCAAAACAGTGCATGCGTGAAAACAAACACGTCCTGCCTGAATGTAACACGGGCATTTTAAGAATTTTAGCCGTCAGATGAATAAAATATTTATGTGCGCTAGGGTCTTACTCTTTGTTGTGCACTGTAATAATTTTGTATTGTGACAGTCACTGTCACTTTCTACAGTTCGGATATAGCTACCGTACGGGCGTATACTACATTCTGTGCATGAAATAAGTCTATTGGGGACACCAATACGACGACCAATCTGTAAGCTTAATCCCGAAACAGGATCTGTGATACGACGGAATCTGTTTTATTGCACCTCTGTAATCAGGTTTCTCACTCAATTCGTCAGCCATCATTCCTCTGCGATCACCTCACTTCACCAGTGTCATCATCACCACTCTTATTATCCATCAGCCATTTTTTTCATTTCGTTTTTAGCAGACCATACTGTAGTAACGGTCGAGCTGTACTCAGCTGTTGTCATGATTGTCGTCGTCTGTCCGTCACGGATGTATTGTGGCGAAATTAACGGTGCGAGATAGGGCCTAGGTTGCTATTGATTACTAATAGGAAGTCGCATACTGGCTTTAAAATGACATAATTATAAGTCGATGACCTTGTAGGGTCATAACGCACCATGGAATGGAACGTTTCAAGCTATAAGTGGCCATATATCGAAAACGGTGCGAGATGGGGCAAAGGTTACAATTAATCACTAACAGAAAGTGGCATAGCCTACGCCTTGTCAGATTAGATAGAAATTATTGACCTTGGATGACCTTGAAGGTCACTGACAACCAGTACGATCGGCTATACTAGCGACAGTTGGGCTTTTTGTTATTAAATCTTACCTTCCATAAACATCTGAAACCCTTTCGGACTAATTTCACAGATGTCAGTACTTTGCTTTTTCGTTTCAGTTTTTTTCTAACTTCAATTATCGTTATTTCTTTACTTGTTTCTTTACTTAGCTTTAGTTGTTTTTGTCCCAGGCCTTTCTACATAACCACTATTCTGTTTCTGAATTTTTTTTGCTTTGCATGACCAGTGACCACTTCGTTTTAACTTTTCTTATTTCCGTTCCGTTTAAAACAAGTCTAGTTTTTACGCGCGAAAGCAGCTATGCTTTCAGCGCGTCTTAGCTATCGCAATTCTGTCCGTCTGTCTGTCTGTCCGTCTGTCTGTACGTCTGTCTGTCACACGGGTGGATCAGGCAAAAACGGTCCAAGCTAGGATCTCTAAATTTTCACCATCGGCTGCCTGGAAGACTCTAGTTTCAGGAACCGTAAAGCTTTTTCGTAAACTCGAAGGGGGCCACCCCGAACGAGGTCGCTAAATGAGAGGGGGGTGGTCAAAATTTGCG
>Ga0056128_1011040_pt1 | contig 11200 bp, 11 predicted proteins | sample WorMetLIZISLAND2_FD_71113 | JGI IMG/M metagenome (GOLD analysis project Ga0056128, IMG submission 71113) | Marine gutless worms symbiont microbial communities from Max Planck institute for Marine Microbiology, Germany - Olavius geniculatus... ... | reverse complement strand
ATTGAACTGGTGTTGTAGCTTGAACATTTTTTCACGCTGAAAAATCGGTAAGCGGTCATGTTAAAAAATCTATAACTTCGTCATTTTTCAATGGAATCAAATTTTATTTGGCATTTAGCTGTAGAACAATTTAGTCAATAAATCTATAAATTTTCAGATTAAAATGCTAAACGGTTACTGAGAAAACAGCGAAAAACTTTAGGGGGCCACTTTTTTCTGCCGCACCCTGTACAGTTTGCTTGAAAATCTGTTATCTACTACACTAACAAAACAAAGTAGTTTTTGCATACATCTTATTGTGTGTCAGTTGACGAAAATGGTGACTGTATTAACACATTATGAGTTAATTTAATTCAGCAGTAAGCAGCTCACCTCAGATTCGGCAGTAGCAAAAGAACCCTGCTGCCATCTGTTCCCGACCTCAGCCAGTTCAGCAGCACGTTCCTTGCGTTCACGATCAACAGCTTCGTTCTTCGTTCCAGCCTCACAGATCTGAGTCAGTCGCTCCTGTATGGCACGCGTTGCCGGCGATAGTTTCTGCGGTGATGATAAAACCGACTTTGCTGGCGAGCTGGCAACCTTAGCTGCACCCGGTTTGATGGGACTCTTCTTGGTCGTCGCAATGCTTGTCATCTTATTGGCAGCCCCTGCTTCCGTGTTTGATCTCGGCTTTGCAGGAGTTCCCCTGGCCTTTTCGTCGGTCGTGATCTTTTTCTCGTAGTTCTTAACCCGCGAGGAGACGGCCAGGGGTTCCTGGGTGGTGGTCGTGACCTGCTTCGTCTCCCAAGCTGCCAACCTTGCTGCAACCGGCTGTTTTGTCGGTTCATCCACTACACTGTCATCATCAGATGCCTTTGAGACTAAACCCTGCTGTGGCTGACTGCCGGAAGGAACCGTCTTCTGAATGATAGCAACCTTGGCAGGTGTCCCCGACTTCTGGCCAGGCGTTCCTCCAAATATCAGAGTTGCTGAGCTCACGTGGCCCGTGGCGGTAGTTCCTCTTCTTTCTTCCAGCTTCTCTGCCGGTTTGTCTGTCTGGCTGTTCTGATGCTCTCCCTCGGCAACTGAAGTAGTTTCAACATCGCCAATCTTGTCGCCGTTTGTCACTATGTCCGGAGAATCAATGTTCTCGTCAACTTTTATCATCTTAATCGGAGATGGCACAGAGCGGATGGGAGTGGAGGTATGTAGTGGAGAGAGTTCCTTGGCGGAAACCGACGTCGGGGGAAGAGGTGCATGTCTTTTCGTTGAGCTCGATCCATCAAATGTTGATCGAGCTGCTTGGGTAACTGCGGGTTCAACGTTCTCCACTTCTGAGTCGAACGTGCGTGGAGGTTTTGCAGGGGCCGGGGATTGGCTGTTGTCGGACATGCTGCTGCCAGAATCCTTCACCGCTGTGACACTGGCTGGGGGTGCAGGTGCTTGTCTCTTCTCTCTCCTAGCAGTCCAATGCCACAATATAGGTGTTCACATGCAGTGCAAGAAACAGAAGTACAAAGTAAGAAATACTTGCTGGTATCCTAAATTGTCTTTGAATAGACTCGTAGGTTGAAATATTAGTAACTTACAAGAATAAGAAAAAAGTCATCTAAAATGTTTCACAATAAAAAAAATGTGGTCTACAAGTAAAACCTTTTGTCCTGGTCTCGATGTCTGTCACAAATTTAGTCCTTGACACTCTATTCTAGTTCTGAACCCAGAGGTCTATCATCAAAATTTAATTTACCGGTAATGATGACCCACTGTAACTGGAAAGTCACAAGACAAAAGGCTAAATTGCGGAGTGTCATAATCTTAGGATTTGAAATCATACATCTTTGCACCAATCATGTACTCGTCAGAATCACCGAAAGTTACAAAGTTTCATCACAAAATACTGACTAGTCAGTATTACTAGTTAAGTTCAAACCGCAAAATAATAAAGTTACTAATTAAGAAAAAAGTTAGAAACTAGCTGACCGCAAAGTTTGCTCAGCACGCAAACGTTACCAAAATTATAGGACTGCAATCAGGGTCAAAAAATCGGAAAATATTTCTAAGAAAGCCGAGCTCACTTTGCCATGGGTGGAGTCACTTCATCTTCCCAACTGTTGATCGTCTCGGCTAACGCTGCAAACCGACTCTTCTGAGATTTCGCTCGAGGAGGAGAGCCAGCTACAATCACAGTTTCAAACAAGGTTGAGGTTGAAACACTCAAGGCAGATACCCCAAAAAATCCATTGGGTTTCTGGAGAGTAAACCCATCTAAAAACCCGTTAAAAACCCACCCAAAAAGACCCACCAGAAAAATTAATCTAATTTAAGTTCTTGTTCTACAGACACTAATAATAAAATACTTTATCACGGCAAAGTTTCTGAAACACCGAAACCTACAAATTTGCAATTACTGGTATATTTTTGCTTTCGGGAGCAAACAGAAACCGAAACTCATATGGATCAACCAAATGAAAATTGATAGAAATCACAAGAGTCATCAAGTGGGGACTTTTCGCAAAAAAAAACGTAAAATAACAGAAAACCCGGTAAGCAAAAAAATCATTGGGCAGGGCTTTTAAAAAACTGTTTTCTGTAACCCTAGTTTCACAGAACAGAAAGTAACAAGCAGAAAGTCTGTTAGACATCCATGACAATAATGCTGTACATAAAAACAACCAGATAAAAATATTAAATAAATGACTGTTCAGTCAAAAACAACAAACACACTGAAACAAGCAGTTATATTACGCGGCAACTTTGGTGCTGCCTTACTGTCTGGCTTTACAGTTTAATTAACTGAACTCTATTTCTTATGCTGCTGTTGGACAAATATTATGAAAATGTTCTGAAAAAAACTTAAACCAATAATTTAACGCAAGCATCAAAAATGCACAAATCAAGCCGAAACAGCAAAATAGCTACAACACAAATACTTTCTAGTAATAAAGTTGTCTTCAGCTGGTTTAGTACATTTGTCTGTTGTATTTCTTGCAGGCGAGACAGTGTTCAGGTCCTGCAAGCACTGGCGTTTGTTCGGCGAATCTGCACAGAAAAATAAGCATAAGTTTAACAGAAATGTTTTAAAATAATGTTGTTGTCTTTCTATGAAACTGATGATAGAATACTCATGGAACTACCGGCAAAAACCAGACAAAACAAATGCAGCATAAAAGCAAAGGCATGTGCACTAGGCACAAATTATGCACGGTACTTAGCCAATATGCCACACATAAACACAAATTAACATTAATGTATTGTAAACACACTGCTATCAAAAGTCTAGTACAGCAGGCGTTAATTATCTCCATTTAAGCTGCAATAAAGGCTATTATGTTTTTCAGAGTAATTTACTTTTTGTCAGCTGGCTTAGTCAGAAATCATGGTCAGATCATTTTAATAACATTTTGTGAGTGAAGGGGTTAGGCATGGCCCACTGGAAGATGTGATAAGATTTTGATGGCGACTCAGTATCATTACACAGAATGCTTTACCATTAGCAGATAACAGAGCGTCCACTCCTTTGCATTTACCAGGCTGCAGGTCTATTCTTGGTGGATGTTTTGAGATCTATGAAGACTTCTGCATACTAATGTAAAAGTGCAAAAATATAAGCCAGTGAAAGACGAAGTGAATCGCACCATGGTTTGCATTTGCGGAAGTCTTGTGTCCAACTGAAAGGTCAGAGTCACTCAGGTGTGCTTCCAGCGCAGCTCGTCTCTGTCGAGCTCGATCCAACATGTTCTACATAAAACAGATATCAAACATGAAACATATGGCATAATGTTGAGCATATACCAAAACAAAACAGCAAGTTGAAAGTCCTATCTTTAACCGAAAACTACTTTTTGGTATATTTCCGGTCGTTTTTGCTATTTATTGGCAAAGTGCTATTTTAGCCCTGCTGTCTAAATTACAACGTAGTGTTTTATTACATGTACCAAGTATTTTGTTGCTGCACTAATAGCAATAAATAGCAAAAACAACTGGAAGCGTACCAAAAAGTTGTTTTCGGTTAAAGATGGGACTTTCGACTTGGCTGTTTTGTTTCAGTATCTAAGAGAACTGAAAACAATCTTGGCTATTTTGTTTCAGCAAACCAAAACCGGTATTTAGTGCCACCCGAATGCAACAGGTGCCACAATGCCAACCAGAATACCTGTAACGGTACCATGTAATCAAGATCAGATCGCTGCATCTAACCCTTATGCTGAGAACCTGACCCTAACCCCGAACCTTAGTGTTAAGCCAAATCTTCTGTACTCGATCGGATCACACTTAGTGCCAATGCAGCTAATGCAGCATTTTGTGACACCGCACATGGAAACTACAAGATGAACAGTCAGCTTCAATGCAAATGCAAATGCAATACACACAGTACGCATATACATACGTATATAAATTATATATGATAGAGTTGGGCCTTATGCCTTCCATGTCTGACAACCACAAGCATCAATATGTTTTAATCAGTTGTTCGTAGTACTTCAGTTACCACTGCTTATATGCATCTGTCATGGTGTCCTGACAAAACGTGGACCGACAAAACCTGGATACGCTTGTCGAGAGAGTGGGGTAGGGGGGTAAGCTACCCTGGGCCCCGCGAGATTTGGGAAGCCCTGCCGTCGCCCAGAAATATAAAGTGCACCAGAATGCACCATTTTGAAAAAAATTCAAAAATTTTCTCAGCAGAGGACCCCACAAAGCGTTTGGGGGACCACAAGAATGTTTCCACGGGTCCTGTTTGGCTCTCGACGGACCTGAACCTGGACAGACTGATATAGGCTTAAGAAATGAGGTTAAGGAAAAGTTAGAGTTAGAAATTAGGGTTAGGGATAGGCTTATGGATTAAAGTGCGCGATAAGGCTAAGGATTGGTATAGGGTTAAGATTAGAGATTAGGTTTAGGAATAGGGTTAGGAATAGGTATAAGGTAAAAGCAAAAGTTATGGTAAAGGTTAGGGATTATGGATTAATAACATAAATACGGTTATGGCTAGGGCTAGGGTTCGTGTAGTGGGGCAATTTTGACGTTCCCGGTTTTGTCGGTCTAGGTTTTGACAGGGAACCCGTACTGTGTGTAGTCGCCATGGCACCTAAAGGGCATCGCACACAGGGTTTTCAGTAAATCTCATATTCTTCAAATAATTACAGAATCACTGTGAACATCATACTTGGGTAAATTCATCCATTGCCGCTGATTAATACTCGCGAGTGACGCGACACATTTATACGTAAACAACAAAACAAAAATAAACAATCATCAAAGTCAAACTTGGCGGATTCGAATCTCATTGGCTGCTTACGGCAGGTGCCCGCACTGGGTACCAGCTGGATAACTAACGTAACGTAAACTGAGAAGTAATAGAGTGAGAGTGACAGCAAGCAACTGCAAAATGATCTTGCTTATTTATTGAAAGTTGTACGTTACCATGGAAACATTTTGGAGTCATTGCTAGTGTTATAACTTTTAAAGTTTTTTTTAGAGTAGCAGCTCGTTATTTTTGAAGTGTACATGTTTACATGATGATATCGCAGAAAATACGCAGTGATTCATGGGTATCACTAATTCATGCTCCCTGACCCCGAAAAACGTGTCACGGGGTCATTGAATGCCGACTATTCGATGCTCCACTTAACATTGGCCATTGAGAACCCGTCTATTTCCTGACCACGTGCACCAGAATTTCGGCATTTTGTATTTTTATTTTGCATTTTTTTTGTATTGTTTACTGTATTGACTATATTGACTGTTATTATTATCATAATCGTCATCGTCATACAGTAAGTTTCATTAAAATTGTTTTTAGCTTTTGGACAAACTATGAGATGTTTCCGTTTGCATGTTTTTGGATTTATTACGTATCTTGTGCTTGCGTTGTTGAAAGTTGCGCTTGTCAACTTTACTTTAAACGAATATATGATGATATTTGTTTAATACAGTTATGGAAGAAGTGGAGGAAATGTCGGTGGTGCAGCTGTTATTTGCAGAAGAGTTTACTCTCTTTACTGAGGATATGCCACTACGGCCAGTTGGACCAGCAGTAAGTACTACTGTACTAGCAGGACTATTACCGCATGGGAGACATAAGTCATAGCTGTAGAGTTAGAGATACGTTTATTCTTCCTATCAAGGTGCAGGTGGGGCTCATACATTATCGCACCTAACAGTGTTAGGGTTAGGGTTAAGCCTAACACTAATCCTAACCCTAACCCTACGAAGTTACTGCAATAGTCTATTACTGTTATGTGTGATAGTGTACGAGCCCTGGTGCAGGTTAAGGTTAGAGATTGACTTTTTATCGGGCAGTTTGTTCGGTTATGCTAAAAGCCGCCTCGGCCCAGTCCAGCTGCCTTGCCCAGTCTGAAAACTATGGGCCCCCAGAAACTATTACTATTTGTCTGTATCTTCATTAGAACTTATTTTACATATTTTATGAGAATCTCATTTTCGAGAAAAAGATACCGTACAAAACATAATAGTTATGTGTATCGTCCGTATAGGACAGTGTAGTGCGCACTTGAGTTAGTCCAAAGATATAAAGAATGCATGCATTTTATAACTACCATGTTGTTCTTTATTGTGACAGACGTATGTCTTTCGAAAAAAAGACAGAGACATGCTTGTCGACGGGTGGAAGTGGCTGGCACGGGGTTCGCGTCGGTTGCCACATAAGAACCCGCGGTATCGTCGATCCCTCTACTTCTATCATGGCCAAGAAGGCGAAGAAAGGGGATTTAAGCGTTATGTTTATGAAAGACTTGATGACGAGTGTGTATTACCCTCTATTTTTGTTCAGTTTATTTACAGTAGTTTAAAGGTTTTAACGATATAGCTTTTCTTAGGCAACCCATCTCAAATCCAGGTTCCTTTGTCCCTTATGAGATCACCAACTATGATACCAATGAATGCACCGCGGATGAGTGATATGACCAGCTTAATTAGTTCATTTGTCAACTGTCGTAATGTGCGTATGTGATGTGTGAATTAGGTAAATATCTGCATGTCTTGTAAATTACCTGAACTAGCTTAAATACTTGGTTAGCACATCCAGTTAGTAGTGTTTGAGTAGTGCATTATAATGAAGTTGACATGTTGTAGGAGCCGTGTTGTGGTGCGGTACTCCGGAACACCGGACTGCAAGGTGCCAGCTCCTCATGGCAACAGTTTGAGTAACAAGCCGTTTGTCTGAACTAAGCCGTCAGTGATCAGCAAAGTAAAGGAAGTTGTCGCAGCAACGGGTGGCCATGCTGGACCTGCCAAGATCTACAAGGAAGCAGTATGCACCAAGGCATCTACTGATCCACGCGTTTGTCCATGTGACATTAAACAGGTTGACTCATAACTTTGTTTCTGTAGAAATTATTACTCTAGGGTTCATAAAATGGCTAATTTTCTGTTTATTTGCCCCCTGTCCTCCAATAGATAGCATTACGACATTGATGACTGTCTGGAAGATAACCGGGAAGATTATTATAACTGTCTTATATTGTACAGTATTTTTACCTTCAGAACCTACTCTTCACTGTGTGATGCATTTTCTAAGATGAATCGATAGTGACCTAACGGTCCCGATTCATCTTAGGCTCAGTTAGATTAATAACAATAGAAGAACTGGAAGAATAGATGCAGCGAGGAGAATAGAAATAGTAGAAATAGCAAATAGAAAACAGCAGCAGTCTTCGGATCTTGACCTGAAAATAAACCAAAAGACAATAACTTAGATATAGTGAATAATATTATAGCAATTAAGAAGTTAATTGAGCTAAGAATTCCACACAATAAGCCCAACAAATACAATATATGTGTTTATGCAGGTTGCCAATGCTGTACAGTCAGTCAGAAACCACAACCGCTTTTCCAATGATGGCGTCTCAAATGTGGCTCGTAGGATGCTGGAGGTAAAGTTTGTTATACACTACCACCTTTTTAATTATGTTGCTTATAAGGTCAGAGTTAGCATGTCAGTGTGCTCAACAGTTAGTACAATGGAGGAATTGGCAGTTATTAATAGAGTTCAAAAAGTGCATGGTCCTTGGTGCATGATAACTGGTCTAAGAACTCAGTTTTGTGCAAGATTAAGCAGACTACGGCATTCTTATGGCATTGTAGTTTCTGCTTCATTTTTTATCAGCGAAATTGATCGCCGGTGATGCCTCTGCTGATGTTGCTGCATGAGTGCCAGACGGCCGACAGTCACGAGCTGTCGTTTTGCTGGTTCCACAGACTGACAGCCGTGTCTGAGGTGACGTGCGTCGTCGACAGGGAACAGTCTATCACCAAGGCTATCAAGACTGTTCTCCCTCAGTGCATCATTGTCTATTGCTGGAACCACATTCTTGGTGATATTAGGGTAACTAAATCACCTTAGATATAGTGTCTTTGTATGTAAATACTTGAGCCTAAAAATATTTGTGTGCTTTTGGTTGCTGTCCGTCCCTAAAGAAGCTTGCTTCCTTAATATTTTAATAGGACCCTCATAAATATTCTGCGCCTTCTTAGTTTTCTTTCAATGTTTGACTGTTTAAACATTTTCAAAGTACATGCTAATATAGTACTTTGCTTCAAATTAGATTAGTTTATTGTCAGGAAAAATTATGGCTGACGTGCTTTGCTTGATCTACATTGAGAGGGTGACTGGAGTGTACTTTAGTTTTTTTTATGCTTTAACACGCTAAGTTAATGCGTTAATTTCACAGCTGTAATAAATTTATGAAAGCAAAGAGCTTCTGTTGTGAATGTCTGACAGATGTGGGTGAAGAAAAGTGCAGGAAATGTGGCAGATGAAAGTTTTTACGTTTCTTCTGTGATCTCACTCCTCAAGTCACAGTCTGAGGTGGACTTTGAGCGGATTGAGGCCGACTTCGTGGATCGCTGGTCACCGTCCTTCGGCGAGTACTTTCAGCAGAACCTCAGAGCATCCGTGACGAGCTCCGCCTTGTTTGCCACCAGTCACCTGGACATCATCTCGCTGCTGTATGTTGGTGTGACAAACAACGTGTCCAAAAGCTACAACAGGGTGCTGAAAGATTTTCAGAATTGGAAGGTAAACAGCCAGTTTTACCAAAATTTTGGCAGTTTGCAGCAGTGTTGTTTTAATTACAGATGCAGATTAGAAGGCTGCAGAAATTTATGATTAATCCTAAAAATGATTATTGTTCAATTGATTGAAAAATTTTTGAAATTTTGTATTTCATAACTGCTTTCAAATTACTGATCATGAACACTGGCAAACTAATTATATCTAATATAGGAGATATAATCTGAGATTACTCTGGCTGTTTTGTTTTGTGTGCGTTATCTGTTTTTTTTCCGTCAAGGTAAAACTTTTTGCATGCTGAATGTCTGTGCTGTGCAGGAATGACTAATCGATACTGTTGTAGAAGGATTCGTCCATCTACAACAGTTCCACATCAACGAGATAGCGCGTGGTTTCGCTGGGACCGGGATGTACAGGGTCCGTGACGGGTATCCGACATGTGAGATTGCCGTGCCAATCAACCAGCTGCTGCTCAAGCCAGAAGAAATCGTCGCCACTTTGCAGAAGCCATCTGCAGAGGTGAAGACCTATCCTTTTACAGTAATATCAGGGAGTTTCGTAGCGTCTGGCGAGTGGTCACCATGTTTTCATTATTAAATACACTTGATCTGATATTAAACTGCGTATGCAGCATCTATTCATAGCCTTTGTGTATTTTTGTTTGTATAATTCTGTGTGTGTTGTACTAAGAGTATGAACATAATATTTATACTATGTCCAGAGGCTATGTTTACTTTGACACAATGCTTGTCTGTCAGGTCAACCCACCATCTCAGTCACGTGCATCGGCAACAGAAGACTCTGTCTCCGATCTGGCACATGCTAAGATGCTGAGCGGTCGAGTCAATCTACACAATGGTGTCTGACTGGTCGATGACAATATTCGACTGCATGACACCGTTATGGTGAAACTTTCAGTAAGATTCATGCAGAATTAAAGAGTTATTAAATAATGGTTTAATTGAGTTAGTTAAATTCATGTATACATTGTACAGATGCTATGGACATTTGCGAAGGAGTGACGGATCAACTCTGTCTTAGGGAAATGGCTAAGGCTTATTGACCAAGTTGTATTGAGCTTTGTTGCCTGTGTGCTGTTCAGGATGGTACTTGCAGCTGTGCTATAGTGAACTGCATTCATCTGACAGCAGTACATATAGCTGCGGGCATGAACCTCTCACAGCGATGACGCACTAATCTGTCAGCCCTGCGCAGGAGATATTGGTCTGGCAGGAAGCGTGGCCTGGACTCTGTGGAAGTCTGTGCGCCTGATTCAGTGCGTGCCAAACGCAACAAGGTACACATACAGCATTATCATGCTGATTTTTGACATTATTGCAAGTGATAAAATTATGTTTATTTTTTGATGTTGCTTAATGGTTCAGTGTAGACTTCTGAATGAATAACAGAAAGGCTCTTGGCTGTAAAACTGCTGATTTTGCACCGAAATTAGCGTGTGGACTAATTTACCAGATTCACACATGCACAAGAAATATGGAATGCTTTGTAATGGCTCTGTTTCCTTGTCTCAATTTACATCATCTTTATTTTCTTCAAGTTTCATAGACTGTGTAATGTATGTTTCTTCGAGATACAGTGCAGTTCTATTTCACGTTGGACATGCTTTGACTTTTCCATTTTACTCTTTTGATGAATTGACGAACGGCAATTTAGAAAATAATTTGGATAGATAATTTGGATAAAAAAAATTTGAGGGAAGGAGTGTGGTTTAATGAATTTGAATATTCGATAAATATGAGATAAAATAATTTGGATAATAAATGAAAATGAAAAATAAATGGAAGATAAAGTAAGTAGGAACTAAAAATGCCCTGTTTCCAATAATTAACGGTCTGTATTTGTGCATGTGTAGTCTCCAGCAAGCCTGATTGGTACAGCCGGCCGGTGGTTGACGGGGTCAGACATTGATGCTGTACAGATGATGCTACGCAGTCACTGGGATGGAGATGGACTCATCAGCACGACTGATGATTTCACACAACCATTCAGAAGACCATTCATTCAGGTGAAATGTAGAAACTGATGATTGATCGGAGGAAAACATTTCTTTATAAATCGACAACGATTTGCAGCAATCTTGTGTTTACAACTGTCTGCAGGCTTTGTGTCGTTTTAGTTCATTCTATCTTACAGCGTAATTTGTGATATTTTGTTCTATGGTGCTGC
>Ga0056128_1011039_pt1 | contig 11200 bp, 10 predicted proteins | sample WorMetLIZISLAND2_FD_71113 | JGI IMG/M metagenome (GOLD analysis project Ga0056128, IMG submission 71113) | Marine gutless worms symbiont microbial communities from Max Planck institute for Marine Microbiology, Germany - Olavius geniculatus... ... | reverse complement strand
GTAAGGGAGAAGGGAAGGGGAGGGAGAAGGAAAAGGGGGAGGGATAGGGGAAGGAAAAAAGAAAGGGAAAAAAAGGGAAAGAGGAAGTGAAGGGGGAAGGGTAGGTAAAGGAAAGGGGAAGTGGAAGGTAAAGACAAGAGGTAGCGGAAGGGAAAGGAAAAAGGGATGGAGAAGGGGAAAGGAAGGTGGTAGGAAAATGGGGAGTGGGAAAGGGGAAAGGACAAGGGGAAGGAGAAGGGGAAGGGGAGGAAAAGGGAAAGGAGAAGGGAAAGGGATAAAGAAAGGGAAGGTGGAAGGAAGATAGCTTAAGAAATGTTGGACGCACGGACACAAAGGTGATTTTATACTCTGTCTGTCCAATGCAATGCATAGCATTCTATGCATTGCATTGGACAGACAATAACTACATACTGTCGATTTTTGTCCTTGGCCAGTCATTCGTTTACACACTGCCATATTGCGGATACGGGGCTAGTGCCTGCTTACTCCCAGCTTTTATTCATATTCGTTGTGTCTTCCCAACGAGACATAGCCAGGCTGAGTTGATTAGGATGGTAGTTTTCGTACAGGTAGTGTGCTGCTATTTGCACCTTGCGGTTGGTTACCACCCATCTTAGTACTGTAGTTTAATCGGGTTTGGTGTAGTCGATGTGCAACTTCTCGATCGCAGGGTGCTTCAGTAACCATTCGACTTCCATCAAGTCACCCAGCACGTTGCCGTTCCTGTAATATCTTGCAGCGATTTTTGTACTGAAGAGTAAAGACTGAACGATTGCGCTTTTTGTAAACAACTCAAATTCATCAGAATTAACGGCTTTTGATTTACTGGTTTTGTTGACGTTTTGGCAATAGGCCTACTGTTGTCTTCCCCGGAACGATTTCTGTTTAACACTAGCTATCACTGAAATCGTTCTGAAGAAGGCTGCAGCGATTGCCAAAACGTCAACGAAATCGGTAGATCCGATGCATTTATATTAGTTTATACTACACGTGGTTGGACTTGCAATCACGAGGTCGTTGGTTCGACTCCCGCTCGTGTCACTCTCAAGTGGTTAGAACTTGGACGGATGACTGTCCCCTGCGCACAGGTAAACCAACTCGGTATATAACTAACACCAAGGTCAACTCAGCCTTTCGTCCCTCCATTTTAGATAAATTGAGTACCGGCCTGTCTGACTGAGATTATAGCATGTCGCGTTCACCTATGACGGGCGGCATGATGTAACAGTGTGTGATCTCACAGGGCAGGTAACGCAGCTGTGAGATGGTTTTTCTGTGAAGAGCCATATCATTTAACCATTAACCAGTTACTGCTTCAAGGTAAGAGTTTATTTAAAGCAGTTGCAGTGTTCGTTATGTTGACTTAGGCTAAACATGGCGATGAACGAGGACCGTTTGTACGTGCTGTCTGCCAACCCTCACTACGCCGTGCCCGAGGACATGTACATCGCTGACGAGTGGGAAGTCCCACGCGAGAAGATCGAGATCGGCCAACCAATCGGCAAGGGGTCGTTCGGCATGGTGTACGAGGGCGTGGCTACGGACATTGTCAAGAATGAGGCGAAAGCTCGTGTCGCTATCAAGACTGTGAACGAGAGCGCATCGGTCCGTGATCGCATCGCTTTCCTCAACGAGGCGTCTGTCATGAAGTGAGTATGAGTGAAATTAACCTCGGTTGTGGGTTATGTTAGTCTTGATTTTTTTTCATTCAGGTGTGTGGATGGGTGATGTAACGGTGGTGTGTCAGGCTAGTCATTGTGCCAATCCCTGGTTTGACTCCGGCCAGTACACTGCCAGGCAACAGCATTTGGCAAGTTGTTCACACACATGTGCCGTTGTCACCAAGCAGTATAATTACCTCCGCCAAGGAGTTTATGTTTTTGCCGGTTTTTGTTTCTCTGTCTGTTTGTCTGTTAGCAAGATAACTCAAAAAATTATGGACGGATCTTTCTGAAATTTTGAGGATATGCCGGGCATGGCATAAGCTACCAGCGATTCAATTTTGGGCGTGATCCGGCAGGAATCTTGGATCCTGGATCACTTCGAAATTTTCGTTGCCATTGCGTTAAAGGGGGCATAAGGGAACCGCTGGCAAAGCGAAGATGGTGACGCCACCTGGCGAATAGCTTTGCCTTGGCGGAGGTACCTGCGGGCTACGACTGCTTTTCTACTTTGGTACTGGGCTTACCGCCGGGAAGGTAACGGCAGTATATGGGAGAGATGTGGCTACCGCCCATGTAACTGAGTTGTGTTTGCACTCACTACCGGCTCAGTGCTTTGAAACGGGAGATGAGCACCGACCCTACAGACACAGAGCTGTGATAGAGCGCTGTTGACTATACGGGTGACTACCTGATGAGACAGACAAGCAGACGGACGGACGGGCAAGGTCCGTAATTACCTGAGCCTGAATATCAAGCTCTCATCAATAGCAGATACTACTGGAGTCTTTGCGGGAACCAATAGTGAAGACCTCATGATTCTTGGCTGCATCGTTTTGATACACTGCCAGGGTGTGACAGACGCACAGCCAGCCAGCTGGACGTCTCTGCGATGGCTAAGGTGCGCTTACGCACTACGTTCTGTCGCGCGTAAAAACGCTTGTATAAAAACATTGCGTGGACTCGTTGCAGGCGGTTCGACTGTTACCATGTGGTGAAGTTGCTCGGGGTTGTCTCAAAAGGTCAGCCGACGCTGGTCGTCATGGAACTCATGTTTAACGGAGATCTCAAAAGTTATTTTCGAGCACACCGACCGGATGAGAGCAACGACAAGAACATGAAGCCCTTCAGTCTGGCCGACATGCTTCAGATAGCTGCGGAAATTGCTGATGGGATGGCCTACCTCGCCTCCACCAAGTTCCTGCATCGAGACCTCGCCGCAAGGAACTGTATGGTCGCCGAAACCGGCACCGTCAAGATTGGAGGTATCGTTTTTTCATTGCAACAAATTAATCAAATTAATCAGGCAATCACAATTGCATCACCATCGGAGGTATCTTCGTCGTTTAGCCAGTTAGCAGATTAATACAGAGTTCCCACTCCTTCTGGAAAGTCCTGGATTTTTTTCTTGATTTTCTGAGACTTGGAAAGTCTTGAAAATTGAAGCTTAAGGTACTGGAGTCCTGAAAAATGAAAATCCTGTATAGGTGATGAATTTGCTGGGGGTTCAGAATAAACAACGTGTGCTGTAGGATTAGCACTAGCATACACTTAATAAAATTTTTCTATTTTTGTTGGATAGGAAAGGCTTATAGAAAGTCTTGTTCCAACACTTTATCTTGAAAGTCTTGCACAATTTGGAGCCGCTTTAACTATCGAAACAGGCCATTTAATTTAGAAAGCAAGTGAATTTTGTAAACTGTTAATTTCTGTCATTCTTACGACTTTGAGAAAAAGTTTTGTTCGGTTGTGTTCTGTGATACAGACTTTGGCATGGCGCGTGACGTCTACCAGACGGACTACTACCGGAAGGACACTCAAGGCATGCTGCCAGTGCGCTGGATGGCTCCTGAGTCTCTGCAAGATGGAGTCTTCACCACGGCGTCCGATGTCTGGTATACACACACGAACTCTTTATGTGTACCGGGATAGCAAAAAAATTAAATGGGCCTCTGTTTTAGTTTGACGTATAGCCACTGACAGTGCGTTAGCTTTGCGGTATACTCGTAGTAGTAACTGGCTCTTCTCTGTTTTTGTAGTTATAGTGGAGAGCTGTAAGAGCCATAAAACTTGCAACAACAACGGATACCTAATAGAGGGTTAACTTTAAAGGCTCATTTCCACTAGATAAGGAAGTGAGCGATAGCTAGAGTGTTGAAGTGTGTTGACGCACTTCAGGGCTTTTCAGTGCGATTGTTTACTGTCGCAATGCTACTTCAGACCCACGTCGTCTTTATGGAAATTTCTCGTTTTAGGAACCACCTGAAAAACAATTTTTAGCAAAGTTTTAAGTAATGCGCCAAGGAAACTTCAAAGGTCACAAGGCATGTTTTTGGTGGCTGTGACTGTGACGTTGCAGACTATTTATAGCAACCGCTGAAGCATGCTCCTGGTGATGTTACCGTAGTAAAAAGCGTTATGGAAAAAATTATCATTGCTTTGACTTGCAGGTCATATGGGGTGGTACTGTGGGAGATGATGACGCTGGCTGAACAGCCATATCAAGGCTTGTCCAATGAAGAAGTGCTACGATACGTCGTGGGAGGTGGCGTCATGGACAAACCACAAGGCTGCCCTGAACGAATGTACGTAGATCTATATTTGAATTGAAAGTCAAGGAGATTGTTGAACTACAGGTCTTATTTGTTTCTTAGTACTTGTTTTGGCTACATTTTGAATAATGAATTTGCAAAAAATGCTGCAGTACATAGTTAAGATATTTTGATTGCCATTTGAAGTATAGGCTATTATGAACATTTGGTCTAACGTATTCAGTATTATTGTCTATTTCTGAATCATATTCTTTATCTATCATTGATGGTGAATAAAGATTTTTAACAAACAAATTTTTCCATTGGGATGCGTGCAGGTACTGTATGATGTTGGAGTGTTGGCAACACAGTGCGGCGCGTCGTCCGTCATTCATGCAGTTGCTCGATGAACTGGTTCCCGACCTCTCCAAAGACTTCCGCCACGTCTCATACTACCACAACCACGAGCCGGACAACGAACACGACGCCGACGACGTCGACTCTGTGACAGACAATCGCAATCCATTGGTCGAAGACCTGCCCGGTGAAACCGTTCCATTCCAAACTTCTGCTGCGGAACCGATTCGCTTTGCAGCGACTGACAGTAAAGTGTCTGATGCGAAGTCGAACTTACCGGAACTGCAGTTGTCCGGCTTTGTCGGAGAGAGTTCTGTGGCGAAACGGAAACCTCGGAATGCGGAGTTGATCGAGATGTCGACTCCACTGACCACCTCAGACACATCTGTACAACCCAGTCATCAAACCACGGTTGATGACGAACTTCGTAAGAGTCGGGAACATAGTTCCTCCAGGGAAGCTGGGGCAGCGTCGTGTCAGAGCAATGTTAACTCCTCTGGGGAACATGGGAGCAAGGACAGTAGCGGTAGTTCGCTGGGCAGTCGCAAGAATGGGTTAATCAATGGCCACGTCATTCCGTTTGGTGGTGCGTTATCTTCAGAAGTGCACTGAGTTCGTGGTACAGCATTTAGTGCATGGATGTAATAAAACGTTAGTGAAAATACGTTCAAAACGTTAAAACACGTTTTATTGAGAAAAAATTTTAAACGTTTGTGGTCGTTGAATGAAAGCGGGACCTTCTTTAACTTAACGAATTTACTAAATTTAATGTAGTCATACAAATAAGTACTGTTTTTAACATTCATCAAATTTTGTCCTCATGCTAACCAAGTAAGTCTTAATAGAAATCTGTTAGGCCTATTATTTTTTTAGCAGCACTTTCGTTTTTGTATATAAGTATTTTAAATTGCCGTCATTTTGCGTTGATTGTTGGAAGAATATTTAAAAATCAAAAGTGTTGAAAAAGTACTTTTGAAAAGTTGAAAACACGTAAAGAAATATAAAAAAAAGTCGTTTATAACTTTATTACAGCTGTGGCTGTGTGTGTTGTCGTCTCCCTGTAAACATCTCGGTGTTATTTATAAATATGAAACGTAATTTTCAACAGCAGCATTTCTATGGCATAGCCAGTACTCTTCTAATGTTAATCTGTGTTGAATTGCAACGAATTTATTTGCACCGGTTTTGTACTTTTCATTTTTTTGGGTGAGTAGATAAGAAAATGTTGGTCGGCGGACAAAGTAGACACTGGTTAAATAATGGCCAAAAGATTAGCATATTATTTTCTAATATCAAATTGCTACCTATTTCCTGCAGTGTCACCAAAGAGCACAAGTTTAATTGTTATGCAGGACATCACAAAAATTTGCCCACAGTGTTTAGGGGTAAGTTGTTTTATACCATTGAGTTTCAGTGTTTACTATGATGATATATTTTTTCTGGCTGTGCTACTGATATTGCATTATTTTGCTGATATGCTGTACCTCTAACAAGCTCGGTGCGGGTAATTACATCAACCTTGCAACATCTATTGATTTCGATAGGCAGCCATATTATGAGACTGTTAACCATTCATTGACTCCTGTATAATTCCAGCGTATAGGAGTCCACTAACTGCATAATCACAGTGTTTATCTTGTCGATATTTTAACGCTACGTATCTTTTTATTCATCGTCGTTGTCGTCGTAGGCTAATTGTCGCCTTTTCTTGCTGATGTATTTCTGGCTGTCTGCCACAGTTGTGCGGTAGGCTGTTCGCATATTCTGTGACATAAAAACATCATTTTTCACACCCAGATTATGTATATATTTTGTGTATATGTGGAAAACTGTTCGTTGATTTTAGCCAATTTTAATGAAATTGCAATTAATTTAATGAAATCGTTCATTGTATAGCGTCATGCATTTGTTTTCTCGCCGCCTTGAAGGCTGTTTTCGTAACACGGAAATGGGCTTTGCATAATTAGTAGTAGTAAATGTTACTAAGCCAATATTTAATGAGTAGACTTGTGAAAATAGAAGGTGCAATATGTTGCATTTACTCGTAAAACTTTGAGTTTTACAGCACATAATACTTTTTTTCGCTGTTGGGAAACGTGAAAACTTTGCAGCCTGTGTTTGGGGGGGTGATCATACAAGTACTCAAGAAGTGCAGTAAAGTGAGAAGTTGCCGACAGTAGTGCAGCACTGTGCCATTTTTTGCTATCCCAAATATGCTTCGGTCTTGCCAACAGTGTATACTGTGTACAGTATTCTACTTCTGTATTTGATATATTGCTTACTTTTTCAAAATGCACGTTGTAAATCCGGATTATCTCTTCAGTCACCTTCTAACCAACATCAAGGTGTAAATGTGGAGTACCAGCTTGGTGTAATCTTGGGGACTGCCACTTTATTTGGGCACTATGTCTATATCCCGAAATATTAAGATGGAGTCAGAAACGTGCACTGAACATACTGATCGTGGCCAAGAAAACGCTTTTGAAAACAGTGAATTTTGAGCATTTTTAGTGGATTTAGCAGCGTGTGAAATTGGGCCCCTAGAGTTGTGTTCGACCATTTTTTTGTTGGGGGTTCGGTGTCATTTTTCATTTCATTTTAACCAACGTTTGTGAATTAGTCTGTTGCATTTGCGGTATATTTTAGTGATATGTCAATATAGTCACATATATGGGTACCCATTATACATGTCATTCTGCTGAACTGTTATATGTCACTATGCTCAGTTATTCATATAACGTGTATCAGGGACAGGGTACGAGCAATAATTTCTCAAATATCGTATAATATATGCTGCAATGTCTTGGTGCAGTTTTGCTGTGGATCTGTACGGTGATGAAAAAATACTGATAATTAAGAGACCGATTTCTACATAAAATGTGGGACTGGTGCATTGCTAATGATTTTAACAAGTAAAGTTAATGAAAGTTGAGAGAATTTTGTTTTTGATTTACTGTGACAGTCACTTTTTTGCAGACAGTGTGCTCTTGAAAAGATTGATGACAAAAACGACATTCAGAAAGTTGCAAGGCTAATTTGAGTGGGCTATTAAGCGTGATTTTTATGCACGAGAGCTAGCATAGCTAGCTATAGCACGTATTAGCTATGGTAATTCTGTCTTGGTGTCTTGTGTCTTGTGGTGTCTTGTGATGTCTGTCACGTCCCGGTACCGTTCGAAGCCCAGGTGAGATGAGAGTCTTCTGATTTTCACCGTATGATAGCCTAGAGTCTCTAGTATTTTGTGACAAAATTTCATGCGTGAAAATGGTTGCATATAGGCACAGATATGTTGCTTATCATAACAAGCACTAATGAGGAGCTTCTTACAAATGTCAACATCGATAACCTTGAATGACCTTGAACCCTAAAAATGTTGATTTGGATGGAGATAGACCAAGATGACCTGCGAACTTCAACTGCTATAGGCTCTCGCGCGTCTCGTGAGCATTAGCTCAGATTTCTTGTAACTATGGGGGCACGTGCTATAAAATTATTATCATGTATTCTCCCAGCCAGAATAATGTTTAGGGTCCATGACTTTCCTGACCTCTACATCACCCATGATTTTAGTGTTTCTTAATGGATTGTAAATGGACAGAATGTAACATTTTATATTCTGCACAAAACGTTTGAATTTTTTATAGCTACTTCACTTCGTGTATATATTACAGGTGATGTGCTGTTACGCTGATCTTGCCAACTGTAGTTGTAGTTGTAGTTAGTTAGGTATTTATTTTCGAGTTATCTTATTTTTGGTGTATTTTTGAACAGTGTCATAGATGATGGTGTATTAAGGATCATGCATAGAGAATACAGGAAATGGCAAGAAAAAATAAATGGAAACATTAGTAATATACAGAAAATGTGGTTTGTTGTGCATGTACAATCAGGCAAAAATAAGGATCAGAATCTGTGTAAATTTGGTTAAAATGTACCAGTTTTTCTTGGACACAGTAATCAGAATTATCAAACTGACAATAATGTTAAGCAAAAAATTCTAAATTTTGTCAGGGATAGGTTAGGGGGTTACTTCGCCCTCAATAATGGCGAGGCAACCATTATTCAGGGCTGTTCAAGGCCCCACGTCTGAATCTGGCCGTCCCATGTAATTTTTTGTGCCGATTATTCAAAAATAATGTTTGAGCATTATTTGGAAAATTTGCTGTTGGAAGTCTGGGTTGGCGCATTTGCTCCATTTCTGTACTGGTGTGTTGGATAATGTGAAAAACGCATATTTTAAGGAGTGTGCATAGTGACAGAACTGATCTGAACTGAACTTCCTAAATTCAGTTCGTCTTGTTATAAGCTAAGCAATGCTTTAGTCGTTGCTGTAGCAAGCCTATCTGTCTTGCGCTGTCTGTAAACATAGTGACGCAGTGAAAAGTAGGCCTAAGCCGTTCACTTTTAGTCTTCACTGCATCAAATACTGGCCTGATATCACAATTATTTCATCGGTGTACTTCGCAATAAATTTGAAATTAAGTGATTATTAAATGTTTCATCACGCCCCAAACGCGTTGCTACGCTACCTTGTGGAATACAGCTTTAGAATAAGCACATTACGTGTATAATGTGACTGTCAGTATTCTTTATTTTACAATGCGTTTAGGATGTGATGGGATATTTAACCATCAGTATTTTTTTCAAGTTTACCATTCATGTGATAAGTGAAAGAATTTTGAAAGTCGTTCAGTATTTGGTGAAGTTATCAATGTGTGAATGTTTGGGGCTTACTTTTTATATTTTTAGTACTAGTCAGTGTACCGTGGTCAACTGCCATTCTTGCGTTTTCTGATCAATTACCTCATTCGCAAATGCAGTGTAAGAATGTTTACCTCTTTCGTTCCCAGTTGCTGCTTTCATTTTTTATTCTAGTTTTTTAATTCTTTTTTCTTCGTCTGACTTTTTTTTATGTTGAAAATTTTGATTGAGTAGTTTTGCCTTGATTGAAGAAGAATAAGTTGTACGCAGACACAGAAACGTTTCACCTCGCACAAAATGCCATGTTTTGTAGCCTAACTTTTGTGATCTGTCCGGTTCGTTTTTGTTTTTTTTTCTGTATTCCGCGTGTTAAAAATCACCGTCATTGGCCTTAGTTGTTTGGCGTTTGAACACATTTTGTCGTTGCTGCTTCTTATTTTTGTTATTGTTACGTTGGTAAAGGATCCAGACACGCGGGTTTCGGTTTATTTTGGGTTTTTCATAGGTGTTATTAGTAAGCATAAACAGCTATTTGGTTGTAGTGCTAGTGCCTGTGCTTGAATGATTAAATCGGGAACAAAGTCGCATAATGTAGTTGCAATTTCGTAGCATTTATAAGTTGTTATAACAATTCATCTATGTGTAATTCTTCAAATTATTGCGCTGATATCATGTTAAACATTTATAGGTTAATGTGTGCATATGTGAGTTTTATCTAAACTTATGTATGTATAATATATAATTATCATCTTGTTAAGCTGTGAATGCAGTACCTTTAGGATATCGTTAGCGTCTTAGGGCAACTTTGTTGTTACATGTGAGACGATATTTTTTCAACACTTTGTAAGTTTTACGATGGTTATTATTTGCGTCAGAGTTTGCGGATTTGTCGAAAATGATACTTCAAAAGTAACGACAATATGTTTCTTTGATTTTTGCATGTTATTTCTGTGGTGGTAATTTATTGTTGCATAGGAGCAATTTGTTGCATTGTATGTTTAGCATGGTTTATGAACAATCGGTTTTTTTTGCACAGGCGGCGCATGTAAAGGTTCGGGAGCTACTTTTTAGGTTATCTGCCATGTGGCATGTTAATGATGCTTTCCCCCTATGTTTAATTTCTTGCCATTAGATCACCCGGCACCTTGTTTGGCGTTGTCTTCCTGTTAATTTTTGTTCCCAATACCTTCGCTGAATGTGTTTTATGCGTCGTCACAACAATATTATTTAGTCCTTGTCTGTGTCTTCGACCTTACTGAATTTATTCACATAATAGTCTTCCTAACGAGCTGTGCAACATCTTTATTTCAAATTTTATCTTTCACTTTCTTCTAGGTATCTGTTTTATGATCACATTTCTCTGGGTTCCAATGTGTTTGTTCTTGTTTATGAAATTTTAAATTAGCCCTCAAAATTTTGGTGCTTGACTGTCTAAGCTTATCTCTGTATGGGCTCTTTTGGCTAGCTAGAGGTCGACTAGAGAAAGGTAGGAAAGGGAAGGGAATGTATAAAGGAAAACTACGTAGAGCCAAGGGGAGAAGAAATGAATATAATTAAAGCCCCAACTTTTTATACCCGGCGCTGCCTGTAATTGCTGTACAGATTTTAGTTACTAGATACTGGACTATACTCGTATTAAGTTTAAACTGCTATAGTTAAGGTTTTGTAGTTCGACTGTTAGATACTGCTAATGTCACTTGTTTTAGCACACTTCAGGGACTATTGCTAATTTGTGCAAACTCGTTGGTTTTATTCTGATCACTGTTCACTGATTTGGACGCAAGTTGGCTATAGGCTATATACTCAGTGGCGTATTTAGGGGGGGGGGCCACGGTGCGATGCCCCCCCCTTTGGCCCGACCATGAAAATTTTTTTGCAGGCGACTTCATATGAAAAGGTGCGTTTTTGCCATTTTCCAGCAAATTTCAGAAAAAAATGGGCGAATTTGCG
>Ga0056128_1011038_pt1 | contig 11201 bp, 8 predicted proteins | sample WorMetLIZISLAND2_FD_71113 | JGI IMG/M metagenome (GOLD analysis project Ga0056128, IMG submission 71113) | Marine gutless worms symbiont microbial communities from Max Planck institute for Marine Microbiology, Germany - Olavius geniculatus... ... | reverse complement strand
TATTTGCGGCTAGCGCAAATGCAGGCTATTGCATATTCACATATGCAAATGAGAAATTCAAAAACGTATTTGTTAGGGCTTTCACAAAATCAGATAGCACGGGGCTCCACTTTGGTACACCTAGCTACAGACTCGAAAATTGTCATGCAACATTGAGCCTGATTCTATGCTGTTTGCGTTAGCGCTCCAAATCGTTTTGCTTTAGAGCTATATGACGTCATAAATTACAACAAGATCATATCCGCAATCGACTCATTATAGTTCGTAAAGGATGTACGTTTCACTGATGTATAGATTGTAGAGAATATTATTGTCTAATACGTCGAGGCCGGAAACTTGTGGGATGGCCCTCGTACTACGATCATTTATGATGCAATCATTGCTCATCAGTTTTTGCTTTGCATCTGGTTAAGTTGACTCATTCAGATTGACATTTGTGCTTTTCGTGTTTTTAAATTATTTTTTGCTTTGTCTCTTTACCATTGTCGTGAATGAAGATTCACACAAATGTGTTAATAATTGATTGATTAACTGATTGACTGATGCTTTTACAAACATCAAATAAGATCAGCGCGGTTTTTGCAGCGTTGGAACAAACGACGATTATAAAAGCATCAGCATCTGAAGCCCTATAGGCCGGCGATCCACGCAGCGTCGGATTGCTAAGGACTCGTCTAGCGGGCCGCGGTAACGCGACGGGAAATATTCCGGCAGGGAGGCGGTCGTCTCGTCATCGTGTGCTATGGTGCATTAGCGAGCTGCCGCTAGTCCCGCTCTCGCCGCAGAGTAACCGGCCCGCAGCAGTAGCGACCGGCGTCGACACGACAAATAAGAGCTGACGCTAAAAGCTAGACACGACGACGACGGTCTGGGCGAACCAATAGATATTTTGAGGGATGGCCAGGCTGAGTTAGCATGGGCGGCTTGGTCGAATTCGAAGATCTGTCTCAGTACTATGCCGGGTTATCGTTGAGTAACTTCGTCGGTGCGAGCAAAGATGTTAGGCTGAGCCACCACCAAGAAGGTGAGCATAGAAGCTAGACACGACTACGACGGTCCGGCCGGGCGGGAGAGGCAGCCAGAGAGAGCTCTTTCTGTTGCCGCAGGCCGCATATCATACGGTCCGTCGGTCGGTCGGTCGGTCCGTTCTACTCCCCGGGACTCGCCTCGCCTCGCCCGCCCTCCTCCGTCCGTCTGTCCGTGCATCCGGCCGTCCCTGTCTGCGCTTCCGGCTGCGTCCTACGCGTGCGGGTCGTCTTACGGACGGACGGACGGACGGAGGACGGCTCTTACGCACGCTCGCCGGCGGCTGTGGCGAAGAGTGGCGACGGACTACGGGAGGCATGGAGTGCGATGGGATAGGGCACACGATTGTGTGACGTTTTCTGTCTCGCATTACGCGATCTTTAATGTCCCGATATTTGACAATAACGGTGAAGCGGGTAGCCGCTGCTAGAGTCGATTAACGTTCGATAATCAATGTGCATAGTCGTAAGTTTAGCCACGGTAAGAAGTATACTGCTGGTTTTGGTTGCTGCATATCAGGAAATACGTTCATAAAGCTGTGAATATAAAGGCAAGACGTAATTTCATAAGTGGGACATTGGGGCTGATACATCAAGGAAGTGGTTTATCGGTCCGCATAATGCACTAGATACTCTCTCACTTGCGTCTCTTGTACACAGAACGTAGCAGTAGCACTCAGAACATATGAAAGAAGTGCAGGAATCGTTAGACTACCACCCGACTGACCGACCGAAAATTCGCTGCTGCTGCTGCTGCTGCTGCTGTAGCGAGGCGCTGAGAGCCTCCATCAGAGCACGGCGCGGGACCGCGACACACGACACACGGGACATGTCAGAAACAATCAGCGACCATTATCGCTTTTGCTGCTTTCCGCCTGTCTGCCAGCCACCGTCCGTTGCTCTGCTCTCGACGGTCACTCTCCCGCACCAGCTAGCATTATACGCTGTTCGTCCGTTCGTCGTGGCCAGACGAAGCTTATTTCGACGGGCCGGCCGGCGCGCGCGCTCGTCCGTTCGGAAAATCCCCCTTCCTCCTAGCTCGTCGTCGTCGTTGTCGGATTCTGCCCGGCGGGCGAACTCAATTAGTGCTGCACACGCGATGCCGCCACCACGGGCCGCTTGAGCCCCATCAGTCCGTCCATCCGTCCGTCCGGGCGTCCGTCCGCCCGCGGTAATCATGCGGTCGGTCGGACATTGGCCGGTGCTCCCGCGGTGAGCCAGCCTGCCGGAGCCATTCATCTGGAAGAGACCTGTAATAACGAGCCTGCGAGGTGAGGTGAGGTGGTCGAGACTCGAGACGCTGCTGCTGCATGGGAGGCCAGCTTCAACGTCGCAGCATTGGACGGACGACAGGAATGCGTCCCGTGACGCGAGTTTCCTTCCGTCCCTGGAGAGTTTTGGGGAGCGTGGGTTATCATTCACCTAGCCACGCCTACAACGAACGTCCGCACGCAGCGAGCGTCAGGCATAAGCGGCTATAGGCTAATGGCTAATTGGTTAAGTGATATACGGTGGCTCTTCATAGCAAACCCATCTCAGAGCTACGGAGCGTCACCTGCCATATGGTATCACACAGTGTTACCTGCCACCCGACACAGGTGAGCGCGCCTTGTTTAATGCCAGCCAGACAGACAGGTACACGATTTATCTACTTTGGAAGGATGAAAGACTGAATTACAGTTTGGTGGTGGTTTACGATTATACCGAAATGGTTTACCTGTCGACAAGTGCTAACCACTTCGTAGCGACCCGACCGGGAGTCGAACTAACTAGCTAACGATCGCAAGTCCAACGTCCTAACCGTCACATTACGAATCACACATTCCATGATTCTGCCGGACGGCAAGGTGGAGGGTCGAAGACCGACAACCGACGACGACGACCGGCCGTCACCAAAATGCTACCTGCGCCGATCGATGGACGGGTCGACTCTATGCATCGCCAGAGAACGACAGCGAGAGAGAGAGACATGCTGCTGCTGCTGCTGCTGCTGAAGCCTGTGGGACTGATGCGTCTAATGAGACTAATCGTCACTAAGGCGCTTTGACCGCGCCAAATTGTCGAACCCATCAAATACTGCTGGCTGGTCGCTCGACGATCGTCCAATACTGCCCGATAGATAGGCACAGGTTATGTCTCGCCGGCGCCCAGATGCATTCGTTAAATAAGCAACGTCAGGTCTTCGTCATCCAGATAGGCTACTTTCAGTCGTATAGACGGTCGTTGGCCGTAAAGTCTTTTTTCTGACTCTCTAAACAGAACTCCATTTATGCTCTGTCTTTGGTGGACCTAGCAGTAGTTGGTATTGCTTAAACCACTTTAAAAATTCCAAACTGATTAACAGATTGATTGATTGATTCTTCAGCACTAGACCTGGCAGTTGCGGTGGCTCCTTCAGGTTTTCCGGCTTTTCTCAAAAGTGTTTCGGTTCGCTAGCCGGTTCGAGCTTACAAAAGTAACCACAGTCTGCGGTTTCTCGAAGCTACGCTGATTCCCTTTGCCGATCAATTCCCAGTGTCATCGATTACTTACTCCCGTAATACAGTGCTCGGATATAGTGCTGATAAGTGATCGATGACAAATTACTTATTTTTAAGGTAGTGTAGAACCACTGTTAAGGTGCATGAGGCAAGAAATATCACGTGAGCTTTGTTGAAAATTTACTTTTTTCCAGCGGTAAATAAAGTGTGAAAATCGGCTAACATTTGATAAAGTTATCACCGATTACGTAATTGTGCGTTTTTATTGACCGCGGTGTACAGAACGGAGGTCGTACGTCGACGTCGTTGGGCGACGACCAACATCCGCAGCTGGGAGACTCGCCGTCAGACTCCAAGTTGCTGCATGGCGCCAGGTACAAAAAGGTCGCAATCGTGGAAGACTTCTTTGACATTATCTACAACGTACACGTCGAGATGGATGGCCGGGGAGGCAAACACGCCGGACAGAAACGCACCTACCGAGCCGTCAGTATAATTTATGCAGCTGTGTTGTTTGTTGTTGTCACTAGAATTTAGAATTTGTAATTCATACACTCTTAAAAAAAGTTATGAGTGAGTGAATAAAATTTTTTAGGCCCTATGTCAAGCTGCAAGGCTCCATTGCGGCAATCGACCACACAAATCTCGTACTGAGGTTATACTACGCTTCGCGGTGTTTCATGAAAAGCACCTTTTCTTTCCTCCATAACTCGGTCAAATTGCCATAAATTTACGCGAAATTTTTAGCAGTTGTAGCGGCACGAAAACTAGAACAAAAACATTATTTTCATAGTACGTGTACCAGTTTGCGTGTCTTAAGCAGTGAATACACAAAGCGATGACGCTCGTCTCCGCGATCGTCGCCGCGGCGAACAACTCGTGTATTCACTATATTACTGTTTAACGACGAGGTTATAAAATGTAATTTTTTAAATAACCACATAACTGCCAATGATATGGTTGCACGCTATAGCACGCACTTTATAATCAGTCTCAAGTACTTTTTTTCAACGGCACACGCAGACAGACACTCAGACATACAGACGAACAGACGAACAGACGGATCGACGGGTCAAGGATGGGCAAGTCGTGTAATGCGGCCTATAGGACGGCAGGATAATAGTGTTCGCAAACGTATCGTTTTACCTGCGGTAATATTACAGGACAGGAAATGTGAGTGGCCCGGTGTGCGGTGTCATTATATGATCGCCATTATGAGATCGGACTACAGGGTGGACCAAACAAGTAAGCCTATAACTTTTGTCCGTATCTTTGCCAAATATTGACCAACTTTCATTATTCTTTCCTTGGCACATTTGCGCAAAATTGCAGTAATTGCAGTGTTACATCATTTTAGACAATTGCCTGTGGACTCTGTTGTCAAACATGCTTTTAGTTTCAGAATTATAGCATTTGTATACGAATTTCCACCGACTATAGTGATTGTTAAAAATTTGTATTTTACAAGGTAATGTAGCGACGCAGTTAAAGTGTGGTGGAATATTTAATTATCGCCTTACTGTAAATTTCGCACAGAGTGTGCCAGTGAAAGAATTATCGAGAATCGGTCGATTTTGTGGCTTAGTCTTAGACAAATGTTAAACGTTTACGTTTTCTGGCCTACCCGGTATATACTGCTAACATATTGTTCATCGCAGCAATGGGCTGAACACACCTGTGCCACGGTCATACGCAGGACTCTTTCATATTGTCTGTGGCGTTAGATCCCTACCGACAACAAGCTTTTAGACGACGCCGTATCCTATACGGGCTGTACGTGTAGCAGGCTCAGCCACCGGTTAGTTCTAGAGATGCGCAGCATTACGAAATTCCCTACGATATAGATACGTCACGTATTGATGTTGCCTCTGGTCAACGAATTTAATCGACGCCGGGCGCGGTTAGTACTTGAATGGGTGACCGTCGGTCTGTAACCAGCCACCCAGGTCAACTCAGGCTGATCGTCCCTCTGTGTGTAGAGGCGGTGATTTCAGCGAAAGGTAGAGCGTAAAAAAGCACACCGTGCGATGCACTATTATTTTGCTTCTATTGGCATCAGTCGGGTTGTGGCAGGGGAGGGTAGGAGGGCAAATCTTTCTTGTTTTTCGAAGATACAAAATTTGAGGACAAAAACACCAGTTTGATGAAATTTAGGGGCAAAATTGTACTTTTAAGCACTATAATTTTCTCTGTTGAAAATTTGCAGTCGTTTGTCGGAATTCTATCCGAAATTTGCAATGTCTGTAGAAATTTGCAACTTTCTCTTTCGCCTATTTCTTTAACCCACAACGCCGCTGATTGGCATTGTCGGATATAGATTTACTGTCGGATATACCGGATTCAAATATCTGAAATCTAATATCTGACCGAATCCGAATGGCTGGATATGAATTTGCCATTGTATCTTATCTTTTTTAACAAATCGTTTTTACGCGCGATAGCAGAATGCTTAGCCATGGCCTGGGCGTCTGTCAGTTTGCCCGTCTGTTCGTCTGTTACACCCTTGAGCCCTATCAAAACGGTGCAAGCCAGGATCACGAAATCTTCACTGTTGGCTGCTCCAAGTGCTGTAATTTCGAGCCCCTAAGTGAGGGGGTTCCTCTCGAACGAGGGCATCAAAGAGGGGTAACAAAAAAACGTTATTTTGCCGTTATTGGCTCGTCTAGTGTCGGGTTGCAGATAGGTACAGACATGTTGCTTATCATAACAAGCACTGGTCACAGGCTTTTTAGTTTTATCAACATCGACGGCAGTGAACGATCTTGAACCTCCAAAATTAGGGAAATTTCGTGAATTTTTTGTGATTTCGGGCTGCGACGCACATTTTAAGAGTGGATTGCGCCGAAGTGGTCGAAAATAGACCCAGACAACTTCCATAAGTAATTTTCAGCATTAAACGTAGATTTTAGCAGTTCAAGTCCCGACTTCCTAAGTTTAAGGAGGCCTGCGCACGCGGGCGTTAAAATGGGTACCTGTCTAAAAAATGGTTATTTTACTGCTATTGGCTCATATAGCGTGAAAATGGTTGCAAATAAATACATAGGCCCTACATGCTGCTTATCACAACAAGCACTGGCGACGGGCTCTTTAGATTTATCAGCATCGATGACCTTGCACGACCTTGAACCTTGAACGATAGGGAACTTTAGTGTTTTTTTTAAATTTTCGGCTTTGGCGCAAATTTCAAAAGTGAATTGTGCCGAAATAGCTGAAGCTGGACAATCTGCGCAGGCCTATAAATTTTTTTAGCATAGAATGTCCTTTTTTAACAATCTAAATTTTGACCTCTTAAATTCAAGGAGTCTTCCGTACGGAGGCCTCAGATTTGGATACTCCTTCAAAACGCACTATTATTCTATTGTATGCTGTATACGATTGCCCAGGTGGCAGTCGCTGCTATCGCGCGTCACGTGAGCTTTGCTCAAATTACTTGTTGCACTTCGTACCAGGACGTGTATAGTTATATGAAAAAATATAATGATTAGGGGCCTATACTGTAATATTGTGATATGATATGACAACATAATAAATATACTACAGTAGCAGGATGGGCCAAAAATTGGACTATCTTGAGTGTGTTGATAACTTAGCGACGGTTATATAGGGGCCTGTAGGCGCTTATGAGAATGTAATAAATGTGTCAAGTTTCAGAAATTCGTCTAGAAATCGTGTAAACACTTCACTCATCCAGGTAGTAGCTGTGCCCGGCGTGGAGCAACTATACGTTGATCGCACACAACCGGTTAACCACCACCATTTGCACCGTATGTACATAGCAGACTTCAGTATCGCGGTATTTTCGGTATCGGTTAATGGTGCCTCACTGCGAGCGACGTCTCGGGGCCGATGAGAAAGCGACATTCGGTCCGGCCGGCCTATGATGTCCAACTTTCAATTAGGCGCTCCGACATTTTCTTCATGCATCGCTCCTTAGCCTCCCTTTTCCCCCTCCTTTTCCTGCTATCCGTCGTTCTCCGTACGTATTCAGATCGTCATTACTTATCATCTGATATCTACTGGATGGCGGGGTCCTAGGTGATGTGAGTTTTAATCTCGACGATGCTGGATGGCGTTTGATCCGTACAGACAGACAGTGAGTAGTGAGTGATTCAGCAGACTGATCGTAACGACTGAGCGACTGAGTGCTCCGGTCTTGTTTCTTTGCTTTGTTGGCGCCTGTCGTCGGTCACACGCTCGCGGAGTTCTCACGCTGGCGAACAGTATGCGGCCATCCTCTCAGCCGCATTTCGCGTCTCGTCCGTCCGTCCGTCTGTTTGTAACTCAAAAACAGAAAGCCGTAGCAAAACAAAAGCCAAAAAAAACAAAGTACGCTAAAAAGTAAAAGGCGGAATCGCTCCTCGTTTCTGTTCGCCAGATGATAAAAGCAAGTTGCAATTGTTTGATTGGGTTCGATATTCTAATCTCCCCTTTTCTTGGGCGGCAGAGCCCCCATCTAACACTGTGTGTCGTTGGAACCCACAAGTGTAGAGGCCTAAGCCTATCTGTCCTGCCAAATGGCAGGTATATCGGTAGAAAGGTTTAAGCAAAGTACACGAATGTGACAGACGACAGACGTACAGGTATCAGGGCTGCCGTGGGAACTGTTCACATACCCATCCCATACCTACAGAAAAATCTGTGGAAATTCCCATAGAATTACCACAACTTCCACAGACTCCACTTACCCAATGAACCCTGAAATCTTTCATACTTACACCCCTTACCTCGCGTCTTTTCGTTGGACGCATGTTTTGCGGTTTTTCATGACATTGTATACTTTAAATGCAATTGGTTTTTTGTTGTCCGTTGTAGAAGATAGACTTATCCATGAATGTGGTAAGCTCCAGGTTGTAAGCCTACTGCTTAACACCGACACAACTCAAATGTTTAATCTTAATTGGTATTTTCTGACACAAGACACAACTCGGCACATGTTGTAAGGTTCAGAAACAGATGAGTTGTGGCAGTGTTAGGGGGAGCAGAGCATTTTTCTTTGTGACCTGCGTTTTATGAAACACTTCGTTAAAAGAAAACAACAGATGAATTTAATATTAATGGAAAGTCAGTCATTCTAGCCAGAGGATTTGCAAGAATATTAGCAGTTGTCACCAGTTGCTGTACATGTACAAATAGCCTACTAAGTTAGTAACGCTTAGAGTGCCCGGCTACGGCTGCTGGCTGGATGTAACTCGGATTGCGTCACCATGCTGCAGCGACGGCGACGTACCGGCCAGCGGTTTTAGGCTCTCGGTAGACTATTATGCGTTTGCGCTTAATCTCACATTTATTCAAAAATTCCCACAGAATTCCCACAGAACCCATCGGAATTTAGCACAGTTCCCATACCCATCCCATACCCATACCCATGGGAATTCCCATACCAACGGCGGCTCTGATAGGTACACAACAGACCACACGCTACGGAGAAGCAATAGCTAAAGTCGCTTGCGCTGCAAGAAGCGATCGTGCCTAATAATATCAATAGTGCTGAGGCAGAACCGTTAATTTTGCATTGTGTTTTTGAGCGTACGCTCTGTCCAACTGCAAATTTCCGACAGAGAAGATTACACGTGGTCGGAATTTTAATTTTGCCTCAATACTTTTGCCAAAATGGGAATTTCTAGCCCCAGATTTTGTAATTTAAAAAAAATTTCCACAAGCTAAAATTTACGAGGCAATGGCCCTATCCTGTCCTAATTTTGTCCCGAAATTTTTGCCACAATGGGAATTTCGAGCCCAAAATTTTGCAAATTTAGGAGGCAATGCCCTTGTCCTTAGACTTTTAAAGTATTTTTAGGTTTTCAAAACCTAAACACCTAGGATTTTAAACAATTTTTTTCAGCCATGAAAATACGGCATGACTTTGTCATTTCTCTGTCTCGCTCACAAGGCGTGTCTGTCTGCTGTTGTTATATAATATTATTGGTTTTTCCAACGCTTGATAAAGAAAAGCTTTGATGACGTAATCGTACTGAAAAGAAACTGAATGGCACTGAACTGAAGCTCCGAATTTCGTATAGCGGCGGCGCAGAATTGCGGAAATTAGGCTCCGGCCATGTCACATCGCTATTCGCCGCTCACTCGACAAAACGTCGTGTCCGATGGGCGTTCCGTGCAGCATGCCGCTTGTACTAATAACTAGAATGCACGCAGCGGCCACAAGTTAATGAACGCCGCAGTCTTTCGCAGTGTATTCGTACACTAGCCAATAGCCAGCTCCATAAATTAATCATTTCATCGATCTCATAAAATCTGTGTTCGCGCCCCCACCGCCAGCGGTAGCCGGGCGGAGACAGTGAGTTATTAAACGAACAATAATTCTGCGATCGCTTTGTATTGAACTCTATTAATCTTGAGCTCAGCTGTCTTACTATGCTGCCCTCCCATAGGCCACATTACGTGTCTTGCCCGTTTGCTCTTCTGTCTGTCTGTCCGTTTGTCTGTCCTGTTTGGGCTCCTAACTCGAAAACAACAAAGGTAGAAAAATGTTATCGGAATGACCGTTCCCTAGGTAGCAGGAGTTGTCAGTGTGCAAATTTTTGTTTTAAAAGATTAAAGCTCGGCGAAGGTCAAAGAATGAGAATGACGCATATCTAGCGCAATGAATATACAGGCCTACATATATGTCGTGTTTACTTGGGGATCAAGATTCGGGCTGTAAACTGCGCAGAACCGTCATTAGGCCTAGTTTACTGTAGGCGCCTAAGACCCTCGGCATCGAGGACGGACGGCTGCATACAGGTCGTCATTCGGCATCGACATCTTCCATGCAGTCAATTCAAACACCCTGTGCCAGGTACTTCGGCGCAGCATTTCCAGGCGACTTGCTTCTATCGGTCTTCCCGACGATTCCACGGGCCTGCGACACTTCAGCTGGTATACAGGGGGCCATGACTCCACGAAATTAGATGGGCGAGTGACAGTAGGCCTACGTGTGCTCCGTTTCTAAAACTGCTGGGTTCGATTGCCATAACTAAGCTAGGTACCTAATGAATTTTTTGCACAACGGTTTATAATTAATTGTATTTATTGTTTTTTTTGGTCTAGACGTAGGGCAGTATCGCGCTTTTTTGAAACAGGACGTACAATAGTGATTATACACGGATTCTGGAGTCCAGGGATACAATAGGCATCAAATATTAATACCAAAGAAAAACGAGGTGTCGTGGTGCTCTGGTGGCTTATGGCGACGTAAGTGGCCTTTGTGTTCATACTGGTGATTGATTAAATGATTGATTGATTGATCGATTGACTGAAAATGAAAGAAAAAGAGTCACGAAACTGCAAAAAATATTCAATTCCGTGGTTTGTCCATCTCCCTTCAAGAAATCGAAATACATTTACGAGCTACCTGTACAATGAATTTCTAGTTAGCCCCCAGCAGCGCTTTCGTGGGCGATTCCCCGCTGAAAACGGACGACGACGCGGTGCAAATTAATAAGCCGGTCGCTGGTCCGGACACCTGACGCGATGAGTCGCACTGATCGCTTCATGTCGCAGTGACGGGCTGCTGGCTGCTGCATGACGTCATGCAATGATGATGCTGTACGGATTCTCAAGCTGCTGCTGCCGCCGCTGCTGCACTAATTTACCGACCGACCGACGCTTATTATCCGCTGCAGCCGATGAGTCGGCGACTTGTCCCGATGAAATGCCACTTCCCGGCTTCGCCGCATTCAATCCCGGTACTCAGTGG
>Ga0056128_1011036_pt1 | contig 11201 bp, 10 predicted proteins | sample WorMetLIZISLAND2_FD_71113 | JGI IMG/M metagenome (GOLD analysis project Ga0056128, IMG submission 71113) | Marine gutless worms symbiont microbial communities from Max Planck institute for Marine Microbiology, Germany - Olavius geniculatus... ... | reverse complement strand
CAATATTAAAAAAGTATCAAACTTAGTAAAAATATTAAACTTAAATTAGCCCAACAAAAAACTTAACTACAAACCTATTATATAATTTTGTTAAATACGTTTTGGTAAATAAGTGGCCTTCTGTCCGGTGGTCGACATCTACAGCTGTGGCCTTTTGTCCGGTGGCCTTTTGTCCGGGGGTGATATTTCTGGTGGCCTTTTGTCCGGTGGCTTTTTGTCCCGGATTCCCGAAAATTATCAAAATCTAATAATTGGTTTTCAAGTTACAGTCAAAAATGAGGGGGATGTTTTTTTGAGACACAGTATACTACCATTATTACTATTACTAATACTACTATTACTACTACTACTACTACAAATACTACTTTTTGTGTTTAACTTTCCCACAGATACTTCAGGTTGGGCCAGGTCCAGTTTTTTTATGTGCGAAAGCAGCTGCTTTCAGCGCATCTTAGCCATCGCAATTCTGTCCGTCCATCTGTCCATCACATAAGTGGATCAGTCAAAAATGGTGCAAGATAGGATCACCAAATCTTCACCGTCAACTGCCCGGAAGACTCTAGTTTCAGGAACCGTAAAACTTTTCAATAAATTCGAAGGGGGTCACCCCGAATGAAGGCACTAAATGAGAGGGGGTGGGCAAAATTTGCGATTTTTGGCCAATAAGTCGCTGTATCTCAGTAACGGTGCTATCAATAAGGTTACTATCAATCACTAATAGGAAGTCGAACACTGGCTCTCGATTGACGCCGAATTCAATGACCATGAATGACCTTGAACGTCAAAATAGGGGGTTTTATGGATTATTTGGTGATTTTAGTCTGCAACACAAGTCTATATAATTCACAAGGTGGCGCCACGGAACTATCGTTATGCGATTCAGATAGAGAATTTGGTATTTGTATATTAACTTAGCGTGATCACGCAAATTTTCAGCTAAACTACTGAACCGGAACTGCTATAGGCTTTCGCACGTCTTGTGAGCATTAGCTCAAATTTCTTGTTAAAAAATGGGACTGACGTCCTTCCTGTCAACCAATAAACAGTGTTAAACTACAGTACTAAAAAAAGTGAAATCTGCTCCTAAACAAAAAAAATACATAAATAGAAGTTTAATGAAGAATGCACCAAGCTGGAAGCGAGGTTCGACTCCACAGCACACACTATCATCATCGTCATCATGATCATTATTCGGTTCCTCCCAGTGACTGGTAGGCACTGTGATGACAGTCGGTGACGCTTTTACGAAGGTAACACCGAGTTTCTGTCTTGGCACAGCATGTGGCTGAACTATAGCGACGTCGCTGTTGTCACTGTCCACAGGGGCAGCGACTGATGAGAGGGGTGCCCTGGAGTCCGAGGCTGAGTCTGGCCGGCCCGAGCTGGCTGGCTTCGGTTGAGCCTGTAGAGTGGTGTTGAGCAAGTTGATCAGCTGCTTCATGTCTTTGTGGTTACTGCAACCAAACATCATGCACAACCATGTGCTCTTCTTGCATGGGTCCGAAACACACAAGGATGAAAGTAGTAATATGGAAAAAGGCAGAATCAGTCCTCTGTTCTATTCACCAGATGCCAGCAGCAGCATGTATTCGCAAAGGGGTTAGATCCAAAATCTCCTGGGCCCCTCCCTGTGGGATCAGGGACCCCACACCTAACAGAATGTGTCACTGGACACCACCAGACATTAAGGATTTTGTCCGAGACAAGTTTAAGACAAAAAGTTAGTACATCTTAAGACTGTCTCAAGACCAAGGCACTGAGACTGAGACTACATCCCTGCTGGCATCAGTACTGTTGCTTGTCATAACGTAACAGTATTAAACTGCAAATATATCATGACATATTTTACCAAATAGAAGAAGAATAGCAATATGAATCCATAAAATTACAACCATTATTTATTTAATATTTTGGCACTTGCTGATACCTTCTTTGAAACAACTTTTTTCCACCAGAATGGCGAACAATTTATGGTACTATATACACAAATTGATAAGCTGTTAATGCTGTTAACCTGACAAATTCATTTAACTTGTTGTTTTAACCTAGAAGTTTATTGTCTGTCCATTGGACAGAGCATAAAATCACCTGAGAGTCTGTGCATGCGTCCAACTTTTCTTAAGCTATCTTCCTTCCATCTTTCCTTTCCCTTCCCCTTCTTCTCCTTTTCCTTCCTTTTCTCTTTCCCCTTTCTCTATCCCTTCCCCTTACCCCTTCCGCTTTTTCCTTCCCCTTTCCCTTCTGCTTCCCGTTCCCTTTACCTTCCCTACCCTTTTCCTTTCCCCTTTCCCCTTCCATTTTTTCTTCCCCTTTCCCTTCCCCTTCCCCTACCCTTTACCTTCTTACTGTTAGCTGTCGAGATGCATTGGACAGACTCCGTGTTCGTTTGAACAGTATCTTGTTTAAAGACAAGATTACCGAGATTTTGTGGAGCGTTTAGCGGCAGTTTCGACATCGGTGGAAGAGCTGGATGAACTGGCGGCATCTTCCTGTTCATCCACGCCTGCTGCTGCTGCTGCTGATGATGATGATGATGACGATGATGCTTTGTGCTGAGATGCGGCAGCTGGACCCAAGCCTGCAGGACTAACATGCAGTCGATCGTTTCTCTGATACACCAAACAATCAATGAATTAATTAATGAGTTATTTAATGAGCCAGTCAATCAATAATCGGTCAGTCGGTCATTTGATCAGTAATCAGTTGAGTAAGTAAGTAAGTAAGTTCACGGTTAAATGGTTAAATGCTATAACTCTTCATAGAAAACCCATATCAGAGCTACGAAGCGTCACCTGCCATATGAAATCACAAAGTATTACCTGCCACCTGACACAGGTGAACGCACCCCACCTTAACCCCAGCCAGACAGGCCAGTACTCGATTTACCTACCCCAGAGGGATGGAAGGCTGAGTTGACCTAGGTGGCTGGTTACATACCAGGATGGTTTACCTGCCCGCAGGCAGTCACCAATTCAAGTACTAATCCGGCCCGGCTTAGAGTAATTTTGTTGACTGAATAAAATGCATTACCGATACGCCACACCACTAACACTAAAAGTAAGTAAGTGCAATATTTATGGTGCGCAATGTCAGCCTGTGGCCAAATCTGAAGCACTTGGCTGAGCCGCTAGGGGGAGCAGTAGGCCTGCTGGAAGCAGTGAGTTTTAAGGAGGTGACGAAAAGTGTATATATGCAGAGGTAGAACTGCAAATGCTAAAAAGGGTAAGTTCCACACTTGGGGCTGTGATGCTAAAACCGCGACAGGCACAGGTTGTGCAGACACGTGACACCGACAGCAGATTGGTGTTGAATCAATCTACAAATGAACGAGTAAATGAATGAAAAAAATCAATCAATTCTCTCACTGACTGCTAGCATCATCTCAACGTGACAGTGCAGCTATGACGAAACTGGAAAGTGCTCTTATAGCTCTCCAAAAATGTCATATAAACATTTCCAGCATGTTCAATATATACATCAGTCACAAAGGCAGTAAAATTTCAAAATGTGTGGCACTATTAGCTTTGAAGAGTATCAAGCATAGAGACAAGTATCAAAAATTGCATTTTTAAACGTCAGTAAAAAGCGTCAGTTTCTTTAAAAAAGAGTCAAAATGTTAACAGTTCATCACGTAAATTATGTAGCAAAATCCACCATTGTAGCAACAGAAATGAAAAAAACAATTTGATATTTCATTCATACAAAATGTAAAAATCAAAGTAACATACTGTACTATGAGGCTGCTGTTTGTGTTCATTTAATGCTGGCTGAAAGCTGTGTTCAGCTGCATTATAGCTCTGTGATGCAATGATGCATTCTACAGAATGATGAAAACACAACAGCTACCAGGCACTATAAAAATTTGACTATTATTATCACAAGAGCATACACCAGATATAACTCAGAAATAAGTATAGTACTCTACATCATGTCTCAAAAGAAAACAGTCAAAATTGTTTTTGTCATAACTTTGTCAAATTTTTACTAACTTTAATCATTTTTGGCACGTTGATGGCTAAGCTGACGAAATTATGTAAAGTGCATTCATTTTTCACCTCACCTAATTTATGTCAATGCACTACCATGTGAAACATAGATGCTCCAAACTGTTGCATAATGCTGAGCTGTTGTCTCAAGTAAACGCTGTAATGAGTTAACTGGGCACAACATACACTAAAATGTAAATTATTTAACAAAATTATAAGTTTCTATAACAACTCGCTTGCAAATTAGAATTTATGCTCAAAGTGTGCTCCACATACAAAGATGCAATGGCTTAGATGCAACGCCAATGGCTGATAGCAGAATCAACAATCGACTGATCAAATGCATTCACTCATTAATTAGACATGTTTTAAGCTCATCAGCCATCTATTTTGTTGTCTGCTGTTTTCACCTTCAAAAATTGAATACCACAAAACTAATAAATCATGTGGCACCCTCTGTCGAATTGATGATGCAAAGGTGAGCCATCTGATACAAATAATTGCCGCGTAATGTAACAATTTGGAGCCTATGTGTTTCACATGGTAGTGCGTTAACATAAATTAGATGAGGTGGTAAATGAGTGCACCATACATAATAATATCGTCTTTGTGCCAAAAATTGTCAAAGTTGGTGGAAATTTGACAGTTATGCCAAAAACAATTTTGATTGTTTTTTTTGAGACACGGTGAATATGACAACTAAAAATAGACCTAATCGGCTGATTATGTATTGTTTTACTGACTGGAGGTGCAGAAGTGCAACATAGGTAAGTTCAGTTAAAACTTTCCAGATTTACTAGTAAAAGACTACGAGTTACTGATTGCACAAATCAACAGCTTTATAACTGCAACTGAATGAATGCTTTCAAGTGTCAAGTATTTTCACGTTTCAATTTCAAAGTTTTGATGTTACCGTAATCGATTGCAAGTTTAAATGGTTACATTGGATAACTGTAGGTTTCACGTAAAACAACTTGTTATCCATGATAAACTCGTTATGAGAATATCACACCTGTATAAAACTGCTGCACCCCATTATTACCAATATGCACCAGATGTAAACAAACTGGCAGAAGTGTGCTGAGCCTAAGTATCATGGTACCAATATGTCAACACTGTTCACACAGCGCACACTCACCGACACTGTTAGTCACCGCAGAGTCCACCTCTCTCCTGCGTCTTCTGCGTTCTCGTGCTGACGACTGGAAAAAAACACACACATTGTAATAACAATTATGCTATAATAAAGACACTTATAATTTACACAGCAAATTGCCTATGACCAAGATCAATAATTCTTCTACAACAGAATCCGGCCCCTGATTCACATTGTCGTTAAGACATGTTGTAAGACACGTCATAAAATTATCATAACTCATCATTTAAGATTTCATAAGATTATCTTACAACATGTCGTAAATGAATTCATGGAATTTATCTTTAACGACCGTAATTTTTTTTCATGAAGACGTCTTGTTGTCATGGTAACTATGGTCGTCTGCAAGCCGCTGACTAGTCAGTAAGTAAAAGCGATCGTTTAGAGTTAAATTTATAATGTCTGAATTTAGAAATTTTTAACATTCTGACTACACAATTTTCAGTACATGGTGTTAACATAGGTGCTAATTTAATTTTTTATTTGTCTAGATATCTTTATTTATTGAATGTTTTAATTTTATTTTTATTTTTTTATAGTTTATTAATATTTGCTAGTTTTTAGAGACAATAGGCCTGTTGAAAGCTGTACGAGGGTGGGAGAAGTGAAGTATTTGAAGCATTTCTTGGCCGTGGCATGCTCTGCTGCACTCTCTAGACAGCGCATGGTAGCGATTGCATTAAATAGTTGTATGGAACCTACAATGAAAGAAAAACAGCCTACACCAATCACTGACGGACAGCGGTGGACTATGCAGTTTTATTTTGGTATTGTGGTACTATCAAGTATTGCGATATTTGGAGTCATTATCATTAATTCATTTGTCGCACCACACAACACTATGCTCTATTATTTTTTATTCTATGTCTGTTGTCAAGATATGTGTTTACATGGCTATGGCGTAGCAACGGTCCATCGCCAATGCAAAGTGCTGTTTATTTATCCATTAATGAATTTATCCAGCAAAAAAACCACGCAAAACAGATATAGTATAAATGTGAAATTTCTAGATTACGAGTATAATTGAATTAAAGGTTTTATAAATCGATATATAAAAGTTTTTCTTGTTGTATATGATGTTGGAATGTCATAAGACACCTCTAAGTGATCATAAGATTTTTGTCGCAAAATTGTCGTAGGATGTTTTGTGAATTGGCGTACATGTGCAAAATGTCATAAAATTGTCCTAAAATTGTCCTAAGATGTTTTGTAAATTTGGCTCCCAAACGTTATGAAAATGCTAGACCGAGTGAATTTAAGTTGCAGCACATTATGCTGAATAAAAATGAATAGTGATCATAATCATACTGATCAAATATAATATAAGCCTACATATCTTTTGATTAACTGTGTCAGGCTGCAAACCTTTAAACACCCTTGTAAAAACGAGCAAACTTTTAAACACCCCTGTAAAACGTGCATGGCTTGTATGCATAAGCCAAACCAATTTGGCATGCATGTTGCAGAGAATAAAAAATACATTTTAGCATTACAATATAATATTGTTAAGTTGCTTAATGTTGATGGTTGAGCAACATGTGCCACAATAATTTCACAAGTTCACTTTCATGAACTAGCCTTGGCCTAGACTGATCTAAGCCAAAGCAATTGCAGAGAAATGAAAATGGTAAAGAAAAAAACGAGCATGTGAATCTCTGAAACACTAATAACATACTTTATTTATACATATGTTTTCTAAATTAGCAGTTGCACTCACACCATAGTGATTCTGCTAAATAATATATTTCACAACTGGCACAATGTCTGAACTAAAATACGGACAAAAGCATGCATGAAATATTTAACATAAATGTCAACTCAAAATAATTTAACTCTGTGACACCTTTAGCACTGTCTATAATAAGCCATGGCTGTTTTTAATCAGATCTTGCTGTGTATTTTGTATCAACTCTGAGCGCCGTAATGCACCCATGGTCTTTTGTCGTGTAATAGGCACTAGAAAATGTTCAGTATGTTATGATACGATACGATATCGTATAAGAAATCAAAAATACCCGCAGTGATTCGCCATCTGACGACTTGGAGATGTTGGCAGATGGCTGCTTAATAGCTGCAGCTGGCACCGGGTTGTCCTCGGTGGAATTACTGGCGGACATGCTGACAACCACTCCTGACTCACTGGCGAACTGACTGGACCTCGGTGTCCGTGGACTGGCACGGCTTATGTCGGGATTATCCACACTGCTTGGCAGAGGAGGTAAGACACGTGGTGACTGATGGGATAGCTTTGACTGCGCACACAAGCAGACAGGTTGACGATTACTGAGCTTCACCTGCCATATGGGAGGGATCAAGGCCAGTGGAAGTACAGGACATGCAGTGACTGATGGTATGACTTTGACTGGACTGCATCAGCACAGCACACACATGAGCAAGTTAAAAGTGTCTATAACTGCACACCTTACAGCCACTGAGCATAACCTGCTGTATGGAATCACAACGTGTTATCTGCCACCACAACATAAGTGAACATGCCCCCAGCTTAATCCAAGCCGGACAGACTAGTACTTAATAACCTCCACCTAAAGGACAAAAAGCCACGTTGACCTGGTTGACTAGTTATATACCCAGGTGGTTTATTCGTCACATCCTCGGAGTAGCGTGCATCATGGACAAAGTACGGGAGGCCAGGTTGAGATGGTTTGGGCATGTACAACGCCGAGAAGAGGAGGATTGTGTCAGGAGAATCTTGGAGGCAGACCTACTTGGACAACGGAGTAGGGGAAGACAGAGAAAAAGGTGGATTGACGTCGTGAAGTACAACATGGAGGACTTGCAAGTCGACCTGACGGACGTGGAGAATAGAGCCAAGTGGATACGGAGAACCCGTGTGGCTGACCCCTCACCCGAGGGATTTAAACCAGCCTGAAGAAGAAAGAGGCTGGTTTACTCGTCTACAGTCACCCATCCAAGCACTACCTGGGCTTGGCGTAGAGCAACTTTGCTCATCAAGACTAATGCATTTTACCACTACAGCAAACCACTACATGCACAATGTAATGTGGCTGTTACATTGAAGAATTATCCTATTAGTGATCGATGTGTAATGTAACACAAAGGAAATGACGTTCTCTGAAATCCGACTTAGCAAAATAGCATTCAATCTGCCATTTCACATAAAATAACTATGCCATATAACACTAAACAAAATGACCATTCAGCAATGCAACAGTCGAATGCCCGACACGATAACATATTAGTTGAGTGCTTGCTAGCCATACAAAAATTCTAGACCTAACTGCCATTAAACGTAACTTGACTTAAAGCATCCCCCAAAAGCTACAATTAAGACACAGCATTACAAAATATTTCTAAAACACCTGATAGCATTCTAAAATGTGCCATCTTTTAGTGCACCGACTGTACAAAGATAAGTAAAATACCGCCAAAAACCCACACACACGAAAAATGCGAAACTGTTAAACACAAAGCAGTAATAAAATGGTGGACAGTAACAGTAAGAAAGAAATCTGCCTTACACTACTGTAAACGTTACTATGTTGCTGGTCGGCGGATTTTAACGCAGCAATTTTAGCATCGGCAACGGATTTTCTGCCACTGACTTTCACAATTTGGCACGCAGCATCGCCATCGGCATGATTAGCATCAACGACACCATTTTGCAATGACCCTAGCCAATTGACAGCTGAATTCCACAGCGCCATGTCACCCATCATGATGGTAACAGCTTCACCAGCTTCAAAGAGCATATCAGATCTTTCCCGTCGTTTGCATTGTCTTGCCCGATTAGTTTCAGACAAACTGCTCGTCTGTTTGATAACGTCCTATATAACCACAGGAGACTGGGTTCCAAGCAACAGAAAATAACGAAAGAATCAATGGTGAACTAAACAAATCGATAAAAAGCAGAAAAAAATACAACAAAATGACTAAAGAATTTGACTACAAAAATGACTCAATTGTTTGTGATGACACGGCACTTAACACTGATGTAAATGACTTAAACAAAACACTACTCAAAACTGTGGCATATTAAATCATAAAAACCAAATGAGTACTAAATTTTGCTCTGATAGAAAAGTTTCCTGAAAGACATGCAGTAACACAACATGCAGTAAACAAATAAAACAAACAAAACAAGCCAGCTTAACAAAAAAGCATCAGTGATAGTATAGCTGAAAGTATAATACTGTGAAAGTCAGTAGAATGAAAAACAAAGCAGCATGCTCACAGAGAGAAACAAAAAAAAAAATTTTCAGCAATGAAAAAATGCATGCAGCTAGCTCTACCAGTAATTACCTCAGACACTGCATTACGTGGCGTTGCTGCTGCAGAACGCTGCCTATCAACGGAATTCACTGCTTCCGTACTTTCCCGCGGCGTCATCTCCTCCTTTATTGGCTCGAGGTCCGGACCAAAGTTCAGCGGCTCCAGATTCTCAGGCGGACGAGAAGGCTAAAATCACAAGTGCAACAAAATATAAATGAAGTGCAACCGCTCAAGCTCTCTGAAGCTACAGCCTCAAGTGTTGTTTTTCAATACGTTTTGTTATTATTACTTACTTAAAGCGGACAGGTCACTATGCTCCCTCTCTGCTTGATCTTGGCCACATTATTGGCCTATGGCCTCCATTCTCTGCCCTGTGGCAGCACTATATTTAGTAGAGTTTTGCCTCTGTCTAGCAAATCCTTCGATCCTAGCTATTCTGAATTCATGTGATTATCCAGGTCACCAGCATAATCTAATCACCTTTTGACTTTAAGCTGAGGAAAGTCGAACCTTTCCTAAAAATTTCAGTCAAATCTGACTAACTTTTTGTATAAGCCTGCTAATAAACAGACAGATAAATAAATGCCGAGTATCACTAAACCTCACTGGCAGAAGTGGTAATAAATGAAAAACATTCGTAAAGCAGCGATAATGTAACAGTGTCAGAGGCAAAAATTTTTCCAGTTGCACATTAGAAAAACTGACCTGTTGTTAAATAATGACACAGTAAAACACTACTGTATGTTAAATTTAAACAAATTTTCCATATCACAATGGTCTATGCCTAAGAAAAACTAGTAGGACCAACCTAATTCACGTTTTCATGTTTACATCTTCATTATTTTCACTCAGCCATGACAATGTCAGTACAGTTAAGCTTATTTCCAAAAAGCTGCACAAAAATAATGCATTTCCCATAAATTATGTATTTATCGACACAATGTGCACAATGCTAGTGGCCCATCAACAAATGCAGCGGTCTGCAAGTGGTTTCAAGAACCCAATAAAATATCATAGTACCCTGACCCAAAATTATGGCACTTAAACCCTAAGATTTTCTATGTATCTGACTAAGTCTTGTGTACATACTGGTATGTAGTGAATGTACAGTGAATTATTAGCTACAAGAAATTCACACAGTTTACCTTCATCGGTTTGGTCGGAGGGTGACTCCTATCTTGCTGACCGTTGACAGTATCAGGCTTGCTATTGTGAGACGAGGCAGCACTGGAGGGTCGTAAGTTTCCCGATCCTGGTCTACGATAACTTCCATCAGCACACAACACACACAAAACCCTCGTGTCTTATTTACTGTTAATCCAGGTTTGAGCTGGGCGTTTAACAAATAACCACATGGAACTTCTCAGTGTAGTGAGCTTTTTAGATTACGCTACTCTGAAGAGACATTGATTATTCTGTAGTACAGTAACCATAACATCAGTGTAATAGCAAACCTGTGCAATAGCAGATATACATCGTCCTTTTACAGGTTGGCTGCCCCAATGTTACCCAAATAACAACAAAACACTGTATGAATATAAACAAGAAGCCCAGCTGTCACCAAGATGGCTAACCATACTGCTGGCCAACATAATTTTTTAAGGGAGGGGAGACTAGGGAGAAATCTGGACCGCTAATTTGGGAAAAAGGTGTCTGCAGGTGGTCAGCGATCATACTATTGGTAAGTTCCTATAGGCTATCAATAGAAAACATCTGCAACGGTTTTGCCGCAATTTGCAAAGCAAATATCCAGGGAGAGGTCAGTACCCCTCACTGGAAAGAAGGGGAGGGGTTGGCAATGATGGTAA
>Ga0056128_1011033_pt1 | contig 11202 bp, 6 predicted proteins | sample WorMetLIZISLAND2_FD_71113 | JGI IMG/M metagenome (GOLD analysis project Ga0056128, IMG submission 71113) | Marine gutless worms symbiont microbial communities from Max Planck institute for Marine Microbiology, Germany - Olavius geniculatus... ... | reverse complement strand
GTCAAGTGCGTTTCATTATACTTACATGTATGACGTAAAAAGACACAGTGAATATATATTCACTGTGTCTTTTTACGTCATACATGTAAGTATAATGAAACGCACTTGACTAACCACTGTCTGGACACTTGTGTTTCGTTTTAAAGTTGCCCACAACACAACCACTGTGATGCTTATGTGTGCCTTCACAAGTGAACTCTGTCGACTCACTCAAAGCCTTCGTCTGCCATTTAATCGTCGTTTCACCATAATCTGCAACGTAATAAGCACCAATCAATACCACTGTTTAAACCACACAATTTTTGGCAGTCACTGAACATTCACCGATTTATTACAAATTTTCAATACATATCCACCAGCTCAGTCTGTACATTTTTTTTACAAATTCTCTATTTTTACAAAACAGGCAAACAATAAAGCAATGAAATTACAAATATATAAGACACTGACCTAGAACATACTTATAACTGCTTACTATATCTTTTGTAGAACAAGTCTCTGGCAGCCTTGCCAAGGTCAGCAAACGACGGCACGAAAGACATTCGTCAGCTGTCATACAACAAACGTTTTTACACGCGAAAGCAGCTACTGCTTTCAGCGCGTCTTAGCCATCGCAATTCTGTCTGTCCGTCTGTCTGTCACACGGGTGGATCAGTCAAAAACGGTCTAAGCTAGGATTATCAAATCTTCACCTTCGGCTGCCTGAAAGACTCTAATTTTAGGAACCGTAAAGCTTTTCCATAAATTCGAAAGGGGTCACCCCGAACGAGGGCGCTAAATGAGAAGGGACAGGCAAAATTTGCAATCTTTGGCCAATAAGTCGCTGTATCTCAGTAGCGGTGCAAGATAGAGCGTACGTTACTATTAATCATTAATAGGAAGTCGTACACTGGCTCTCGATTGGCGCCGAATTCAATGACCTTGAATGACCTTGAACGCCAAAATAGCGGGTTTTATGGATTTTTTGGCGATTTCGGGCTGCGACACAAGTCTATATCATTCAAATGGTGGCGCCACGGAACAATCGTTATGTGGCCATCTATGATCCACCTAGGATTACAGCGCCGCATAAAGCCTAACCCGAAAATACTCTGACATTTGACAGTGGCAGTTGAAACACCAGTTAACCTAGAACTGGAAAACATTTTGCTTTTTGTGCGCTTCAGTCTGTTCAAGTTAAGACAGCCCATGATAGGCCAATGACACGCAACAGAGAGACGGACGAACAAGCACTCATGCAAGACCACGACCCATACGAGGCGGCATAACTTGGCTATAACACTCTATATGTAATAGCCTAGGCTATCGATGATTGATTCACGACAATTATTTCACTACCCAGAAGCCCCAGCTCTTATAAATAAATAAAGTTTTGCGGATTAGATGTTCCGATTCTGGGCTAATCTAAGTTGCAGTGCATATCGCGCGCAAAATGCTATTAGGAAACAATGACTCAAAAATTAAATGCAAATTCGCCACTGTTCTTACCTTTTTGATATTTGCGATGTATAAAACTCAATTGGTAACAACTTGTCACTGACGTCAATGACGTAATTTGCGTCATATCCGTAAACATGGTGATAATAAATAATCAATTATTTTCGCTCGATCGATTCGCTGTAAGGCCGCTTTCCATTTTGTACGCGCGAGACGCGTGTTACCTATGATAATTCTGTCTGTTCTTTCGTCTGTCCGTCACGACCCGGTACCGATCCAAGCCCAAGTGAAACAAAAGACTTCGAGTTTTCACCGTATGATGGCGTAGAGTCTAGTGACAAAATTTCATGTCGCTGGGTGAGGGGGCCCCTTTAACAAAAAGGAAAAAGGGACACCCGCCAAAAAGACGTTATTTCACCGCTATTGGCTTGGCTAGCGTGAGAATAGTTGCAAATAGGCACAGGCATGCTGCTTATCCTAACAAGCACTTGCAATGAGCTTTTTTAGGAGTGTCAGCATCGATGACATTGAACAATCTTGAACCACCAAAATAGGGGGTTTTTAGTGAACTTTTCGCGATTTCTGGTCACAACATATTTTAAGACTAAATTGCGCTGTAATTTAATGGCTAAAGATATACTAAGACATACTAAGTATGAAATTTTCAGCATTGAATGTAGGCCCTAAATTTTAGCAGATCAAGCCCCGATCCCCTGCGTTCAACGAGGCCTACGCACCAAGGTGTCAAAGGCAATTGTACCCCCGAAAAAGTAGTTATGTTTTCGCTCTGACGTTGTCTAGCGTGAATTACAGATAGGCCTAACCATGCACACTGGCTCTCGACTGACAGAGAATTCAATGACCTTGGATGACCTTGAACGCCAAAATAGTGGGTTTTATGAATTTTTTGGTTATTTTGGGCTGCGAGACACATTTCAAGAGCGATATGGGCCGAAATCGATTGAGATAGACATGGAGAAGCTGTGGATGAAATTTTCAGCATTGAACGCAGATCTCGACGGTCCAGTCTCGATTTTTACGCGCGATAGCAGAATGCTACGCGCGTCTTATCATGGCCTGGGCGTCTGTCCGTCCGTCACACCCTGGCACTGTGTCACGAAATCTTCACTGTGGGCTGCCGCTCTAGGGCCAGTGGGGCGAAGCCCCCCTGAAGCTGAAGCACTAGGTTTTTGGACGTTCAGTGGAAGCCGCAAAGTTGCCCACTTCTCTAAAGTTTAGAAACGCAAAGAAATCAGATGTTTGTGCTATTTTTGCAAAACTATCCTCGGTGGCCACAAAACCGGAGGGCCTGTGCCCCTCCCCCGGCCCGGGCTTAAAACCATCAATGGGGTTACAGTAATTTTTGCGACTTTCGGCTGCAAGAGATAAACCAAGGCAACCTGCGAACAGGAACTGACTGTTATAAGCTCTCGCGCGTCACATGAGCATTAGCTCAGATTTCTTGTTAAAATACGCTTCTTTCCGAGACCCCACGACAGAGATGTGCGGATCCTAGAATTTTGAGTCCGCGTGCGCGACTGCGTCCGCAAAACAGCCGTCAGACGTTGCATTTGCTGTCGTGTCGTTTTTCAGCAATCACTAACGACCAATTCATACATACGACGCCGACGCGACTCAACTGTCGCTGATAGGCCAAGTTGAGTCGCGTCGTTACTTCTGCTCACACGCTTCGGCATCGTACGTATGAACTGGCCGTAACTGGTACCGTTCACAATAAGCGATTTATTTGTCATCTAGTGTTTCATCAACACTAAATATTTTCATTTCTGTTTTAGTCGTTGATGTCGCTTAGGCCTACTCGAGTTGTTTTCAACCAATAACTATTTCGTATATTATTGCCACTTAATATCCTATAGTTATAATTTCAGTTAAATAGCAGATCTGATATAAATCTAAAAACAATTTGCCACAGCGCCATTATCATAAAGTTAAGTGTGAATCGGAAGCACTTCAGTCCGCTGTAATCAAGCTACTGAGTCTGACTAGGCCTATATTACTGGGCTATGCAATTAAATTATCAGCTGATCACTAAATACTTGTAGGCCCAAGTAGCCAGTAACATTTACACTGTGATCAATCACTGCCGACAGTTCAAGATTTTATTGAAAAAAAAACAGTGGCTTTTATCCACTATAGGCCCTACCTGGAGGGCACAGCTTGCACCCAGTGAAAAATGGGGGGGTTTGATAAGGTTGTACATCAAACAACACCCTTAACAAAACTTTCTCCCTAGAGGGGAAAAGTCCAAAATGGAGTGGAAAACTGGAGTTGGAAATTGGGGAGAACCTCAGCCCAAAATTGGGGGGAAGTTGCACCTTATTTTGATTCCAGATTTGGGGGGATAGAAGCCACTGAAAATAATTACTACCAGTCAAGTAGCGTGATGTCACCTGCAGTGTAATGCTAGTTAATACAAAAGCGCACTCAACACAATAGTTCTGTGTAAATGCACGTTTACTGCATACTGATTCAGTAGCACTTAGTTCATTCAACAAACGTCTACATCACATCAGACATATTTAGCTAACTAGACCTATGTATAACTTTGAACACACGAAGGCTTGAAAAGGACAGTATTACAAATTAAATACACCCGATACATCATCTACATGCAACCAATCATAACCATCTACTGTTTAAAGCTCCACACACATGCACTCAACTAAAAAAAACAGCAAAGTAGCAGATTTCATAACCCGTAAACAATACAAAATACTAAGTCTTTTTGTAAACAACAAATAACGGCAAGACAGAGCAACAGGCCAAGCAGTGGTGTCTGAAATACAGCAGTAATTAGCAACAAGTTTGGAAACGTTTCGTAAGACACTAACAACAGAATCGGATGAACAAACAACAAGCTGTCAAAAAAATCCAATCGCCCTCAGCAGTAGAAACACAGTTAACAAGATTTTGTACCACAACCCACAACTGCTATTGCTGATTAAGATGCTACCTATAATAACTAAAACCTATAATTATAATAAATATTTTAATAATCAAAGTCGAACTTAAGTGTATGACTACCAAACACTGAACTGAAGGAAATGTTGAGACAACATAACGTTGCTTTTTGTTGCCACTTGCATCCAAAACTGGAAACTTTTGCAACTTTGTAGATGTTAACTTCAGAGATTGAATAAAAAGAAATAAGCAGCAAAGATCAAAAATATCTATTACTCGCTTATCTCCTTAGTTGCTAAGCAGATCAACCCGAGAACATTTCTAAGCCAAAGCCATGATAGCACCATTCAGTAAAGCATGAAAATATACAGAATTTTCACATCACCCCTGATACTTTCTAAAAGATAAGCCTAATCAATACTTCCTCAAAATGTTTACACCAAAGTCTACGTATGCAGATAACAAGACTCAAAAAAGTCCCAAGATGACAGCAGAATAATATGGCTTCGCTCATCACAGACAGTTACAGAGGTTGCATCAGTAAGACATGAACAACTACCATAGCAATAGCATTATGCAACAAAACAAAAAACTTGCATAGTACTTCTAGCAAAAAAAATCAAATTGGTCCACGAAATAACGGAACGGAAATTGTATAGATCAGTAGTGAGTTCACAAACAAAACTTGGTCCACTTAAAGCTAAACGTGAGTCGAATCTCGGCTAGAATAACTCCAGTGTCGCTCTTACAGAACACCACAGCCTTCGATCACCACCTCGGATACCAGCTGACCATTCTGACTGCCTTGAGTTTCCATCACCTTGATAATATCCATCCCATCTATCACTTGACCAAAAGCTACGTTCTTCCCGTTCAGCCTGGTCAACAGCAAAACAATGTAGGTATTACCACACAATGCACACAACAATACCATCATATCATTATTTTGTGCTATGGAAATGGAAAAGTTACCAAACTGACCTACTCTAGAAATGACTGACAAGCTCATACATGCATAAAAATAAGACGAAAGATAAAACACTGAAATACGCTGTACTCAGAAGTAAACAACTATATGATTATATTAATGATGCATTTGAGTCAAAATTCTATTTAAATATACTACCCAACTACTGATTTCCATGAAGTGTCCCAAGGCTAGGCCACCCTACAGCATTTCCAGCTCAACTGCTAATCACTGATGAGCATGCGTAGATGTCACTGCTTCTGCAAGGGAAAAAGACAGGAACAATAGCGCATTAGAGGTTAATACGCAGTACATGAATTCACGTTTTACTTACTAACAGCTGCAAGGCTGCATCCTAAAGCCAAAGCTGACTAACATCACTCAACGGAGCAGCAAATTTCAAATAAAATGATACTGCTGATCAGTTCCGGCCAGGTAAACTTTAATTTTTTTCTGCAACAAAGTTAACATTAACCAACCAAAACTGAACAAAAAGACGAACGACTTGAGGCCAATGAAATAACTCACCATTCTGCGGCAACGGTCGTGATGAAGAACTGAGAATTGTTGCTATCTTTGCCAGTGTTGGCCATCGTCAGCATTCCTAGCAGACGCAAACAGTTTCACGTCATCATGCTGCTGCTTATAGGCCTACCGTAGCACAATAGTGAGCTAAGCTCCGCTGTCATTAGCGGTTTGGCATCCTTAGCAATTTAAAGTTTTGCCGAGGTCAGATAATTAGTTGCAAGCTGCAGGGCCTACAGCAAAAAGTACAGTGGGGCCTTTGCAGTTTACCAATTTCTGTTCAAAATCCCACACTGATTCCATACACTAAGAGCATACCAACATATTATACTGTATAATGTTATGTGAGATAAAATAATGTTATGAAAAACCTAGGCCATACAAAAATTTCATGAGTGATTTTGAGCAAGTCCACAGACCTTTAACACTGCAGTACTGGTAACTGGTTCTTCTGTTTATAGTCGAGATCTGTAAGAAATGCGTGCTTGTGGCAGAAATAACAAATGCCTAGCTCTGGGCACCTACAGGTGTGGGGCCGGGGGCTCGTCACATCTACTACTCTGGCTATTCCAGCCGCAGGTTTTGGCTGCTAATCAGATTATGTGTCAAGCAGTTTATGCCTGAGCCCAAAGAAAGCTTAACTACACCACGAGACACCATAGTCTACTCTATACAACATATTTGCCATACGTTTACCAATTTTCTACATTCCTTTACCGATCCAATAAGCAAAAAATGCAGTAGGCCTATAAGACACAGCCTAAGATATTTACCAGGCTTTGCATGAGACAATGCAAATGTTTCGTCATCAAATTTATCGCCATAGATACTTTTTCCACCAGTGCCATTGCCTCGAGTGATGTCACCTCCTTGACACATGAAGTCTGGTATGATGCGGTGGAAGCGACATCCCTTGAATCCAAAACCCTTCTCACCCGTACACAACGCACGGAAGTTTTCTAACAACGACACAGGAAAACCCGGTCATTATTTATTGCACACATTACAAACCCCAAGAATTTGTTGACAGACAAAACGAACTAGAATCCTGTATTATGTAATCACATAACAGTAAATGTAATCAGGTTTTAAACATTCTATGGTGTTCGATATTTATGGAAGTTTTGAACGTCGTTTAAGGTCAGCAAAGTTTATACATTTTAAAAGCTCGTCAGTGGCTAGCAGCAAGTCTATGTCTGTTTGCATTATGCAACCGTTTTCACGCTAAATTACTGGATATTAACAGAAATCGTTTATTCTGAAGGGGTACCCATATTTGATGTAACCGTACTCTGTCTTATCTCCAGCCATTTTTGGCGCAATTCACTCTTAAAATGTGCGCCACGGCCAAAAATCATAAAAAAAACAATAAAGCCTCCTTACTTTGAGGGTTCAAGGTCATTCGAGGTCATCAATGTTAACATTATCAAAAAGCTGGGCACTAGTGATGATAAGCAGCATGTCTGTGCCTATCTGCAACCGTTTTCATGCTAGACGAGCCAACATCAGCAAAATAACGACTTTTTAGGGGGTACCGCTCTTTGACAATCTACGCGTAGGCCTAATTCTGAAAATTTTGCATGCAGGTCGTCTTAGTCTATCTCTAACCTTTTTGGCACAATTCCATTATTGACTCTTCAAATGTGTATCACACCACAAAAATCGAGGAAAATTCAAGGTCATTATTTATTGCACACGTTCAAGGTTATCGACGTTGATACAATCACCAGTGCTTGTTATGATAAGCAGTACGTATGTGGCTATCTGTAAACGTTTTCACGCTGAACGAGCCAATTCCAGTAAAATAAGAACTTAAGTACCAGTCTTTCACGCCATTATTTGAGAGGAACCCCCTCACCCAAAGGCACGAAATTTTGTCAAAAAATTAAGAGTCCTTTTGGCAGCACACGGTGAAGATCTCGAGATCCTAGCTTGCACGATTTTGATAGGGTTGCAGAGTGTGACGGACAGAGAGACAGACGCCTCGACGATACCTAAGATGCGCGAAGCATTACATGCTGTCGGGCGTAATACAATGAGCGTTTGGTGAGCTATGAAGTTATGGCACTGACAGCGATGAAGCAGTACACTGCAACCCACCGAGTGACACGTTACAACTATTCTGAATGCAACTTTTGCGCAAACCTGTCTAAGACTCAACCCACCGAGTAAACTTCAATTTAGATCTGTGAGGAACACACTTTTGCTCAACTAAAAATACTACGACCACTTACAACGTGCAGAACTCAAGTAAGCTTGAAGCACATGCAATAACATCGAGCGTTTGATATGCATTTCTACTCAGCCTTTACTTACTAGACTGTTCACGCGTCAGTAAAAAAATGCCCATTACTTGGCAGTAATAAGAAAAAATCCAACTCACCTACAGTTTTTGGCGCAACGTTCTTGAACAACTACAAAGAAACACATACAGCAAAGTCAATCTTTTAATGCATCAATACGTTTTCACTTCCTTAGTAACTTTTGTTTGTGTGACAGCTAGTATTTTCTATTTAGGCCTAGTCTTAAATTCCGTAAACAAATAGTATGACTTTATTGCGCAAAATTCTTTTGCACAAAATTACAATTTATTCTTGCAAATATTGCAGCTGCTAATAATCTTCGCCATATTATCAGACCAAAAAGGAAGTAGCGACACGTCATTTTATCCTCTTTCCCAGCCAACTTTCCCAGTGACCCAACACGCGTGCAACAAAAACATTTGATGAGACGGCAGTTGCACAGCAATTATGCCAAATTAAGCCTGCAATAACACACATGCAAGTTCTGTGAAAGTTTATAGTGCCAAGCTGGACGTTCTGCTCTGCACGTAATGAACTATTTGCAATGTAAAGGGATTTGTTGGCGGCAAACTGCGTCCAACTGTTTCATTGCAATTTTATTGTAGTTTCATTACACATTATAGGCGTCTTAGACAGGGAGAAAGTAATGATTGTGTGGCCCATAACTCGGGGAGCGTTGACAGTGACCAGCAGACAGAATGAAATGCTACGCACGACGTAGGTCACAGGTATGTATTTCAAGCTATTTTATGGTATGCACTCACTGTGACTTTTCCCTATGCTTTTATGTCCTTGGCACTCCCTGCTGCCTACAAACGCTGCCCTCCGCTGCAATGAATAAAATGCTCCCTGTTTGATCAATTCTGCACTGCGATGGATGAGATTGCGTGAACATCTGTGAACGCCACATCACCAGTCTGGCTGTATCGCGGTACACTTAAGTACGTGACCTGGCGTCACCGTGTCACGCATCGCACCCAAGTACCCCGTAAGTCACAAGCATGCCCCTGTCACCCTCCCGTGTCTCAAGACAACTCCCCATGTGCAACAAAAACTACAAATAGCGGCATACAACAAAATAAAACAACTGCGAGACGGTCGCCGTTGATGCTCGTTCATGCGACAATTAGTTTACAACAGAGCAGAACGTGACCTACAAACTTCACGGACCTTCTGGGCCTATTGTATTGTAGGGATTCGCATGAAACGGCAACAAGCGTACACCCAACAAAATTTTTACATAGCATTTGTATAGTCCTAGCAGGCCTTGTTTTACTGCAAACTCCCATAACTCGGGGAGCGTTGACAGTGGCCAGCAGACAGACGTCGGCAAGGCGTGAAACGCCACACAGAGCACACGTGCACAGAACGCCGCACGCCAGTCAGCCTGTCGGCACGAGAACGCGCAGACGCTGTCATCGTTCTGTAAACACGCTCGTAAATGATGCACCGTCGCTCACCGTGAATCACTGGCCCACATAATGCAATAGCAAGTCTGCCTAGCTAGCTGCATTATTTAGAGAAAAAAGTGTTGATTTCAACCTTATTTTGCTTGATAGGCCCCGTGGAAAAACTGGGAGCAATTAACAATTAACCTCTTCGAAGGGGTAGCACTAATCGGCTGAATCGACCGATTCAGAAGACCTCCATCGGCGAATAAGCAGCATATAAAGAACGAAGGAAATAATATTATTGCTTATCCAGACTCAAAACCCGATGCAGTTCTCTGAATCGACCGATTGGGACTAAGATCTCCATCGGCGCCGGCTTCGAAGTAGGCCTAAAACACGACTGAAATTTGAAGACACAACCAAACGCAAAAACACAAGAATTCATGCCAATAAACTGTGCAGTGCAGGCCACAATGGCTTATTTACTGGGACTAGCACACATTCCTGACACTGCGCTGATACCACGAATTGTTGACAGCGCCTTCACAGCAACAATACCGGGAATGTAGGCCTGTGCATTAAATATTATAGACCAAAGTTTCATCAAAACATCCAAGCCGAACCAATCACAACATGCGCCAAACACCCCAAATGACAGGCTCGACGGAATGTTGTAACGGACGTTGCCCATTAATGAGGGATGAACTACTAATTACGGCTAGCTGCCCCTTAAAACGAAAACGGCCACCCACGTCGAGTTATTTAGGCGTAGTAATCTAGAGGGCTGTGGCGTAGCCCTGCAATGCATTGCAAGCGACTGCTCATGACGCACGCAAGCAGGCAGGCACGCGCCTATAGCCAGCCACCGCTGTCAAGGTCAAACAGACGTCCCTTTGGCCACACACACAGCGGAAACGCCGCGTCATTGGCTGATGCTTCTAATATCGCTCGTTTCAACCTTGCAACGCGCTAGAGCTGACATAGGATAACTTTAACTATAGGAAATGTCACCTACGCAGACATAACTCACTGAATACGCAATGCTGAACTAAATCCCAAACTGACAGCCACCTGAACATAATTTATTTTATTACCTCGAACACGACGCGGCCGGCATGCGGGTCACCGATCTTGATGTCGAAGTAGACTTTGGGATTGGCGGCGTTGTGCGCCTGGTCCGGCGTGACTTTGCCAGCTCCCTTGACAAGCTCCTCGCGGTTCGACATTTTCGACGTTGCTTGGCTTGTAGTCCTTCAACGACCTCTACAGCTCCGATACCGTACACAGCAGTGAGAGACTGACTGTACCGAGTGATTTACAGCGCTCACGCACACTGCGCATTGGCTGCGCTAGACCCGCCTCCGAGCCCGGGAGCCCGGCCACCCGGCCTGTCGGGCTACCGGCAAAAAGTGCCTATTAGTGCTGTGCAAAATACTCCGGTTTTTCGAACCTTTCCCAATTCAGAAATGGCGGCATTTGAGTAAATGATTGCAGAGGGGTCTCAGTGATTATTGGGGGGTCTCAGTCTTTTAACGTAATGTTCTTGCGACAGTAACACTGTTTCTTATGTAACATTTACAGGCAAAAAATTTGAATCAAATTCTTGGAGAGGGTGTAGACCCCTTCCCACAGCGCTTCCCCCAAGTTCCCCCAACGC
>Ga0056128_1011032_pt1 | contig 11203 bp, 7 predicted proteins | sample WorMetLIZISLAND2_FD_71113 | JGI IMG/M metagenome (GOLD analysis project Ga0056128, IMG submission 71113) | Marine gutless worms symbiont microbial communities from Max Planck institute for Marine Microbiology, Germany - Olavius geniculatus... ... | reverse complement strand
TTTCAAACATTCCTAAACTTCATCTGGTAGACACACTGCTGCATGACAGTCAAACCTTGTAATAGACTGGCTGTTGGGGCCCACAGATTAGGATAGGTGGAACTTATTGACGTTTTTTCAATTTATTTTAACGCGTGTTATGCTTGGTCTGATTTCCCCAGGTAGTGCAAAAGCAGACGTTGGGTGAGGTGGAAACTAAACACTTATTTAATAGCCAGTTGTGTCAGAAATATTTCTGCCAAAACTTATTAAAATCTGCTGTTTTTTCTTCAAGTTATGATCGATAATGTTGGGGATGTTTTTTTAGGTTTTCTGTTTATTTCAACACATATTTCGCTTGATCTGCTTTCTCTAGGTAGTGCAGAAGCATACAGTGGGTGAGGTGGGAAGCTGAACGGTCATTTGATGGCAAGTTGTGTCGGAATATTCTTACCAAAAATTATCAAAATCTGCTAATTGGTTTTCAAGTCACAGTCAAAAATGTCGGGGATGTTTTTTAAGACACAGTGTACATTGTTGTCATTTCTGACTTTTTAGCCAACCGTACTACTGGTCGCGCATATAGTACGAAGTTAGTTTATCGTCCGCCTCAATCTGTCGTCTGTAACGAAAAGTACGATGGTTAAGCGGTACAACGTATAGAGAGTCGGCAATGGTACCGTTGGATGGGGCGGTGGTAAATTTCTTTAGGCGGTCAATAGTAACCAACATGTCGCTATCTGCAGCGGTTTGGCCGCAATTTGCCACGCTGTATGTGCCAGAAATTATCGTTATATCGCAAATTATGTAAGTAATGAGTTTACAGTTGTTAGCCTTCTTAGCTATTGCACAGCGAATCGGCTGGACTCTTGATATAAAGTGGCGTGCAGCTGTGTGTGTCTTCTGTCTTGGTCGTGTGTAGAGGTGTGAAGTGGTAGATGGATAACACGAGCGTAGCAGGCAGCGACGGTCCTGCGGAAACCGACTCAGGGATTGAATCATCGTCCACATCAGGTGCTTCGTGCGACTCAGTTGCTTACATCCGCGTCGCCATTCCCGCACTCGACGTACAAGTGAGCAACTTTGTTACCTGTATCACCTGTAGTGTGTGTATGTGTGTGTATCAATTAAATCTGAGTAATGGAGTTGAATTTCCCCAAGGAGCGGTCGTAGGGTTGGTTGGTTGGCCGTCTCGATATTGGCTCATTGATACTCTATTTCTGTGCATCTGTGACCTAAAGTGGTTGAGCAAATAACTTTGTCTATAGCCTGTTGTTATTTGGTAAAAAAAATTGAATGTGAAATACTGTTGTAGAAATGTCTGCGGTTCAACTTGGAGGACAGCGTCTGGATAGCGAAGCAACATGTTTTGTCGTCTCTCTCGAAGGTAATTTGCGATCGCTTTTGTCTAAACACTGCAGAATCACCGTGCCTGCCCTGTGGCGTTGTAAAAAAAAGTCCTGGACAGTGATACACAATTTACAAGAATATCCAAATTGCCACCAAGATCTAACCGCATTCTTCTTTTGAGATGCATATATACACTGTACCGTCGACATAAAATTTCAAAAATTCATTCATAATTTTTTGAGGTAATCCAGCTGACGAAAATCGACTGGTCCAAAAACGTAACCTCATTCGTTCGCTTTACGTCTACGGAAGTGATTATATTTGAGTGTATGACGTAATCTTCTCTTCCCTCTTCGCGACAAAACATCCTATGCACCTCCTCCCAAATACGATAGAACCACCTACACCGCCACTACATGGCTTCTTCGAGTTTCTTCAGTCGTCAGTTTTTTTTGGTTAATTGAACAGTACACACCTGTGCCGAGATGAGGGTTTTGTACTTGGGGGTTTTCGAGATTGGAGATTTTGTCTGTACGCCGATTCTTCAGGCGGCAAGTTGGTGTATCGCATTGCGTCAGTGCGTGCATCAGTTGTGTACCTGTGTCGTGCGCGTTAATATACAGTACGTTGACATACATACACGTGCAGCGTGCTGGTGCGCAGGTAATAATATTCAATCGATTGCCACGGTGGTTAGGATCACACTGCCGTCAATTAATCTTCACGGTCGGTCGAGCAGTCTGTCAGTCCACCATCGCCCACATGTTTGTGGTTAGCATGCGTGACGAGTCGTGCTCGGTATAACCAATTCACTAAAAGTCGTAACTTCTAGGTTTTGTGCCGAACAATCAGTATTAACGCCGTTATGCTGGCTTCTCGCCACGTGATATTAGCGTTACGCGCCAGGCGATCGCGTCTTGACATAATCGCTGCATATACACGCGGCAAAAAGCCTGACGTTTTATTTCATCATTGCACAGCACGAACGTTAGCTAATGTGGCCTCTCATTGCATAATCATGTTTTTGTAGGAGTTGAAGGAGAGCTTTAATTATGGCTTGTTCTGCCCTTCGGTTGGCGGAAAAGCCGGTAAATTCCTGGATGAAGAACGTCCGCTTAAGGATTACCCATTGGCTGGGCCAGTTGGCTTTCTTGAGGTTTGGTACTTTTTGTTTGATTTAGTTATTGCTTTATATGACTTTCAGCTATTCAACTCTGTTGACACGAGTGTAAACAAGAAGCCCAGCTGTTGCTAGGGAACACGCGCTACAGCCTACAGTACTGACCTTCGAGGTCATCTAAGGTCGATGATTTTCATCTCATCTGAAAGAGCGTATGCGACTTCCAGTTCGTGACCAAGAGCCTTATCTCTCACCGTTTTCGAGATATGGCCAGTATTTTTTTAAAAAGCAATTTTTACCCTTTTTCCATTCAACCACAAATTTGAAAATGTTTCCCTTGCACTGCATCGTCCAAATTTTGTACGCAAAGAGCCACGACACTGGGCTAATTACTTGTGTAAAAAGTTTTTTCCTATGACCTAACGTGCTGCATTAGTTACGGACAGACGGACAGAGAGACGGAGGATAATCGTGCCGTAGACGCGCTATACAGAATAGCTGTAGCGCGTCAAAAAATACTGCTGCAACAAGTTCAGTTTTGCATGATCCGCTCTAACCTGAAGTAGCTGCTGAAATATTGGCCGTTTGAACAAAAATCGAAGCATAAGTAATCTTGTGCAATTGTTTTGTGGTTGCTTTTGCTGATTTAATTATTGTTTTACTGTGTTTGATGGCAACGTTATTTTAATTGATTTAGAAATCAATTCAAGCAATTAGAAAGACGCCCCATCAACTGAGCATATACCTGTATAATATTAAGCTACTAAGTTGAACTTTGTTTAGTTCGTCAATTGTCATAATTATCATTTCTGCTTAGGACGTTTTATACCGTACACTAGGCAATGGGCATGCTGCACTGCAGACGCATTGCTAAACTTGACTTTTACATTCTGCTAACAGAATAGAGTACTGGATGATTTTTAAACACTTGCTGGTCCAAGAGTTTGGTGCTAAAATTCTGTTGCTAGCTATAATGATAGCGAACTCACAAAAACGGTGAATAAAGATGTGTGTACAACAATGTACACTTTCATGTTAGCATTCGACACTCGGATACAACTTTTTACTACAGAGACTATTTTAAGCTGATAGTTGATATCATAATAAAAAAGTTATATGATTGTACAGTTGAAATCTAAGGAGAATATAATGTGTATGATACGGTCGATTTATTGTGTGTGCTGACTTTTAGTTTAACTACAAGCAACGCTTGTACAAACAGCAGACGGATCCTCGAAGGCTTAAACATCTTCATTCTAGGGTATTTTATCACATTTTGTAACGCAATTACGTAATGTTTAGACTCAATTAATGACTTTAATACAAATACATTAAAGATTATTTACACTGTGTTTCAAAAAAAACATTTCCGATATTATTGATTGTGACTTAAACAAAAATTATCAGATTCTAATAAATTTTGGTGTAAATATTTCTGACACAACTTGTCGTCAAATGACCGTTCAGTTTTTTACCTTATCCAATGTCTGCTTTTGCAGTATCTAAGGAAATCAGACCAAGAAAAATATGCGTTGGAATACACAAAAACGTGAAAAAAAATGTTCGACATTTTCGATCGTAACTCGAAGAAAAGTAACAGATTTTCATAATTTTGGCTTAAATATTTTGGACACAACTAGCTATTAAATAACTGTTTAAGCTCTTGCGTCACTTAACGTCTGCTTTTGCACTACCTGGGAAAAGCAGATCAAGCAAAATACGAGTTAAAATGAGTGAAAAAAGTTAATGAATTCCATCCATTCAGATCTGTGGTCCTCAGCAGCCTGTCGATTACATGGTTTGACTGTCTTTCAGACGTGTGTCTACCAGATGATGTTCAAGAATGTTTATGAATTCACGAAGCGACTGATGAAGTCAGATTTTGTGTGAAGCAGAACATTATCGACACTGCTGTCAATGAAAAAAGAAATCATCTCCGTGCCTGTGTTCACGCAGTGGGCCGACATTTCGAACAATTGTGCTGTAAACAGTTGAAAAACAGAACAGTTACATGAAATATGAGCCAAAATGTCAAAAATGTAAACAAAATATGTTTTTGAGCGTTATTTAGATTAAGTAATAATACTAGATTAGGTAAAAATTAGAGTTGTCGAAGCGTTAATTTTTTGAATGCGTTAACGAACTGCGTTAATTTTTTTAACGCATTAATTAACGCGTTATTAACGCACCCAGACCCGTCGAAAAGGAGAGTAAAAAGGAAGTTACTCCGGGCCCCGCGACATTGGAGGGCGCCAGTAAAATATAAAAAGTTAAAAAGCAAATAGAGATACATTTTTCGACAATAACTGACGTCACCGCTAACATAGAAATCATCTAAATATTTATTTACAGTACCGGCAACTACAGTTTAGTTACTTGAATTCATTCGATTGTCAAGTAACCGCAGTTTAACGAAATATTAGAACTTCTGCTTTACAGAATTTAGTAAATTAAATAAATTTACACATGTGCGTTAATTTTTTAACACGCGTTAATTTTTTCAACGCGCGTTAATTTACTAACGCATTAACACGTTAATTAACGCGTTAATTTGACAGCTCTAGTAAAATGTAATATTCGCTGGTTTTGGTTTTCCCAGGTAGTGCAGGGACAGACATCAAGTGAGGTGGGAAATTAAATAATTGTTTGATGGCCAGTTGTCTCCGGAATATTTGTGCCAAAAATTGTTATAATCTGTTAATTCTTATTCAAGTTAAAATCGAAAAAGTTTGGGATGTTTTTTTGAGACACTGTAGTTTCTGTGATCTTGTGTCATCATGATGTGTTATATGTTGATAATAGCAAGCTACTATTTTGACTTTGGTAAACCATTTGAGGTGGACAGCAAGGTACTCGTTCTTTTAGACAATATTGATGTAGTGTACGTGATACAAATTTAAAACACTTACACATTTGTACTGCTTGTTCAGAATGCAGCCACAGTGAGAAACAGAATTTTGAAATTAAAATGCAGTATGCTTTGTTTACATCAATATAAATACGTGTTCTTGGTAATATTTACTTTTTGTGTCAATTCGTATGTTGTTAAACATTTGTCATTGTGTATGTTAGACCAACTTAAAACAGTTCGTTGAGGCTGTGCGTAAGAACTATGTCAACAAAGTCTCCAGAATGACAGCGAAAGGACTTGATCCGAACTTCATTGATGCTGATATTGGTGGTAAGCTATCTGTTTGCAAACGAACATTCTTAATTTCAAGTATAAGCAGCAGTCCACACTCCACAGTAATACTGATAATACGTAAAATCTGTTACGCAGAAAGTTAAAAAAAAATAAAGGTAAAGGTAAAAAGGTAAAGGTAAAAACGAGCTAAAGTCAACAGTAAAGCAGATAATTTCAAATGTTAATAACATGCTCAGCAAAAAGTTGCACCTCATCTAAACTTTACCAGCAATGGTTAACTCTTAGTAGTTGAAATTCACGGCCACTAGAACACGGACTGTAAGTGAAACTTGACATCAAAAGAACAGAATTTAATTTCTTAACACCAAATTACAGTTCGTGATAAAGACATGGCAGTTCTAAGCTGGATACAACTTAAAACGCTCATGATTGATGAGGCGTGTGGCTGAGTTTAGGAAGTCGTTTCGCGAAACAGTTTTAAACCGATTCTACTGTGTCAATTTATCATTTACTGTAACAGCAGACAAGATACTGGAACTGTACTCAAAAAGTCAACTTTGGGTTGGACAAAAACCAGGAAAGAACGCATCGGTGACTTCAGTGTTTTGAGGGTTGGGCATCTGGTTTGTATAAAAGACCACTCTAGCAATTTGCCAGTTTTTTGATAGAGATTTTTTTGCAGCTACTATTGAGAAACCGAGTTGCTATGCCTGGGAAATGTCAATTGCAACGGTTTCGTAATTGCATTTTTATTGCCGGTTTTTTTTGCCAGGTGTATACATGTACTAAGCTGACCTTTAGCCGATAGCGGAACAAAAAACCTGTCTTCGCCGTGTGTCGACGTGACATGCAGTCGTCCATCCGTCCGTCCGAGCATGTCAAAATTGTCTGTCAGACGTACGAACTAGCAATGCGCGTAATGCAGCCTAGAGGACGGCTCTATAATAATAGTAAAGTATATATATTTAGTGCATTTTAATACGGTCAGTGGCGTCATGGTAATACTGCGTTTACGCTATGTTCTCGGCGGACACGGCAGCCCCGTTTCAGGCCACCGTGGTGAAAACGGAATGGACGTAAGACAACGCGTGGGGAGGGAATGGGCAAACGTGACACGCCATGATTGCCGTGGTTGCCGGAACAAAATTTTCAGCTGTCAAAAACTTTGCCACGGCAGTCAAGGTTTGTCACGATGCGCCTGAGAAACGTAATAAATCGTGGTAAAACGGTGAAAACAACAAAACGTGACAATACGTAAGTTTTAACAAAACTTAGAGGCGGTCCGTAGTGGAACGGGAAACATGATATTCCCCCGGCATCTGACGGGTTTTTGACGTTTTTTTCACGTTCTTTCTTGTTTGTTGTGCGTTTTGTTGCGGTAGTTTTACGTTTGCTGTGCGTTCTGTCCGTTTTGCAACGTTTTGTCAAGGTTTTCACGGCAAGCTAGGGTGGATGGTAGCCTTTCGTCGCGTTTAGCCACGGCGCGTCCCTGTCTGTGACGGTTTGCGGTCCGGCGCGATACGGCGCGCTGCGTTCTCGTACGGTCTGATACGGCGCGCACGATCGATCTGGGGCGGAGTATGAAAGCAGAGCCCGGCAGAAGACTTTTATTCGCGTTTGAGTTGGGAGAAGATCAACTAATCAAGGTCGTGAAGTTGTGTGAAGCAGTGCCAACGAAAAAGCCAAGGCGTACGAAGGCCTGCCATCCTTACCACCACCAGCAGTAGGGAGCAGGAGCAGCCGGATGATCCATCGCCGCCAGATGAAAAGGAACGTGCTGCTGCTGTTGCTGACTCGATCATCGAACTGGAGAAACCTGAATCTGAGGCGGAAAAGACTGAAAAAGACGTTCCTACTATAGCCTTGCTAGGAGGAGGGCAGGGCCATGGATCGTGACCAACTTTTCAGAGGAAGAAAAGGAGCTCATCATTGACTTTTTCAGCAGAATCCCACGCTGTACTCCGAGAGGCTGGCTAGTTACAAAGACGCGGTGGTGAAAGACAGACTGTGGATAGAGCAGGCCAGACATATGAATCCTAGGCTACGCCTAACTCAACACGTGGCATGAAAGCATGCGTACCAAGCTGCATGGGTAAATTGAAGAAATCGGCCACCAAGTCAGGCTAATCAGTAAGTCTTACTTTGCTATTGTACTGTGGGTTTTCCCTCTCTGGAACTGCTGCTGGCTATCTTCTCGCTGACTCAAAGACTGGATGTATGCACCAGGCAAACATGCAAAACGCAAAATCTTCCACATCTTTGGCATTCGAGGTGTTGTCTTGTCGAAGTTTCAGGATACAATGAATTGTCAATGATTGCTATTGCTTGGGAGACTTTCCTTTTATACCGTGGGTATAAACATGCTCCAAAGCTGTTCGGCGTCCCCGTTTTATCCGTAGAAAGCCTTGACAAAACGTAAAAACGTGTGAAAACTTGGTCAGAATGTGAGAAACGTGAGAAATCGCATTACAACGTTGACGGGCCCGGAAGAAACGCTCTGGCATCCGTAATAGCAATTGCCCACCCTGAATTTTTGGCCGTCGGAAAATTGTTGAAAACTTAATGTTGTCGAAAAATTTTCGTCCAAAAATACGAAATTTGCGACTGAGAACTGAATTTTCGTAAAGCTCTAGAAGCAAAATTAAAAAAGAAGCACCCATAATCTTCTTTGTCGGAAATTTGCAACTGTCGGTCGGAATTCTGTCGAAAATTGGAAGTGTCTGTTGGAAAATTATTGTAACTTCCAGTCCCGCAAACTTTTTAAAACCCACTTACGTCGTCACTGAATACATAGTAGAGTTTAATGTTATGTATGTATGTCAGTTGGTCCATGTGCTTGCAGAGACGCCGATGAGTGTGGCTGCGAGTCTGTCTGATCCGCGCTCAATGATGCTGACTTTGGTTGAAGCCGGAGCACACTTGGACTTCAGGAACTCGGCCGGTCAAACGCCAATACACCGCGCTGCCAAACTCGGCAATGACGTTGCGCTTAAGGTATAATTATAACTTCCGGAGGATTTTTGAGACTTCGAGTTTAAGTTACGCTATGATTCCATGTTATTTTGCAACGAAGTCTCGTAGAAGTGACAAACTTTTAGTTTGTCTGCTTTTTAACTGACCGTACTTAAGTAACGGTTGAGCTATTTGTCTATCTGTCTGTCTGTCAGTAACGGATGTATTGTAGCTAAGCGTTTTCTCGAAAGGGAAATTTTTTTACACGAGTAATTAGCCTTTTGTTGAGGTTCTCTGCGTACAAAATATGGGGGATGCAGTTTAAGGGAAACATTTTTAAATTTGGGGTTAAATGGAGGGATATGGAAAATGTGCGTTTTTCAATGGAAAACTGGCCATATCTTCGAAACAGTGATAAATGGGGCCAAGGTTGCTATTGATCACTAATATGAAATCGCATACGTTCTTTTAGATGACATAAAAATCATTGACCTTGGATGAGCTAGATGGTCTGTGGTCACTGGCAACCAGTACGGTCGGCTATTCTAGCGACAGCCGGGCTTCTTGTTAGGTTATCGTATGTTGGTATCGTTGTAAACAACGATACGTTGCACTTATGCCACGCTAAGTCCTGTCATTGTGATATGATATATTGATGTTAGAAACGTTGATATATACAAGACCGAAATCCAAGTTTTTCGATATAAGCATTACTATGACTTTGATGCTGTTGTGATGTGGGCTGAAGACGCTGTTGGACTTGGGTTCGTCGGCCAACTACAAGGACAAGACAGGTCTGACGCCGCTGTATCTGTGCGTTGTCAGTAATGTGACACTTGCATCGTCACAGCGCTGTGTCGACATGCTACTGTATGACCACGCCGCGCTTGGAATCGTGGACTCCAGTGGATGGACCGAACTTCACCAGGTCCAGTTTATATAATCAGTCAATCAGCCAATCAGTCAAAACACATTTACACAGTACCATATGGCGCAAACGAATCAACGTTTTTTTCTATTATTCAAACAAAAATAATATGATGACATACAAAATAGGTTATATAGAGAAATAGACTTACAGACATATGGGGTGGGTCAAAAAATGATGCTTTTTGATATTAGCTTTTTGTTTACTAAATGATATTCTAAAATACTTTAATAAAACGGTTTTTGAAACACGTTAGAAATTAGGATGTTTGTTGTTACTTGGCCTGCGTGTATAGGCCTAGCAGTGTGAAAAATTAGTTGGGGTTTAAACTTTTCAACTGTCAAAGCCCGACCAAAATTATGATGTAAATTATATATATATATAGTATATAGCTGACCCCCAGAACATAATTTGACAGTATGTTAGGGAGGGGGTTGAGAAAACAGTTGGGGGTTCAACCTCTTTAGCCCCCAGCAATTCAAACACTGGTGTATAGCCTACACACTGACACTTACATTGGGCTACACTGCCATTGGTCATGGGTGAGGTTAAGTTTGTCTGGGATTTTGGTCTTAGATCAAAATCTTAGACTAAAGTTTGGAAATGTCCAGCTAAGTACAGTATATCAGCGAAACCTGACCTCACATCCTCATCCATTTCATCAATGTATAGTTAAGCTTTCGTATTTGTTAATAATTGCTCAGTTTTGTTTAATTGTACTCTTAATCTATTGCAGGTATGTAAGGTTGGCCGGATGCAGTTTCTTGAACAGCTGATTTACTACGGAGCCGACGTTAACTGTCGAAATTATGCTGGTAACACGCCACTGCACATCTGTGCCATTTATAATCAGGTTCGACTTGATGCACGTATTTCCACTAACTAACGTTTGAACCTTTACTTTTACTTATGGTTTGCCAACTTTTTGCAACACTTGTTGTACTCTGCATTTTATATTTTTTCAGGTATTTGCATCGTATATTTAACTATGGGATAAATGTATTTCATTCATGTAGGTACGGATACATGATAGTTTTGCTAAAGTTGCCAATTCTGTGTGCTGTCCAATAATGAAAAGAAATAACTTAGAACTCAAAGCAACATAATAAATAGCTTAATTTTTTATATATCAGTGTATGGGATTTTGTTAAAGTGTCGTGGTGTAATTGTACATCAGGGGTGTCATTTGGGGGGACTGGATGGGTCTACGGACCACCCAAGGATTTATGATTTTAGTTTTTTTTCCTGCAAATTGTACCTTTGAAACAGTGTTACTGCTGCACAAACAATATGTTGTATAAACTGAGACCCCAAGGATTACTGGGACCCCCAACGATTTACTGAAATGACGCCACTTTTGTATATGTAGACAGTTGCTCAGAGGTTAATAGATGCGTTGTATTTCTCTGTATGCACAGGAAGATTGCGCTCGCACGCTGTTGTTTCGAGGTGCAGATCACTCTGTGAGAAATGTTTCGGGACAAACAGCACACGAGCTTGCTATTAACACCGGCAACATTCAACTGGCTGAGGTCATATCGAGTTTCTCTGAACGTGATGTTGGTAAGCAATGCACACATGCTTACAACTTCTTATTTCAGCATCAAGTTCTGCTAATAAACGATAGAAACTGTGATGGAAAGCAGTGGCGGCGATTTCTTCTAGACAGTGGGGGGGACGACATGGCTAAAAGTGGCAATTGTTGGGGGGATGCTTGCATTTGCGTCCC
>Ga0056128_1011031_pt1 | contig 11203 bp, 4 predicted proteins | sample WorMetLIZISLAND2_FD_71113 | JGI IMG/M metagenome (GOLD analysis project Ga0056128, IMG submission 71113) | Marine gutless worms symbiont microbial communities from Max Planck institute for Marine Microbiology, Germany - Olavius geniculatus... ... | reverse complement strand
CAGGAAGCATAAAATTTTCTACGTATATAGCTGGTGTCAATACTTATTTTACAAGCAGAGTTAAACACAATACCAAGATACTTAAAGGAGGTAACCCATTCAAGCTTCAAACTACCAAGAAACATATCTGTTATACATCGTAAATTAATTATTAACTAATTAATGCATGTGTACATTACAGGAAACATTTGTAAGTCCAGTGTGTGAGCGAATTCCGTTTTTTTTAAATTTTAGCAATTATAACATACGTATAAGTTTATACAGATGAACGAGTGAACAACTGCATACATGGTGTTCTACAACTGCACAGTTCACGTTGGCGACAGCACATTGAGCACAATAGTGCACAATACATGCCGACTCACATTTCCAAGAACAGCTGCTCGACGTCCGTTCGTGGGCAGATTTTGTGATACAGTTCGTAAAACTTTTCGAACGTGAATAATTCTCGTTCAATTTCATCCTTCTGCAGCAAAATACATCACAATACGCTACTGCGTAAAGCATAATTTGGCCAATCTCTTTAGTTTGCTCAGACATCACAGATGCAGCAATATAAACGTGACAATACACCGACACCCAAATATAACTGCGAACTTTATTATGTCTGCAAAATTCACAAAACGCGTTTTAACTGACCGAATTCGAAAATTTTTTTGACCGGATAAATAGCCCACAGCCTAATGTGTGCTATTTATCCAGCAACCATACAATTAGCTTATAGGCTATTTGTACGGCTGCGGGCTGCCAGACAAATACTCACCGTGTGTCACTACATGTGGGCGTGTACGGTTAGACTGAGTGAGTGAGTAGGATTAAACGTATAGAGTATAGCACAGTACAGAGTGAATTTATTATTAGATAAATAACTCACAATAATCGTTCTAACCTTTCCGCTTGCAAAACCGAGATCCTTCAGATGCTGCATAACCAACTTTTCTGTTTTTCCGGATGCAAAAGTACGAGTAATGCTGAGTAAAACAACATAGGGCCTACCTGATAATTGTCCATACAATGCACACAAGATAAACAAATGTAAATTAAAATAGCAAAAACGCTATATTTTCAGCATGAAAAAGCACTTCAGTAGCCTAACATAACATTTAGAAAACTAACGCAATGCAGAAATTAGGATGCGTAGACTTTAGTTGTTCGTTTATCAAAATAGCGTTGGTTGACATAGGCTTAATCATGTAACAGTAATTTGAATCAAGTCCGTCATTAGCAGGTCTTTCGATGTCAGCTCCTGCATTTTCAACGGCTGCATTGCTATCAAAATTCAATGACTGTAGGCTATAAAAAATAATTGATACTCAAATACATCATCATCATCAGCAGCAGCAGCAGCAGCATCATTAAGTAGGTAGGTATAAGCGATCAGTATACAACTGTTCTCACCTGCGAACAGGAATGTTGCCATTTTCATTCACCATGAAACATAGTTTCATCCAACTATGTACATCAACAGAGCCATCTTCTTAAAAGTTATCAAATAACTACATTATATCACTACAGCTAAGTTAGTACAATGGTTTCAACAAGCCGTTGGTTTAAAATTGTTAAATTATATGCATAATAAAAAAATTATGTCAGCTACCGATTTTGAGCGTCCATTCACTTGAAGCTACGTCTAGTATGGGCCTACAATTAAAAGAATATTTCATACAGCACAAACGTCAAATGATAACATAAAAGTGTAATGCAGCAACAACTAAAAATTGCCACTGACTGCTTTTTCAGGCAGACTGTTGGACAAATGTTGTTCGCTTTGATATTGTGCGTAATCTTCCGCAAGCCTTGTATCCATTCCTGTACACAAGTATGCAAAATAGTGAAGCATATTTTGTAGCAAAACACCTTAGAGATATATTATGTGTATTTTATGATGTTATACCGTTACACGCGATTTATATCAATACACTGGTGTATTGTTTTGTTATATATGCTACTATTATAATAATAATGATAAAGAACCAAAACGCGCAAAATGTTCTTCGTCAAAACTGCGTCACTAGCAAAATCACACACCATGCCACACCACGCAAAGGGCTGCGACACTCGAAAAAAGCCATGAGCAGTTATTGCTGTCTGAATGACTTTTGCTTTATTAATAGCTGCATACTGTTTAGCGACACGTGAATTACGTTTCGTTTTGATATGCATGTAAAACGTTTGACGCACATTAAGAAATTGAAATGTAGCATGCAGTAGTTAGACGCACGTTGGCAGTTACTTCATCTCGTGCGACGAAGTTGTTGTAGGTCACTGCGACAAGGTCGAGACCGGAACAAACAGTTACAGTTCGTTGCTCCAGACTTCCACGTCCACGAGACTCCAACTCGCTCGCTAACTTGGGGTCCTGCAATTAATTACAGCGGTAATTATTATAATCAAAGTCGTATATAAGATGCATGAAATAAGCCAACAAACAAAAAAAAACTATCACAAGACACATCTTGAGGAAATTGATAAAACCGCAAACATAAAAGATAAAAACACACATGTTAGACAAAAAATCGTTGGCGATGGACATAATACGCTAACGGGCGCCAGCGCCTTTTGTTGTTGTCCAGCGATTCAATGTCAAGTGTGGTTGTGGAATCTGTACACCAAATTAGAGTGGTTGTTCTTTCCACAGATGAAAAAACGTTCAGAAAAAAAAATTGAAAAACGTCTAAAAACGCGGCGAGAATAAAAAAACGTTTAAAAACGTTGAAAAACGTTAGCCACAATTTGTGTAACCTTTTGCCTAATGTGTTAGTGTAGTATAACTGGAACTAAACTAAAGAGAGAGAAAACTATTCAATTTATATTCAACCCAGTGGTCATAAAATCAAGTATCACCAGAGTGACTAAGTATTATACCACTTTTCGTTTCTCTGATTTCAAAAATGCTTCTCAAAGTTAGTGGTAAAATTTCAGTAAACGCTTTTTAAAATAAAAGACGATGAAAATATTTTAAAAAACGTTAAAATGTTTTTAAAACGTGACAAAAATATTTTAAGTACGTTGAAAACTTTTTTACATTTATGTTTTTTTTTTTTGATTTTATCCAAATGGACTGCAAAAATTGGTCGCTTACTTACTTACTTACTTACTTACTTTTTGAGTGTGATCAAGTTATGTTAAAGTTTGCTTTTTTAAATGAATAAATCACTCATGCGGTAAAATTTCACTTGACCTAATTTAGAATCGTATAGCTAACAATACGTTACAGAAGATTTTCTCTCTGAGCATTTGTAAACCATAATGTCTCTTTCGGCTAAAAATGTCAGCGACCCCGAGTGACTTCGTTCTGTTTGTAAGCTACAACTACTGTAAGTTACAAGTGCGCCTAACCTAAGCAGCTTCACATTGTTAGACAACTAGGGTGGTCAAAGAAACGCAATCAGCAAACCTTCGGCGCCAATCCTTTTCTTACGTCGCTAACTTGAGAACAGTCGATCACTTGACCATCCTACAGTGACATCGGAATGCGCGCGAATGTGTCCGAAAAACAAAACAGCGCATAGCAAAACATCTTGACCACAAAATTCACAAAGTCCTTCAGAATGCTAAATACCGATATTAATGTACATAGCAAGCAATATGCGTGTGTGTTATTTATTAACAAACTGTAGTATGTTTTTATTCGATTTTCTCGAAAACAACCACAAACTGCAAACGTATTCAGCCAGTGGCTATGTTGCCTGAAATAGAAATGACGATGATGATGACGACGACAACGCCCATATCCTGAAACACTGCATTACCCCAAATGCTGGCAGATTATTATGACGCAGTGCAGGTGAGACTTGCACGCCGATATCTCACCACCACCACACACCTTGCGTTGCCATGAAAAACAGACCACGCCCGAACATCAGACACACTTCCCTGTTAATCAATTCCAAACTTCTCACGCAACGACGGAACTAGCTGTTTACCGGTACCTTGTCATCGCTCTTCCAGTAGATAAAAAAACCGAACTCGTCAACTTTTGCATCACAGCCAACTTCCACTGAGCCATCCTACCAAATAACAACAATTGCAACTTTATCACGCTAGGAAAACTCCTAAGCTTCGTTATTTATATCACCTTCACTTCAACAGACTGACAGTGCAAAAAGTGTAAAATAGTGTCAGCTGTTCACTCCGATTACTCAACGATGCACAGAAATGCTAAAAATCGCGCGACGTAAACCTCTCAGTAAGGAGTGAGGACTGAGAGAAACTTTCTTATTCGGTGTTTTATGACATCTCTCAGTTTTTGCACGTTTTTCAAGAAGTGTAGACAGCACTCACTAAAGCGCATGCATCGGCCGAAAATTCTGATTTATGTTCTTGACTTTCCACAAATCCCATTAGTAGGCGCGGCCGGCTGGGTTTAAGAAGTACTAAGACCAAGATCAGATTCCTCACTCACTGGTGAAGACGTTGCATCGGATTAAGGCGTCCAAACAGCTATTTTTATTGATATTTGTTAAACGCACATCTATGACAACATTTTAAATGTCGTCTGAGTTATCTGCGTGTTAGTGATGGCAGTCAGTTCAGCAGCGCTCATGACATCGAGTATAAATTATGTGCAAATAGTCCTACATACGAGAGGGTCTATCTACAACGTAACTCTCAGCTGGCGAGCAGATGTGCGGTCTCCACGGTGGATTATAGATTGGCTTTTCCCGCATATCAACAGCGCCGGAAACAAAAAAAATCTAATATAAAAAATTTTACACAAAACACATTTCTTATAGTGTAAATTATAATAATAAAACATACCTCGTCTACACGGTCGAATACAGCTCCACGAACTAGCGACTCCGGCACGGCAATTTGCCACTGAAACTCAAACACTTTCGCCATTATAACTTAATAACCCAGGTCGCTGCCGTTGCAGTGTTACTACTGGCATTAACCGTTTTTACAACTGCCGAATGAACAGAGCAAAACCGCGTGAGAGCGGCTGCTCAGGTGTGGTCCAGCAAGCAGCACTATACGCGTACCTTGTCGATACGTCACAATTACGTCAGTGTCATTACGCACATCGTGACGCCTGCAGACGCGCGCATGCATCAAGCGATGACGCCTGGCGCTAAGTGACTTGTAACGCATTCAAGCATTGTGCACTGTGCATTGCACGAGCCGCTTCATCGTCAGCGTCCGCAATCCACATCTCTCACTATGATGTACCAGAATGTCCTACAGCTACTAATACCATGCGAATTGAATCAGTTCGTGTTTCTTTTCATTTTTTTTTCCAGAAAAAATTTAGTTGCGGCGGATCATTTAAAGAATCCGACTGAGCGTTCTTTTGCGCGTTTTTTACCGATCACGCAGGTAGGCCTATACGTGTCCACTGCTTCGATGCCTTCATTGGCTGCGGATTCAAGAAACCATCCAGTACCGACTGCCATTGGCCGTACTCATTGTCCGCTGCTGTAATAACACTGCATTCTGACTATCTTAGGCTACGTTTAATATTTAGACCTATATCAATTAACGTAGTTCATGGATTCTGTTGATCTTAATGACAGCTTCACATCCTTTTCACTATGCATATGTTACATAAAATTGGACTACTTGTTAATAGTAACGAAATGTAATGAAAATACACTAATTTAAGAGCGTCCTATGCGGCAATAGCTACAGGACAGTGTGCTTTATTGAGCTAAAACAAGTGACAATAACTGTAACGGGTGGGCTAAAAAGTGACACCCTTTTCAACTAAGCCAATAAAACGTCACAAAAACTGCAAAACACCACACAGACCTACACGTGTCTCAGAAAAAAACCAGTCAAAATTGTTTTTATCATGACCTTGTCAAATTTCCATGACTTCGATAATTTTTGGCACAAAGATGGCCAAGACGATGAAATTGTGTAAGGGGCGTTACTTTCGTTTCCATATCACCTAATTTATATCAACACACTACCGTGTGAAACATAGATGCTCCAAATCGGCGCATAACGCTGAGTTGTTGTCTCAAGTAAACGTTGTAACGACTTAATTAAGCACAAAATATACTAAAATGTAAATTATTTAGTCAAATTATAAACTTGTATAACAGCTTGCTTGCAAATTATTAGAATTTACGCCCAAAGTGTGCTTTGCATACAAAGACACAATGGTTTAGATACAATGCCACTGCCTGATATCATAAACGAAATCAACGATCGACTGATCAAACGACATTCACTTATCGATTAGACGTTTTTAAGCTTATCAGCCAGCTATTATGTTGTCTGCTATTTTTAAGGTAAAATAATTAATACCACAAATTTATTAAACCACACGGCACCCTGTGAAATTAATGATGCATTTTACACGATAGTGCATTAACATAAATTACGTGAGGTGGAAAATAAGTGAACCTTACATAATTCTATTGTCTTGGCTATTATTGTGCCAAAAACTATAAAAATTGGTGGAAATTTGACAAAGTTATGACAAAAACAATTCTGTTTTTTGAGACACGGTGTATTTATTCTGTTTGAACAACTTTAGCAGTGCTATTAAATATTCAGTTTAAATGTGCTCAATTATTTGAAAATATTTCTATAATTCTTTCGAAACCCAGTGTTTCTCGACATCGTTAGTTAATCTAACCATCGTGATAAAAAAAATTACAATTTATTACCACAAAACAGAACATGTCGGCAGATGAACAACTGCGTCATTCAGTGAAAATGATATGTGAGGAAAAAATTGCAAATAGATGTATAATGTACTGGTATTTAACAAGAAACAAAACTCAAACAGCAAAAGCATGAAAGGATGTCACTGTTTTGGCCCACACTGTAGGCCGTAATAGAAATACTACCTTATTATGTACTTGACGTAAAAATAAACAACGTTTATGGGTTTGCATTATGTGATGGCACCGACTTACGCTTTATTATGAATCAACATAATTTAGCCTAACTGGTAAATGGCAAATGAAGACGCACTAAAACGAATACTGACACAAAACGGTTGTAGAATAATGATCATAACAATAATCTGCATACGTATTTGATTAGATACAGCACCACACATGCACAGAGTTACAGTCACAAACATACACAAGCATACTGGCGTTTGTTCACAAGACTGTGCCGTTGATTACTATGTACAGTTTCACAGTCGGCATAATGCTTCATTCGGCGCGGCTGCATGTCGGTAAACAGCCCAGCAGAGTCCACGGCGACAGCAGCAGCAAGTAATGTCAATGAACGGCTAAGCAAACTCGCTCACATTCACTCACCCAGTCATTCACTGAACCGGACGAAATACATGTAATCACTAACCACGTTGCACCGTCGCATCATATCTTAAACTAGCAAGCAACAGACAGGTAGGGACCAACGTTATCCACAAGGAAAACGTCGAACTCATCACTGCCGACTAAAATGTGCACATTTTGCAGAAAAGGTAATGGGAAATGCTAACATCATGTAAGCACTCGGTGGCATGTTGAGTAAGAGAAAAAAAACAGTTTATGGTACATTTACAGACGAATACCGATGAAAAACAAAAAGTAACTCTCTGTGTCACAAAATAGCCAAATTGACTGGCATGAACTGCATATGAAAACGCTAAATGTCACAACTACAAAAGCTGTAAATGACTTGTAAGTTTTTAACTGACTACAATAAACAACCAATTCACACTGCTCACTGGGCGATAAAACAAGCATTCAACTTGTAAAAAAATGTCCTGCTTTACTAATAGCTATAAGTACATAAATACTTGTATTTTTGAAACATCTGTTGTGGCCTAACTTAAAAACAAACCATACAAAACAATTAGGAGTAGTGATAGTTATCTACACAAACTGCTTCAATCATAAATTAATCAATTCAGTAACGTCATGGCCAGGGGGGACAGTTGTTCCTCCTAATTTTTCGTCTGTCAGTAAATCTTCTTCTAGTCCAAAAATTTGTATCTAACAATGCAAAATTTCGGGATAAAGACTATTTTGAAAAAAAATAGAAGCCAAATTGAGATTTTGAGCATCCATAATCTCCGTATCTCTACTCTGCCAAAAATTTTCAGCTGTCCGTCATGAGTGAGTAGGTTTAACGTTCCACCCGAAACAATATAGGTCATTTCAAGGACGGCCTTTCCAGGCAGAATGCACACAAACACATAATAATAGAACAGTAAGTTTAACCTTTACAATAAAGAAAGTTTAACCTTTGCAGAAACATAAAACCCCAAAAAAGCTAAACCTAAAATTGTAAGAACTCCATCATATGTGTGCAAATGTAATTAAGAATAATGATAGTTCTAATAATCTTCCCTGTTATCCTCCAGACAGTCATTAATTTCAGAATGCTGTCTACTGGAGGACAGGGGAGAGCTGTCTGTCAGAATTTTGTCAGAAATTGGCAGTGTTTGTCGGAAAAGTGCAACTTCCTGTCCAACGACAATCCTGTCCAACGACATTTAAGTACCATTAACTTACTCAAATGACAAATAAGCATGGAAATGATTTATACAGCTGGGTAGAAAAAAATCTAAATCATCTGTTAGTTAATAGTCAAGATTTACACTCTTGAAACCTTCACAATCAACACATGTCAATTAATATTGAGAGAATATCTCGAAAAATCAAAAATTTCATGAAACAGTGAACTCTCATGAAGGCTGGCTATGGAATCGTGAATCAGGTTGGTCCCTATTGCAACTCACATAAAATCACAATACACAAAACATTGGCAAATGACCCTTGATGCAGTTACCGGCATACGAGATGTGTCAGTCACGAGGAATCAACCATCAGCTAATAACAAACAACAAACTCTGTGTACTGTACAAATGTGTCAGTCACCAGTGGCAGCAGTCAATCAGAACACAACGAATGCACTTTGCTGGTCTCACGGTTGGAAATCATCATCTGCAATGTGTACGAGAACAAACACTAGAACACTAGAAAGCACTAACTAGTTCATTGTTAATAACGTACTGCAGAAACATAAACCACAAGTGATATGAATGACCCACGATACCTACCTTCCTAGCTACTAATGCCAAGAAAGTGAGTGACTGAGTGAGTAGGGTTTAATGTCCCACCCGACACAGCATAGGTCATTTCGGGGACGGCCTTTCCAGGCGGAATGCACACAAACACATAATAATGGAACAGTAAGTTTAACCTTTACAGAAACACAAAATGCCAAGAAAGTATTGTTCGGCCCAAAGCACACTGGATGCATATACCTTTTGCGATAATAATCAATTAGCAGCTCATCACACGCTTGTCTGAATAAATGTGAAGCAGCACCGAGATGTAGGGCTGAATTAGTCATGACAGGAATGATCAGTCCGCAGCAGTATGCAGCATATCTTGGAGCCAAAGCCAGAGTCGCAAAAGTTGAGCTAAAGCTAAACTAAACCCGATTTCAGTTGGGCCAAAGCTTCAAAATAATCCAGTCGAGCAAGCCGAGAAAATTTGCACCCCAAATTAATTCCATTAATTTTTTACAATTTTCATGCAACTGCAAGAGTACATTTAAATGGTTAAGGTAAGAAAAAATAGCAAGATGAAGGAAAGAAAACAGCAATTACCCCCTACCATTCACCGAGGCATATTACTGATAAATGCCTTTGATGGAAGTGCACCTCAAATAAAATTCCTAGGTAAGCCACTGGTAGATCTATAACCAATAACGTCTAATGCTACTGCTGACTACATGTTTTTTGTATACTAACTGCAAATTTGAGCACAAAAGCAAGGCCCTCAGTGAACTGATACTACTATAAATATATTACGCTTGGGAAACTGAAAACTGTGTAGTACCATAGCAGCATTACCATTCACTGATATGCTGACTACGTTTCAGTCAGCATCTGCTGTAGTCTGTGGCTAGCAAGCTTGAAATCGACAAGCCAAAGCAGAAACGCTCATTCATCAAATACAATGAACAAAAACTTTTTAGACTCAACGAGCAAATCAGACTTTCACGCAAATACAGCAGTTATGATACTAACCGCCAGAACAAAAACACCAATTTCTGTGCATTGCAGATCACATGGACATCAGATCAGACAGAGACGAAACAAAAACTGAGATAACATTTACTGGTAATGATATCAGTAATCCAATGCAGACATCACGCACTCACTCAGTCAACAAAGAACACATAAACAATACAAGTGTCCACTGTTCGCTACACTTAGTGTGTACACTATCTGGTCATGGCAACTATGGAAGCATTAAGCTGTGATATCTCCCGACTTGAACACGGCACATCACTACAGTACTATACACTAGTGCTTATCAAACAGCAACCGTGGCAACATACAGAAAGTTAACTAAATTCTATTCAGTCTCTTGCGGTGCAAACTATCAATAGGTGAAACTTAACTGTGACATCTACAAAACTTCACACATCACATCACATGCTGTAGACCAAACTTTAACCACTACACAATAGCTCAAATCAGTGGCAGTCTTTGCTACTCTACATCATGTTGCAAAACATGGCAGCACAACAGTTGTGGCATTCCGATCAGAAATGCATTGCTTAACAAATTCTTTCAACTGGTTAGATATAATTGGTAGTAGGACTGATATACGGATGACTACATCATATATTTAAGGTTGCCATACGTCTGGTGGTTTTTGACGATAAAAATGGCTCAGAAGCAACATCTGTCAGAAACCGCGAGATTTCAAAAACTAAGATGTGTACTAAGACAGGGCTACCAGTGAACAGACTAGCAAGCTGAAGCTGTAACACTGCATGAATAATGATGGCAAAGCTACAGACATGCTGCAGGAAACGAGGAACAGCCACAAATGAACTGCAAGAGATGGCTAAACACGAAGAGAGAATGAAAAGTACGAACTGACCGAGAGGTGAAAGAAGCTCATGCACAAGTGGCAAGAGAAACAATGTACAATTACAGAGTATGGTATAGCCTGGCCAGCATAGCTGTGATGAAGCATGTGCAATCAAGAATATGACATTGCTGAGCACAAAGTGCCATATTACACATAACGCACAAACATATATACATGCATATGCATACGCACATGTATAATATACACTACACTAGTGGTGTCCAAATACGAGTTAAAATCTTCTAATATACACTGTGTTTCAAAAAAACGGACACCCTTTTTATTTCTTTCATAATTCACTCAAATGATGATCAATTTACATGAAATTTTTACCAGATGTAGCTGAAGAAATGCTAATTCAAAATATATGGACAAAATATGGCTGTTAGTTA
>Ga0056128_1011025_pt1 | contig 11207 bp, 5 predicted proteins | sample WorMetLIZISLAND2_FD_71113 | JGI IMG/M metagenome (GOLD analysis project Ga0056128, IMG submission 71113) | Marine gutless worms symbiont microbial communities from Max Planck institute for Marine Microbiology, Germany - Olavius geniculatus... ... | reverse complement strand
TTGAAGCATGCACGTACTGAAGAGAACGTGACCACTGTGGATGAACTGGTAGCCTTACTAAACCACGAAGGCCAGAAACAAACACTCTGTATAACACGCCAGATATCCACAAAGACGGGTTTAATACAGCATAGCATTGTACAGATCATTTGTCGCGATTTTGGTCTGAAGTGTCTTTTATCTTCCAACATGCCTGTTGCTTAGTATTGCTAGTTTTTTCTTGCATTTATATTTCACAAGGTAGTGTAGCGACGCAGTTATGGTGTGGTAAGATATTCAATAACTGCTTTATTGCAAATTGTCCAAAGAGTGTGCGAGTGAAAAAATTTCAAAAATTGGCTAATATTTGTCAAAGATATGGACAGTTACAAAGTGGGACATTTTTTGAGACACAGTGTATATACATAGGATTTATAGCACAATTTTGGTCAAGTTCCAACTGTCGAACAGTTCAACCCCCAGCTAATTTTTCAAAATTTAAACACTGGACATCAACATTACTAACACTGGCGTGTTACTGACAGTCTGATACACAATGCTGTTCTTTTAGCATTCAGACACTCTTGCAACAAGCTGCAATTAATGACAAATAAATTGTTTCATCACTTCTGATATTTTGATCAATTGCAGCTGGTTGCAAAAAAATCACGATGCTGGCTTCCCACTAAGTCCAAACAACTGCTTGAGCCTTTAAGATTCAAAACAGTTCCTAGGGGAAAGGTTTTTGAGAGATTAGAAGTAAGTTGAATATTATCATTCTGCATTTCTGATATACATCGTATACGTGCAATATATCAGAAATGCAAAATTACAATAACTACTCGTATAATATTCAACGCCCTTAATTAAAAAAACTTTTTAGAGGAAAGGTTTCTGGGGGAGATTAGGGGGAGTTAAATACTATATGTCTGCATTTCTGATATATTCCATACATGCAAAACCTTCCTAGAGGGAAAGTTGTTGAATTTTTTTTCTGGGGGGATTGAATATTATAATTCTGCATTTCCGGTATATTGTATGTAAACTTCTCCCCTAATTTCATAAACACTTTTCAGGAAAAAGATTTTTTCGTGGAAAATTAGAAGAAATTAAAAGCTATAATTCTGTATGTCTGATATATTGCATAAACATGCAAAACCCTTCCAAAGAGAACGATTTTTTTTAAAAAATTTAGCGGGAAGTTTAATATTATAACTCTGCATTTCTGATATATTGCATGTACACTTCCCCCTAATTTTCCAGAAACCTTCTTAGGGGAAAAGGTTTTTTGGGGGAGATTGCAGAAGAAGGACAGTTGAATATTAAAATTTTGCATTTTTATATATTGCGTGTACACCTCCCCCCTAATTCCCCCAAAAAACTTTCTGCGAGGAAAGTTTTTTTTGAGAAATTAGGGGGAAGTTGAATATTATAATTATGCATTAATAATATAGCATATACATGAAAAAAATCCAAGTGGAAGGGTTTTGTGGGTAAATTAGGAGGGAAAGTTGAGTATTATAATTTTGCATTTCTGATATAACATGCAACATATCACAATGCAGAATTAAAATATTTAATTTTCCCCTAACTTCCCCAAAAAACTTTCCCCTTTTTTCATGGAGCATTTGCTCCAACATTTATATGGTGTAGACGCTCCTGCTTATTGCAATAGCCGATTACACAATTTATAGAATTTGCGGATAAGGTTTTTGGGCCATATAACAGTGCACTCATAGCATTTTTTCGCGTTTTTTCCTAGTGTCATCATTCCATGACACTGGCGTTTATAACTTCAGTATCGGTATTCTGGCGCCGATGTCGGCATTATTCACTGCTTCACGTGTTCTCGACTTTGTTTGTGATTTCAGACCATCAGCTACCGGTTATTTTTAAGCCTTCTACGGCCACAACTACGTCTTTCGTCATTAACCAATGATTTGACGGCCAGACCGACGTTCAGCTGGTTTTATTACCGTTCCGTGACCTGCGAGCCAAATAGGGCGTGTGTGCTTGCGAGCTCTGACCTAAATCTTGCTCGACTGACACTCTTTCTAAGAGCGCAAATGGAAGGCATCAGCGTGCCCGGAATGCATTCAGTAGCCTACATGATGCGATGCCGAGACATTTATGTTGCAAATATTGCTTTGTACGTCAATAAAAGTCTACATGTCGACATATCGACCGTTTTCATTAGTTTTGTAATGGTTAGTGGCTTGTATTATGTTTTATCGTAATCTGTGCTGCCTTTTGGCGACATAAATAGGCCTAGTAATTGCCGATTGCGGGTTATCGCTCACGTGCAATTATCGACCAAAACAAACTGCAAAAATGCATTAACGATTATCGACGATTACACAGATATTCACTACTTTGTAAACTAGAAATAGTTCAGTACTGTGTTCTGGACGAGTGATGATGCGATCTGATCTGAACAAAACCAACTTAGCCAAGTCAATTATATTATGCCGACTGGTGCTCTGCAGTCAAATCCGTCATAGCGGATTGCCGGACTCAGACAGGTTATTAGGCTCCTACATCTACCCTGCTTCGTTGACCTCGTGTCTGGACCGTTGCGGCATTTTTTTTACAGTACACATTTCAGTACGTTACTTGGACGGCGGATATGCCTTACTGCCGAAAGCACAATCTCGACTGGCCATTTTTTTCATGGGTCGGCATGTTGTTTACTGCAAATATTGGAATTGGCGGATCCAGGAAGCCAATCCGGCTATGCCCCCACCCCTTCCAGTTATATGCGTGGTCAATGTGGGCACATTTTTCCTTAAAGCAGCGTGTAAACATAATAAAAATACTAAAATAAAATTTAAAAAAATAAACAAAAATACTGTGAATGATTGCCAAAACGTTTTTAGCTTCAAAAAGCTTTGCCCCTGACCCCTTGACCAGAGGCAGCTCAGTCTGTTCTGCATCTCTCTGGGGCTGTATTCTCAGACCCACGTTAGAAGCTTGCGCTGCAGTGTCTCATCCCCTGGATCCGCCAGTGAAAATTAGTGACACTTTTTACAGTCTTCTTATTCTTCTGTGACTGTTCTCTTGTAAGTTGTAACAGCATTTAGCTGACATTTAATTATCTACTGCGTCATGCATTTCGAAACGTTTGCATCGGCTGTCGGCAAACTGTCAGGCTGTTTTGCTGTATCACCATATACGCTGTTAAACACTCGTATCTGCTGACCCGGCTGCTTTAAGATTTTTTTAAAAATTAGCCTTAAACCACTGAGATTGTAGCCTTTTACTCGACAAGCAGTTATAAGTATCCGTATCTTAACCACAATTATTCCACGGTCATGTTCGTGCTGCCTATCTCCAGCGTCATGTCTGTAAGCTCGATAAATCAACTGCATTGGCGCACCAAGCGTGACCAAGAGAACGACAGTCTGTAGGCTCACACAATCGATCGTGCAATGAGTGTGTAGAACTCAGACCATGTGCGTGTGTGTCTGGTGTGCATAAATTTGTTTAACGTTCAACTCCAGACAAAGGTTTAACGTAACCTACACATAACTAGGACACTTAGGCAAACAACGAAATTTTGTTTAGCATATAGGCCTACAGTAATATTTTTCAAGTATTTAGAATGGCTAGCTTTGTAAGAGCCAGTCTGGAATTCAACACGCGATAATATCGCCCCAAAACCATTTTTGCTGTTTTCGAGTTTTGATTCATATCGCCCTTACTGTAAAACTGTAAACTGTTCAAGTTTTTGCTCTGATTTTTTTGCTGTTTTTAGTCGAATTTTGTCTAAATTTTTGGTATTTGATTTTATGACAATAAATTTATTTACTGTTTTCAGAATAACTCCGGGCGAGTAAAGGAAGTTGGTGCAAGGAAAAAAATTATGTGCGATGTAACAATGTCTGCTGCAGCCAATTTTATCTTTGAATAAGAACGGTTAGTTGCCATGACAACAGGGCTTGTCATGGGACAAATTTAAATGACACCATCGGATAGCCCGGGCCCAAAAATAGGGGGTAGGTGCAAATAGCGCGCAATTATCTTTTACGGGTGCCGAGTTATAGTCAATTTTGTCCCAAAGTTCGTTGCCATGGCAACATGGGTCGGCAGAAAAAAAATTTAAATGACACCGTCGGAAACCCCGGGCCCAAAAATAGCGGGGCAGGTGCAAACAGCGCGCAATTATCTCTTACGGGGACCGAGTTATACCGCTTTGAACTCTCTATTGGCTGTAATGAAAAATTTTGCAACTTTTGAATGGTTGCTACGGCAACAGGGGTCGTTAGGGGGTAAGTTTAAATGACACTATTAGATTGCCCGACCCCGAAAATATGGGGTAGGTAAACACAGTGCGCAATTATTTTTTACGGGGACCGAGTTATGCCGCTTTGAAGTCCCCATAGGCTGTAATGCAAATGTTCAAATTTTTTTTAAAAAATTGGGGTATAAAAAGAGATAAATTTTTAAAAATTTAATCGAAAACATATAAGGAATGTGTCCGGCGTCAGGACGATTCGTTTGAGCCATTAGCGGCGTCGGTCGGTCCAACGGGCTGGTCCAGTAGCCGTGCGCAAGGAAAAAAATAGACGCCTAACGGCAAATTTCGCGCATGCGCAGCCACGCCCCCTTTGAACCGATTGTAACCACATTTTGCTTGTGGGGTCGGGTTGGCGATATGATCACTGTTGCCAAGTTTTGTGGAAATCATTTAAGGGGTTTCGGAGTTACAGGACCACCCAAACGCCATTTTCTATACTTAACGTGCATCGCCCTTACAAGAGTGTCAGCACTACTAGGCTTAATTATCGGGCATGGACCGGACGTACTATTACTGATGTTCATCTACAGAACACTAAACATTGATTAAACATAAAAACTACTGACGACATCAGATCGGCTTAACAGCAGTGGTTTTTACGCGCGACAGCAGAATGCTGGGCGAGTCTTGCCATGATCTAGGCGCCTGTCCGTCTGTCCGTCCGTCAGTGTGTCGGTCACACTCTGCAGCCCTAGCAAAACGGTGTGAGCTAAAATTACGAAATCTTTACTGTGGACTACCCCAAGTACTTTAGTTTTTTGATCCCTTGGATGATGGGGTTCCGCTAGAACAAAGGCGTGAACGAAAGATACCCGCGTAAAAGTTTTTTTTATTTTACCGTTATTAGCTCGTCTAGCATTTAGTACATAATGCGATGCCGAGACATTTATCCTTAAAACAATGATGTTAACATCAATGACCTTAAATAACCTTGAACCCCCCCCCAAAAAAAATAAAATAAAGGGTTTTAGTGTTTTCTGCAATTTTTGGCTGCGGCGCACATTTCAACAGTGAATTGCGCTAAAATTACTAGAGATAGACTCCGACAACCTGCGTATGAAATTTTTTCAACATAGAATGTACATTTTTAACCATCTGAATTTCGACCTTCTAGGTTCAAGGATTTTTTTAAATTTGGGTACTGCTTAAAAACGCAATATTATTTTTCTGCACGCTGTACACTGATTGCCCAGGTGGCAGGACCGATGCTGTCGCGCGTCACGTGAGCTTTGTTGAAATTACCTGTTCGTAGACGTAAAACCTATCGTACTTGGATGTAAGCACTCGATAAATAGCAGCTGCGATAATAATTTTAATTTACAATCGCACTTACGATGCAGGCGATTTAGGTCACAGTATGACATCGTGCTGTCGCGAATATAGGCCTATGGGCGCAATGGAATGAAGCATTGTTTCAGTAATAGCCAGCGTTATGGTGTCTAAAAGCTCACAATCAGCAGGAGACCATCAAAATGAACAAGTCACTTCTCAAATCATGTCCGGTATACAGGCAAGTAGGCCTTAATACACCCTACTGTAGTTTTTACGTAAGCTATAGGAGGAAGCTGGTTTAAGCCGTGTCGCTACCGCAAAAGCATTCGAAACAATTATCACTGCGTAATATATAGGCCTACACACAAACTAGGCCCTACTACCTTTTTAAAAGAAATACGTTATTTTATTCACCTTTGCGATTGTGACAAAATCAGCTAGAAATGTCGAAACAGAGAGGACAATCGACTGCGTTATAGGCATTCATACAACCATTTGTTTATTTGAAACAGCACACTCTGACCATTGGAACGTCCATCAACATATCAGATATCGTGCCCAAAACAAATACACATTATCAGTAAGTAAAGGAGCAAAAACTGTGGCTTAATTTGATTTTTATTTTTGAAAAAAGTCGTTAAAAAGCGGCAAGTGAAACCAAGACTGTGAGCATAATCCTATGCTTAAACAAACTAGAAAAATACATCTGCCCAGTGCTGACATATTATGGGGCCGTCAGCTTGACATTTTGAGCTGAAAATTGGCGCACATGTTACTCGCACCCTGATTAACGTTGGCACCAATTTTGGGTTTTCTATGCATTTGTTTTCGACTAAAGAGCCCGTACGATACGAACGAACAGACGGACGGACTAGAAAGAACTACAATGCGGCCGAATATGACAACCGCATAACAATATGCCGCGTTATTGTCTGTACTATCACGAATGTTATTCTCGCTAGACAGCGCATGCTCAATAATTTGATTTGGCCACTGACCGTGTAATCACGATGTGTCTTGGCCATCAATTTCGCCTGTAAGATGTGCATTAAATTTGCAATGTTGCCTAAGATAATGCACAATCGATGTGTGGATGGCTGCATATGGACACTCAAGCGTGAATTACTTTACACGGTCGTATACAAGTATTCGTCTTCGTAGTCGGCATTTAAACTTAACTGTTATAAATTGTATAATAAAGTGATCGGCTTATGTAACGTAAAATTAATCCCGTAACAGATATAGCGCTGGGTCACAGCTGGTCTGGTTTGTTGTGCATATGGACAGTGGGCCCATAGCGGAATTACAAGTCATAAACCCTATACGGTCGACTTCCGTTACTATCCACCGGGACCTCGGTAACCTTTCCAGTCGCAGAGTATCACCGACCTTCGTCCCGTAGTAAATCACAGATCATGCGTGTGCGTGTGTGTATGAACAATGTGCCCAGAGTTGTTACAGAACAGTCGGGAGTTGAACCGGTGACCTGTCGATCACTGCAATAGGCTCTACCTATAACCATTACACCGCTACGATGCTACATTGTGACTTGTGACTGCGTGTGAGTCGTGCAAAGGAACACCTAACTACTGTTTACCTTATTTGAATAATGGCTAATTGATAGACTCGTTCGATAAATTAGCCAAAGGCGTTCATTTATGATCACACCACGCTTTAAAATATTGCTTACATTTTAAACATTTTTTAAAAATTGCTGCTAATTGTTTTATTGGAAAATGTAAAAACTGCAGTGTTTGAATTGCCGCGGGGTTGGGTGGGGGTTGAACCCCAACTGTTTTCTCAACCCTCCTAACACACTGTCAAATTATGTTCTGGGGGATCAGCTATATACTCGTACTATATACATATGATTTACATCACAACTTTGGTCGGGCTCCGACCGTCGAAAAGTTCAACCTCCTCAGCTAATTTTTCACAATTCAAACAGTGAAAAACTGGCCAACATAGGCCTAAAGCAAATAATGTAGGTAACAAAATTATAGTGTCTCCTTTTATGGACTCACGCTGTATTTTGGCCAATGCATTGCAGAAAATGGTCAAAAATTTAACAAAATGCTATGAAATTGAACTAAGCGTAGTCATATGAGCTACTGGCTTGAACTGCTAAGTTCGGAGTTTTTAATAGCCACGGCATCAAAAAACAATTAGTAGGCTAAACATGCACTGCACAGACCGGACAAGAAAAGCTTAACTGATAATATTTTTACTAGTATTGCTGCTGTTATTGATGCTTTTGTTGCTGTTGTTTTTGCCCATGTGTTAAGAATTAAACGACTGATTGTAAGATCCAACAAGAAATATTATTAGATTGTGACCAATCTAATGTACTCGCGCGCATCATTTTTTTGTATTCTTTTAAGAGCTTTTCGTTCCTTTCGGCTTGTATTAGAGACTCGGCGTCTAATTGAGACCCGTTTAATATTGTACTAATAGTGACTGGCGTCGAGGTCGTTATTGGAAGTTGTATCCCCGAAGTTTGTAAAATATTGCCCGATTTTAGTAACTGGGAGGAAAAATTTCCAATAACGGTCGATGACGCTAGTTGCCATTTGTCTTGTTATACCTCAATGCATGCGTCTATTTGGCACCGTTACGGAGATATGGCGCCTCAAAGATAATTGGGTCACGATCTTGACCGTTTGGAGTTACGTGACGTCATCGGTCACGTAACCATTCGATTCGCGGGGGTCGACTTCCTATGGGTGTTCCATAATGACCATGCGTCTATCTAGCACCGTTATGGAAATATGGCAGTTTGACGTTCTTCTAAGAATGCTTTTTTAGGAACAGAAGTCGGTCGTCGGTCGGTCCTCAATATTACACTGATCTCTCTTTTCTACGTTAGAAACGTAGCGCGCGAGGAGTAAAAAAATTGGATGAATAAGCAAGGGAAAAATTTTTATATCATAACCATTAAAATAGTTCTGGTGTCTAATGTCATATTTTACATTATTGCATTTAGTTTACTACAGCTCTACGCATACTACTGGAATCACAGAAAACTCGCAACCGACTACGCGAATTTCTCATTATAAGCCGACCTGGTATTGTCAGCGGGTGTTTATATTTATTCGATTTTTATCGCTCTGTCGATAAACATCAGTAATTGTCTGTACGCTCTACTTCCCATAGCTGCCGATAATTGTTTGCCGAAGTTCTCCCGGCCGGACTCATAAAACTCTAGCTGCGTAAAAATAATTCTGGAGAAAAAAAGCAAATAGTAGAAGTATGGATGGCGCATGATGTGCAGAAAAAAAACGAATAAGCCTACCAAAAGACGTCGATTTATGGGGAATAAAGATGGGCTAAATATTTGCTGAGGCGATTATGAGGTCGAGGAGAGAAGCGTTAAGAGTGTTCCGTGACCATCGGCGGTTTCGGCACCGCTCTACGTCGTAAAACAAGCTCGGTTTAGAACTTAGGGAATATCATCTAAGTTCTAATAAACCGAGCTAATGAAAGTAATTTAGTCGAGGTGCATAATTCATTCGCAGTGCATCGTAAATCCACTGCCTGTATTATTTCCTTCCCTTCTTCCTTTTGGCGATAGTTGAAAAAATGTAAAAAAAAATGATCTGTGAAAATCTAGGAGCAGTTTTCTTATTTGCTCAATAATGGCTATATAATTCCACGGCCAACTTCGTGACGTCACTCTATTCACTCCAAAAGCAGACTTGCATTCACGCCGAGTGCCCAGTCACTTACGTTGCCTGCGAATGATAAGAAGCTTACTGTCACGGCCATTGCCAAAAAAATCCGTGTGAAAATGCGCATTAGGTCTGCTTAGAAATTTTTATGCTTCTCACAAAGTTAGGCGGTGTCCGAAACATTATGTTCCTATATACACCGTTCTTCCGTCCATGTGTCCATGTGTACATGCGTCTGTGGTGTAGTGTTCGCGATATCTGTGGTGAACATTGGTGATGACCAAACCATTGTCACTGTTAAATTTGGGGTAAAGATGTAGTGGATTAAGTTTTGCGGTCATTAAGTCAAAAAGTCAAGGTCACGTAGGCCTAGTTGATGTTCCATAAAAGGTCAGCATCTGATTGTACTTATAGGCTACATTCATAAACATTACTGCACCATATATTAACCGATTTTTAGCATGAATTCGGTGTCAATCAAAAACCAGTGTAGGCCTACAACTTCCTATTAGTGATTAATAGTAACCTATATGCTCTATCTCGCACGGTTTCTGAGATATGGCAACTTATTGGCAAAAAAGTGCTAATTTTTTCTACCCCTTCTCATTTAGCGTCCCTGCTCGGGGTGACTCCCTTCGAGTTTATGGAAAAGTTTTACGTATCTTGAAACTAGAGTCTTCCAGGCAGCCGATGGTGAAAATTTAGTGATCTTATAGCTTGCACCGTTTTGACTGATCCACCCGTGTGACGGACGGACCGACGGACGGACAGACAGACAGACAGAATTGCGATGGCTAAGACGCGCTAAAGCAGTAGCTGCTATCGGGCGTAAAAATGAGAAAACACGCACGACAGCAACGTATAGCCTAAATACCACAGTTCACGCTGAATAATTCTATCTTAAGTATTTGCGACAAATTTGGCCTAATTTCAAAAGTTCGAAAAACAAGGCAACTAATGGCATTGAAAATTAGTCGCTTTTAACCACCCTACTGTTCGCTGCTACCTTCTCGTGCGAGAACCCCATAGCGAATATCCGCATAAACCTAAGGCCTATATTGTCCAACATTTTTGTTGCTAATAGTATAGAAGTATCTTCACTCGTTTTTGCACAGATGTCTCCGAAAACAAAGCAAAAGAAAATCTAGTCAGACCGACGATAAAAACAAATTTTGGCATAAAATTTCATTTCAAGGTCGTTTAAGGTCAAGCGTTTCACGGCTGCAGGAAAGCCGATAAGAACATGTTATTACGCTTCACAGGCCTAATAATAATGGCTTCATGACTAAAGGTTCTGAAGATATGGCTACCAAAATTATTACAAATTGCTGGTTCTGACTATACTCCACTGTTGTTTGAGACCATTCCCCACGGGACCTTCATAAATGTCCGCAAGAGTCTTATGCTGCCTGAAAGTAGAGTCCCTGTGGTACAGTTTTGCTGCTCATTTATCTTTATTCGAATTTTTGGGTGAGCTTCGAAAGTCGTATTATTTGTGCATTAAAGTATGGTACGGCCTTTCAAGGTCATCCAAGGTCATTGATTTTAGTGATATTCGAAATAACATAGACTATGTGACACTCCTATTACTGATTAATAGTAACCTTGGTCGTATATCTCACACCGTTTTACAGATACGGAGAATTATTGATTGAAAGTCACAAATTTTTCCTACTCCCGTTCTTTGATTTTGTGCCCTCGGCCGGGATGATCCGTTTCGATTTGCTGGAAAAGCTTGACGGATTCTGAAACTATAGTCTTTCGTCAGTGTTGTTGTCCTTGGCCTTGGTCCTTGGCCTTGGCGTGTCCTCGAGGGCAAATTTTGAGTTCTTGGCCTTGGCCTTGAAGGTCAAGGCCTTGGCCTTGGCCTTGGCCTTGGCCTTGGCCTTGAGCAAAAGTCCTTGGCCTTGACCAACCAGGTCCTTGGCCTTGCAAGGCTCGTGTTTCGGGAGACTAATACTGCTACAATGTTAAAAGCATTTTCATCGCAT
>Ga0056128_1011024_pt1 | contig 11208 bp, 6 predicted proteins | sample WorMetLIZISLAND2_FD_71113 | JGI IMG/M metagenome (GOLD analysis project Ga0056128, IMG submission 71113) | Marine gutless worms symbiont microbial communities from Max Planck institute for Marine Microbiology, Germany - Olavius geniculatus... ... | reverse complement strand
AATAAATCGTTTGATATGGGCAGAATAACAAAGGATGATCGCTGTTTGATCATGGGCTTACGAACTGAGAACTGTTTTGCTAGGTAATGTGATCACACAATAAAAGTGCGGTGGGTGAAAAAACTTCACGTTTACGTGCCATAAATTTCTGCTTGTAACAGTGAAAGAATGGTTAAAATCGGTGCTGAATCACCAAAGTTATCCCAAAAATTAAACTGGGTATCCGTTTTTTGGAACACCCTGTATAGCTAGTAAGCGAATACGCCGAAGGGAAGGTGAGGACGATGATATGAATGAATATATCTCTACACCGAGTGAGTGACGGCATGGCATGCATCTATCTCTTCTGTACGTGTGACGAGTGATATGTACACAATGGCGACGGAGTGACAGTGACGTCGCGAGCGCCAGTAATCGATCGAAACTCGAGAACGTGATATCAGCAGCAGCAGTAGCAACCTATTTTGGTTGGCCTATAGAGCAGGTTTGGCAATGTCAGCTGCCTAAAGACGAGGCGCACGCAATATTATGTCGCAGATGAACACGAGACTCCTTCTCCGAAAGCTTAGGTGCAATGTTTCCTAGGAGAGCGAGTGCGCTCATTAAGTATATGCGCTTCATCACAGTCACACTACAATTGCAGTGTTGAAACGTGCTTATTTCATGACGGTGATCGACGGCGTGTTTTGCCTGAAACTTGCGCGTGATGAACAGACGCGAGACGCGTTTCAATTATTGTCATGCTCTACTGGAGCGAGATTACGACCACCAGCTATAACACCCCAGACATTGTGGCGAGAAATGGGAAAACGAAGTAAGCCGGAAAATAATATTGGTAAAGCCAAACTTTTTTCGGGCGCTTCCGGTTTCGTCCTTCTCTAGAAATAAAAACCTGGGTTTATAGAATTTTTATTGGACTCTCAAAAATATTAGTGCAGTTTTTAGTATTGTGTCTCTTTCTTGCATATAGTGCGTTAGTATGTTTACCTTAGTTCTCCTCTGTCGATTTTTTTAAAGAGTTTTTGTGCAGATCTATATACCGTAATATAACATGACATGTCATGTAGTAAAACATAATAATAATAAAAAAATGAAATTTCGCTTCCCCGTCCCTACTTTTTCACCGGCTGCAATCGAAAACACAGAAATTTGTCAAAAGGCCAAATTGTTGTGTTTGGCTGTCTGTCGGTAGGTGGCACTCCGCTGCGACGCGCCGTACACACGTCACTGTGACGTCGACGTACATTTCCATCTCAACCGGGCGTGCGCGGGCAGGCGCAGGTGTGCTGTTCCGGTCAGTGCTACCGTGTTCGGTGATCCGTGCGGCTATGACGAGTTCCTGGTGGTCAATTACCGCTGCACACCGGGTCAGTGCAAATTAAACCCACTATAGCCCAAATTCCACTACGCCGACTTTTCCCGAAATTTCCCAGCGGGGATGTTTCGGGGAAAGTCACTGACTTGTCACAGGGAGATTTCGGGGTTTCAAACCATCTCGACATGTCGAGATGATTGCGACATAATCCGTGACAAGTCCTCTACAGATACGTTTGTGTCGCTTTAATGGAATTTGGGTACAAGCACGACACGACAAACGAACTTTAGCACATCGACTACGGCAACTGGAAGTAGCTAGATATCACGCCATTGTTTACTGTTCGTTTTTAAAATTCGTTTATTTTATGGCAAATACGGCGAAATTATTTTTAACTGGCTCGGATCAGACAAAAGCAGACGAAGCCCCTACATAACCTGCAAATTTCCACAAAATGTATTTTTCGATGTCGCTGGTCGAAAGACGCGGACTCGCCGGCGGGGTTGAAAAACAGAAGTAGCGGACTTTTCCCGTGTCTTGTCACGGACTTCTCGTGGGCGTCACAGGGAAAGTCGACGTAATGGAATTTGGGCTTTTACGAGTAGCCAATAGCCACCCGATAACAAGCTAACATAGACTGGATCACACTGATTATAACTTCCAGTTGCCGTTTAGTATTTACGATAGTCAATTTTTGATGGCTTGGTGGCTCAGAGGATAGGACATCGGATTCGCGATTAAGAGGTAGCGAGTTCGACTAAGTCCCGGCCGGTTTAGCAATGACTGACACAATCCAAGATCAACATGTTGTGCAAATGCAGTTGTCACATGACGTCGTAGTGTCGTAAAGGAATAAATAGACTCGGATTGCCTAGCCATCGCTAGATGACAAGTTACACAATTATTGTCGGAGACCGTCACCCACTGAACAATAAGCTCACAGACAAACATTGTGGACTAGAGACTCAATAGGCAATGCGACTGAATGTTATAGAAAGTCGCCACGTTATAATGCACCGAAGTCTACCGCCGTGCAAGGAACGGCACGCAGCACGCTCAAAAGCTCCTCAAGTAATAGAATTAGTCCACGTATAACGCAGCTCCGACATTTTTAACTCGCCAGTACACCACGGCTGAAAAAACCTAGCGTTTGAACAGCCTTTTTCGGTTTTTTTTTGGTTTTGAAAGTTTTCCCCCAGTTTTTAGTGAGCGCAAAAAGACATGACACAACTTTTAAAACGAAAGAAGAATATCCTATCTGGTCTGGTCGGACGGTCGCTGGACACAGTGTTCTGAAGAATTCGTCAGACGAAGAAGCTCTTGCAATGGCTTTTCTATTACTACCGCACCATAAACATTGCCCTACTAATGCCGCTGCTGCTGCTGCTATTTTGACCAAGATGCGGCAAAATTAGGCATGGAAAGACAGGACCCTCCCCCCTTCCCATCAACTAGAGCAATGTGCACTGTTATTGCCATTTTCACTCATCTGTGCTACGTTTCTAACACAGAGAAGAGGAGTATATGACATCAGTAGCCGATGGTGAATATTGAGGACTCACAAACAACGTGAACAAATGCTACAAATTTGGTGACTTTACGATTTTAATTTTTTGTGTGTGTGCATATATTGTGACTAAACCGTATGTCGGTACGTTCGGTTTAGCCACAATATATGCACACACAAGAAAGGAAAGATCACACAGTAACCAAATGTGCAGCATTTGTTCACGCTGCCTATGACAATATGTGTACAAAATTTTGTAGCAAACGGACCACGTTTGACAAAGTTATAGTAAAAAACTAAAAAAAACTGACGGTTTAGTCACAATATATTTACACAAAAAGTAGAAATCATACATACTCTAAATTAGCAGCATTTGTTTACGTTGTCCGTGACACTATATGTGTACAAAATTTTGCAGCAAACGGACCACGTTTGACAAAGTTAAGCCTATAGTAAAAAACTTTAAAATGGACCCAAATTCGCGGACCCGGAAATGGCCGCCGTCAGTCCTTATTTTTAGAGGTCTATGGACTGCGCTCAAGTAACGAACACGTCAACTAATGACCAATGGGCTAGCGCTGCTTGCCCATTGGTCAGTTCGTAAAAAAACTAAACCGTGTCAGTTCAACTCAGTACAGTTACGTCGTTCTGTGCATGCTTTTTATAGAGTGGTTTGTGCGCAGAGGCAAGCATAGAAAGTGGATGTCCGGATGATGACTCGTTGGGTTCCACCAGATACGTCATGTCGACAGACAGTGGACAGACGCGCTTTATCGCCAGTTCCAACTACCCGGAGAAGTACTTCCGCAACGCGCGCTGTCTGTGGCGACTGGCAGCACAGAGGTCACAGAGCATACGACTGACTCTAGTCGACTTCGAGCTGGATGTTCGGCGCGATGGCGTCTGCCACGATCAACTCAGAATCTTCTCTACTATTTCCGGTTCCGATCACGTGCTCTTCAGCGACTGTGGCGCCCTCGGCAAACAGGTGCGCCACCATAGTTTGATTATTGTTGTGTTGTATTAAGGCTGCGACAATTAACAAGTACCTAATCCGCTGATAGTCGAAAAATTTATTGTTTGCACGAATTATTTCGATCGATTAAAATTGCAATAAAAACTAGAAAGCAGTCATAGCCCGCAGGTACCTCCGCCAAAGCAAAGCTATTCACCAGGTGGCGTCACCATCTTTGCTTTGCCAGCGGTTTTTTATGTCTCCTTTAACGCAATGGTAACGAAAATTTTAAAGTGATCCAGAATCCAGGATTACGTCCAAAATTGAATCACTGGTAGCTTATGCCATGCCCGACATACCCTCAAAATTTCAGAAAGATCCGTCCATAACTTTTTGAGTTATGTTGCTGACACACAGACAGACAAACAAATAGACAAACAAACAGAAACCGGCAAAAACATTACCTCCTTGGCGGAGGTAACTAAACTTCTTAACCTCGCTGACGTTAGTAATCTGTCGATTTGTGCTGCTTGCGTAGTAAAAGTTTTGCAGTTTGCACTTTATAAGCCGTCGTGATCACAATACTGCATAACTTTCTTATCTATTGGTGATGATTGACGACAATGGTGAATGAATAAATGAACGTTTACTAGTAATTTAGTTTTGCGGCCAAAAGGCTGGACCGCGATTACACAGAAACGTACAATGCACAATACAATGTAGTAAAAGTCACATACAATGACAGATAAAATGTGCAAATATAAAATAATACCAAAAATTTTAATACAATATTACGGGATAAATGAGTTTAAAAATCCGTTTGTATTTGCTTTACAGTTGAAACTGTTGATTGCTATGCTGTAGGTGATTGAAGTGAACTCGAGCGATGTGAGCGTCGAGTTTACAGCAGGACAGAGTGGACAGACGCAACGAGGCTTCCTCATACGGGCTGAAGGTATAACGACCATAACATCATTCAGCTAGGCCACAAAAAAACTGACACTTTTGTTATTTGAGTTTCTTCTCTTGTCGAATCATTAATCATTATAATTCTTTGCAGAAGTGGCATACGCTTTTTTAGATTACATGAGAATCATTGACTTTGGATGACCTCGAAGGGTCATAATGCACTACGGTATGCCAATCTTACGGTATTGTGGCGAAACGGTAAGTCGTAAAGGGTCTGTAATCGTACCATCGAATAGGGGGCTGGCGATTTTCTATAGGCTGTGAATAATAACCATGTTTCCATCTGCAGCGGTTTGGCCTCAATTTTAATGGAAAGTTTCAAGCTATAAGTGGCCTTATCTCCAAAACGGTGAGAGATAAGACCAAGGTTATTATTAATCACTAATAAGAATTGGTATACGCTTTGTCAGACGAAATGGAAATCATTGACCTTGTATGACCTTGAAGGTCAGTACTGCCACAGGAACTGTATGCGCTGTAACCCGTTTTCCCGAGAAAAGCTTTTTTATTGTGAAAAAAAATTTGCGAAACTTGCGTCCGATATTTCTGTTGGTTATTTACGACTGTAGCTGTTTATATCGTCTGGCGAAAAGACCGCGTGTTACCACGCGAGACGTGTGTTATACTAGAGTTAATTGTAGCTTTCAAAAGCAGCGTTTCGTTAACATAGCGTGCATGGAACTGCGTCACCTCTAGGAAATCGCTTTCTCTCCGTGATCGGAAGTCGGACGCTACATGTAGGTTTCGGACGTAGACGGTACGGTCGGCATTTTCTAGCGACAGCTAAGCTTTTTGTTATTTGATGACGCTCTTCGTCTGCTTATGTGAACAAGTTATGTTTTTATGCAAGTAAATATTGTATTTTTGTCACGACGGTTAGATTAGCAAAAGATGAACGCTGTTTGATTCACAATCTGCATGTGGACAAACACGGGGGTTTCGAAAGTATAAAAAACATTGTGAAAATGTTTCCAAATAAATGAGCACATTCATGTAGACTGCGGATAGTTAATAACAAGTACAGTCGGCGCCTGGGTCATCTGATGCGTGTTCTTCCATCCGCAGTAAACGTCCTATGACGGATATTGCGTAGAAGTAATTTATGAGCAAAAATTAACATTTTCAGCACCCGTAACCCTTCGTCGGAAATTTACAGTCGTTTTTTTTCGGAAAATTGCCACTTCCTGCCCCCGCCTCCCCCAACTTTTTTTTACCCAAGACGCCGCCGGTTAGGCCTGGGTGCTATCTGTTGGAGAGTTATAAATCAATCTGCATGGCGCGTCGCTTAGCGGCTAATTCGATTCGGTTTAGACGAGCGATCGACGCAATTGATTCCGTTTGTCGAGAGGGAGTGGAGGAGCATTCGAACAAACGTCGCTCGCTGACTGCATGGAAATCGATGCAATCTGGGCCGCGTCTTGCACTGCAGTCAGTCCAGCTGAGATCCATAGATCATACAAACACAGTTTTAATCCATCTTGTCCATTTACCCAACTGGTTATCTTTTTGTGACCAACCAGCGTCGCAGTTTAGGTCTTTTCTGTCACTGTGCTCATCCGCGTTCTTTTCGTTTTGGTTGATTCTTTTTCTTGGTTTTTGTTAGCTTGGTTTTTAGCTTTCGTTGATCTCACACTCTTACTACTGAACTGTCTGATTGATTTTATTTTCAAAATTAGGTCATAATTTACTTTTATGCACTCGCATAGTATACCCTAAACCGCAATAAAATCATGAAACGTATGCTGTTTCAATTCACTAATACGTTACTTTTGATGTATCTTATTTTTTACCTCCGCCAATGAGGTAATGTTTTTGCCAGACTTTGTTTGTTTGTATGTCTGTCTGTCTGTCTGTTAGCAAGGTAACTCAAAAAGTTATGAACGGATTTTTCTGAAATTTTGAGGGTATGTCGGGCATGACACAAACTACCAGTGGTTCAATTTTGGGAGTGATCCGAAAGGAATCCTGGATTCTGGATCACTTTGAAATTTTCGTTACCATTGCGTTAAAGCGGGCATAAGGGAACCGCTGGCAAAGTGTATATGGTGACGCCACCTGGCGAATAACATTGCCTTGGCGGAGGTACCTGCGGGCTATGACTGCTTTCTAGTCTAATTATTATTGTGTATTTAGACAAAATCGCTTTTTGCAATGCAAGAGATTTTATTTATTTCTAACAAATTTCTTGGTAGCGTGATCTCAGGATCAGTCATCTGTCTGTCTCTCTGTCACAGCTGTGCGCTCTACTTAAACCGTTCCACTGACTTAGATGCCATTAGGTAGGCACACTTTGAAGAATCTAACGATACATTGTATTAGACGGACGCCTTTGACCACCCAAAGGAAGGGAGATTTAAAGGTCAAACTTCAGTCAAAACATGCACCTTGCAGCCAAACCGTAAGTCATATGGCGCTTGGTGAACTCAAACGACGAAACCGATTCCGCTTTTACCGAATTACTCTCGTACTTGTTTTATTTTCATTATTTTGTGTTCTCTATCTGCCAGCGATGGTGAATGAAGATGTGTCGATGTGCTGATGTGGTACAGCGTTGGGCGAGGGCTGCCTGGAATGGCCGGCGGTCGAATCGCGAATAATCAAGTACAACATCAACATTGTCGGCGACGCGCGTGACCGTGGGGTCCTCAGGGCGTCGATAACCTGTCGCGAAGGCTACGCGTTTGCTCTGCAGAACAATTCTCTGAGACAAGATCAGCAGCAGCAGCCAGTGATGACGGCACGCTGTATGGGCAACGTGTGGGACATCAAACCGCCCGACTGCATCGGTAAGTTTATACACTCTGCAGGTAAAAATATAATTTGCATCGCGGTAGGGAGAAGGTATTTTAACCTTTCGGAAATTTTTTTCTTGTCAAAAAGTTTGCATTCAAACATTTTTTCATTTGGGAGAGGGATTTAAAGGCAAAATTGAAATTTTGAGCACGTGTAATCTCCTCTGTCGGAATTTTGCAGCCGACGGTCGAAAACGGCATACTTGCTGCAGCCCTTTACTTACTTGACACAAGTGACGCTGCAAAATACAGTTGGACATTTTTCATCATTTTCTGCTCATCAAAAAAGTGTTCAACACGAAAACACGCGCTTCACTCGATTTATAGAACTAATCGTTTTCGAACTTAAGATTGAGGAAATTTGAGTTTATAAGTTGCACGTATATATGTCTCAACTGATCATTTTATAAACGTGCATTTTCCATTTTTCATGCTTCACCCTGTACATGTATAATAATGTTGGGCGTGCTGCGCTCGTTTCAATTCAATATTCTTTTATTACAGTCATCGTCAAACCGATAGGGACAAAGGCGCGATTGCTGCATGCCCAGAACAACAAAGAAGCAGTGATTTCGCATTTTTGTTGAACAATAACAAATAGGGCTACCGAAGTTAGGCCTATAGATCGGTTAATAAGTGGTTAATCGTGAGAAATATTTCGATAAATTTTTATTTAATCGATTAAAATCCGAATAAAAATGTTGTTAAAAAGTCGGTTGAACTCGTGAATTTTAAGGATTTGTTTTTGAACTGGTAAGTTACAAATTTCTCAATTATTGATGGTTTGCTGCCAGCGCAACTAAATGTACAGATATCAGCGCCTTTCATTCGATGTTTTAATGTATCGTAAATAAGGTGTTAAAATTTTGGCGTGGATTTTTTCTGCACATCCACACGGTCAAGCGCATTGCGCCGAATAGGCCATTTAGGCCTATATATTGCCAAAGTACAGCATACAGACACTGCGCTATATAAAGACGAAGATTGAAAAAATGACGCCGACTATAAATCTTAGACCTACGTGGAGGAATATACTGTCTCAGACATAATTGAACATGTGAAGATGACAAGGGAATTAAGACGCAGTGGGTGGACTTCAGGGAAGAAGAATACTGAACTAATGGACCCACGCCGGATATGCATGCGAGTCATGGTGGTATTATAGGAACGACCAATTAAGCCTGCCTAGCCTAAGGGAAGAACGTTGCGTTGGCGATGCCTGCCGGGCAGAGAGACCCAGTGGTTGAAGGATGAGTGATTGGGTTTTTGTGTTGGAGTCCACGTACTCGACGGCACTACTCGCATTCATCAATTTCATCACGCTGACAGTCCTGCTAAGATGCTTTGTTCCGACACACAGTAGGTCTGCAGGACGTGTGCTATCACCGAATACCTTAGGCCCTACAATACCATTTTTTTCTGGGCGCTTTGGGACCGAGACCTTTGAGGCAACTAACATAAAACATAATCCGTGAGGCTTCATTTGCTGCTGTGGGAATAATTCGCCGCTATATTAAGTGTGTCGATAAATGTTTTTTCCAGGTAAGCCTCTACAAAATTTATAAAGTTGAAACTCCCCATTTTGTTGAACTGGGGGCGAAATTGAAACTAAAAGCACCCATCATCTCCTCCGTTGGAAATTTGCAGCTGTTTGTCGAAAAATTGCAACTTCTTGTCCCCTACTTTTCAACCCAGGATGCTGGACAGACAAAACAGACAGACGGGGACAAATAATGCTGCCAATAGCGCGCTCTGTATCTTGCGGTCGGTGAAAACAGAACAGTGTAAATGGCGGGGCATGTAGAAAGCGGCGTGCGAGGCAAAGCTGAGAATTGGCGCGTGAAGAGTACTGATCGCTGGCTGGCTGGCAGTACAAGAGTCAGTCGCTAGGGCGGCGCGCGCCACGCGGGCTCAGTTCAGTGTCCACTGTCCACCTAGAGCAATCTGCTAAGAGACGTTCCATGTCTCGTGCCGCGCCGACCCTCCCTGTCCATTTACTAGTTCGAGGCTCCTTAACACAACTGAACGATCCCCCACCCAGCTTATGCTCTGATTCTTGTCCCAGTTCTCCACTCTAGTGATGCACACGATATTTAACCGGCGGCCGGTCAAATATTCTATAGGCTATATGACTGGTCGAATTTTTCACCGGTCAAAGGCGCCAAGTCATGATTGGTTGACCGGTCATGACCGGTCCAATATCCGGCCCTGTGAGGGACGGATATTTGACCGGTCATCGCCTTCAATAGCCTTAGCCAGTACGTAGGACTACAAGCAATGGTGCTCAGGTGCCGGCTAATATAACTCTTTATGCAGTATTTACACGATCGAGCAAACATCGTGCAGCTAGCTCGACGTTCTATGGTAATTAGCATGCTAATTAGGAGAGCGGGGGGTTGTGATTGGAAGGCCTATATAACACGTGATCAGCTGTGGGCTAAGAGCCTATGCCTAAGCCTACATTTGAGCCAGGGGGCGGGGTTCCAATAGGCCTGCTTGAGCCAGGTCGTTGTTTGCTCGATCGTGTAAACACCTTATAAAACCGTGTCCCTGCGACGGTACGACCACCACCCGCAGACACGGCGGCAGCCGAGCAACTGACGATCTCAACCGTAGCAAGTACTGTATCACGGATCCGCCAGTCAGCCAACTATCACCTCAAGCCTAGCAAGCAGCCTGGCTATCACGGTGCAGTCGGAAAGTTTTTTGCTTGCCTTCTGGAATCTTGAATAATTACCATCCATATTGTCTTTGACCAGACTCATAGGTTAAAATGTAACTTGATAAGTTTGACAAATTCATCAAAATAAAACCTTTATATTCATTGTTTATGTTGACGTTTCGGCAACCTCTGCTTTCTTCGTCGGAACGACTGTCCGCCAAGTGTCGCTACGGCCTGTAGGCTATCTGACCGGCTGCCGGTCAAATAGTCACGGCGGAAAAAATATCTTCGAACTCGATTCTGTAGCTGCAGCTGCAGTAGGCCTAAGTAAAAAATCGGCGTTAGAGACGTGTTCAAAAATTACCTAAAATGAACCAAAATCTCAGTTCCGTACTTGCATCTAAAGGAGAATGCTGAACGAGCTGAAACATGTCAGTGCAATGCATTCAGTTCAGTTCTGTTGCATTGTGCTCGCCTTAAAATTACTTGCAGGCGCAATACCAACATTGTTTCAATGATGGTTAGGCTACACTAATGCAAAGTTTCTGATTTACCAACAGTCCCAGCACTAAACCGACAGACCCGCCTGAGGTCCTGCGAGCGGAATTAAATCGGAGACAAATTTAAACGATGCTTGGTTGCTTCCAGGGGCGGCGCCACGGTTTTAAAGGTGGGAGGGACAATTTCGCGAGCGGAGCGAGCGAAAAAAATTTTTTGACCCCCCCACCTTAAGACTACCTTGGCGGTACAAAAATGATTATGGTACGATTATGGTAATTACCGTATGATACGGTCGGCTATTTTAGCGACAGCTGTGCTTCTTGTTAACTTTACGTCATTGAAGAAAAAACAACAGTGAAATGACGTGTACACATCAAGTTACCCAACATTTTTTCACAGAGTTAGGATTTTCATACAAAAACGTCTATAATGTATTTGTGATGCTAAATATGTATAGTCCGTCAATGAAAATGGCTGAATTGAATCTCTCCTGCAGCACCGAATTTC
>Ga0056128_1011022_pt1 | contig 11209 bp, 7 predicted proteins | sample WorMetLIZISLAND2_FD_71113 | JGI IMG/M metagenome (GOLD analysis project Ga0056128, IMG submission 71113) | Marine gutless worms symbiont microbial communities from Max Planck institute for Marine Microbiology, Germany - Olavius geniculatus... ... | reverse complement strand
TCGCAAAGTAACACATGCTATTAAGTGCTGATTTTCTAACGATTATTTTTGTCAAAATCTATTGCTATTGAACCAGGACTGTTGGAGTTATTGTAAAAGGTAGCAGGGGTCCGGTTTTTTCCGAGACACAGTGTACAATACTGTGTATAATTATATAAACTCGTTCGTAGATATAACGTGTATCTGTGTTAGCTTACCTCACAATATTCACAGAATTTACATTTGCGGCCGACTGCAACGTCCTCGATTGTATACTGCGTTAGACTCGCAATTTCTCCGGGAAATGCGCCTGCTCAAACAAAAATGACAAGCAAAATACCGGCTATAGCTGTGCTGCAAAAATAACAATGACGCAAACCAGATATCATTATACATTATATAGACCCGCGACTACGTTAATAAAAACGTCAAAAATACAAAAATACAATAAAATTTAAAGTTAAAAATTGCCTATGGCACTGCAGTCACTTTTCAGTCAGTAGTGGAAATGAGGACCGAAACAAATGAGTCTTAAGTCTTAAATGTTTGCAAGAACTTTGAAGACGTCACTTCTGGTGGCAGACTGTTCCATGTTTTCGCTGCAGCGACAGGAAACGCTCGGTCGCCGATCGTAGACAGACTTGTCAGCGGTACAACCAGTGCTGAGGTCGATGACGAGTATGCTACGACATCGAAAATGAACAAAAACTGGTGAAATATTAAAAACATATTATGAAGCTTGGATGAATGATGAAATGCATCAGTAAGCCAGCAACTGACCGGCTTTGGTCGTCATCAGCACTTTATACATGTACAGCCCACTGAGGCTCAACGAGATCACGAAACACAAAAATGCTCTGTTCAACTCTTCATACGTTTCTGAAATTACACAATTAAAGAAAGCACTTATGTTGATTTTTGTAGCGCAGTGTCACATTGCACGCAAAGCAGTATTTGCTATGGCCATTCAGGTTGTCGACCGTCAAGACTAGTCTGTATCGATATGAATAACGACAACGTGCAACTGTTTTCATCAATTTTTGTTCCAACGTGTTTCAAAATTCGACAACAAACACCGCGGCAAAGATTAACACTGAGTTATCATCCAAAAAAACGTTAAACATAGCTAGTCGTATGTGATCTAACGATACAATAGGCCTACATGGACACATTTACTATCGAGCCTATGCAATACAAACAAGTCATATATATGATGACCTTTCCTTTACACTTTTTCAGAGCCAACATTTCGAAGAATCTAGCATATATTATTTAAGTAAGTAATTATAAGTAACGATAGTCATAAATGAAAAACTACTGTTTACATGCAGTATTGGTATAACACATATTGACAACACGAATGAAATGTGCCAGACAGGTCTAGTGTAACCAATGCAAAGTATGACAAGGATACCAGGAAGCAACACAAGCCACAGCGTCAGTACCGTGTGGACTATGCCGCCTGCAAGTACGCTCGCGTGCACTGGATTCGGCAGTCTATAACATGCATTAATACACAGTACATCTCAGTGCAATCAAAAAGTAGATTTATAGTTCGTGACAGAAACTGCACAATCACGAATCACTAGCCATGAAGCAATGCAAATTAATCAATAAATTTTTATTACGTCAAATGGCAGCAAAAATACAGCAAGAACATGCGCGCGCACAATAAAATTAAAAAAAATATGATTAAAACATTATCTTGCTTTTGGTCTGTTAAATTGAATAAAAGCACAAAAAGTGTTATTTTTGCACTAAGTTTTTTCCCAATAAATGACATAATGACATGGTTTTATTTTGCCGCTTGGCCTTTTTATGCACCGGTAAATAGTAATAAGTGTTACAATTTCGAGTTAAAATTCCTAGTGGTTGCTCCGAAAATGGCAAATCAGTTTAGGGGGTATTTTTCTGCCGCCTTTTGTGTATGTAAACGGTAGACCGACCGATTGTGATAGTTGATTCGATGTCCGTTGGTGATGACGATCGTAATAAAGGTGACAACGGCACAGAACGCCAGCAGCCCAGCCACCGAGCCGCCGCCGACCAGGTACAGCAGCAGACATACGACCGCGTAGATGAACCACGGCATCACCAGCAACCAGCGCCACGATGTGGAGTCATCCAGTACCAACAGGCCGCCAGGATGCAGTGATCCGCGGTACTTGAGCCGTGACAGCAGACGCAACACTTCGCAGTTCCTGATACCACAAACGGCACCGTCACGGCTATGGGGTAGTCTCTATAGGCAGTCAAAAAGCAACAGAGTACAGAAATACAATACTGCGACTTTCTTGTGTTATACGTTTGAGCTTTAAGTTAAAAAAAATTCGATAATAAAGCGGATGCCCGTAAACTATGTTGACATATTTTTTCTTGGCAGTTTCTGACATCAGAAACGTCACTGTCATGGGTGTGGCCCATGGGGTAGTCTCTACATAAGTAACAGAGTAAAGAAAACTAATTCTGCGACTTCAATGAGTAGTATGTTTGACAATACATATTGACAATACGAATGAAATGTTCCAGCCATGTTGGAGAGTTTCGACGTGGTTCATCATATTTACTGCGATTATCAGCAGTGTTCAACTGAGTGGCCAATCTCACACTTCATAGATACTAATGGAAATTTCAAAATTTCAGAATTAATTTTCTGTACTATGGTGCTTGCAGGTACACGTAGTTTTAATTGTTAGCGAAACGAATTGCACGCAGGACACGATGTATATATTTCAACACGGTCTACAGCGTACTATGCGAGTGTAGCGAGATATTTAATATACAATGCAGACCGTTTAAAGCATACTTAATTTTCATGACGGCGCGTTCTGCCTGGACGTACGTGTGATATACAAACGCGATACGTTATCAGGCGTCACGCTTGAGCGGAGTGAGATTATGGGCACTCATAATACCCCGTTTACACGATCAAGCAAACATCGAGGAAACATCAAGCAAATATGAAGCATGCATAAAGCATAGCCTACACGAAGCAAACATCAAGCAAACATCGAGCAAACATAGAGCCAGCTCGTCGAGCCAGCTTCATCGTGTAAAAGGGGCATAACGTACACTCCAGACACTATAGTAGGTCATGAAATAAAAAAAAGTTTCTGGTGACATAGTTATACCGGGGCGTAGGTTTGCTCTTGGCGAGGTCGATGGGCGTGCATCCGTCGCTATTGAGTACATCGATAAGTGATGCTGTCGTCGTGCTGCTGCTGCTGTTGTCGTCTGTCGCTGTGTACTGGAGGATCTCTGTGCACACGTCGACGTGACCGCTGTACGCCACCACGTGAAGCACCGTGTTACCGTACACGTCAACGGCGCCGACGTCTGACCTCTGCACGCAGCAGATAAATCCCAAATTCCATTAGGCCGACTTGTCTCGTGACGCTCGCGAGAAACCCATGACAAGACACGCGGAAGTCCATCTGTCGTGTCGTGTCGTGTCGTGCTCATTCCCAAATTCCATTTCGTCGTGTGCGTTTGTTCTTATAGCAGTTTTACTTTTTTCAATTGCACGGACTATTTCGATCGATTGTATATTGTAACACGTTGCGTTGCCAACTGTAGTTATTAAACGAATATGATGACGATAATGATGATGAATAGAATGAACTTGTCGCGCGCTTGTTGCGCTTGTTAAACAATCTCGACATGTGGTGGTTTAAATTTCTGAAACCTCCGAGTGACGTCCCCGTTTCATGGCTTACGTTCGCTGCTTCCCCGTGGCAAGCCAGATACATCCCCGAAACTTTCCAAAGACATCCGACTCTAAGAACCGACTATAAGAAAGGATCACACGAAGAAAGTCGGCGTAATAGAATTTGGGCTTAATCATGCAGCGTCGTTCGTGCGCATGGGAGGGTACCCGCAGAGAAACTTACGTTGACGCGACAGGTCAATCAGTGAGTCAATTACAAAAAAATGACCACTGGCTTACGTTAAAGTCTAAGCTAAAACTTTTTAAAAATTTAAAATAAAGTCCAGATTTATAAACACTCAAATTAATGACAGAACACTCGTGAAGCAAAAATGCTTTAAGTTCCATTTAAAAGATGCGGTGTTATACACTGTTGTTAAAGCGACGGTGGTAGACTGTTTCATGCAGCTGGTGTAGCATACGAAAAAAACTCGTCCGAATTTTAGTCTCGTCCGTGGCTGTTAATATTGATGGCGACTGCTGCCAAACCAAAGATACGAAACTTCTCATCGTACGCTATTTGTACATGAGTCCGGTGTGACCCGGAAAATGCAAACACTCTACTGTGCAGATGGCTGTTCTTTATGCTAGTTAAATGGAAAGAAACACGGTAAAGCGCGACAGTCACAGGCGGCAGCAACTGGAAGTTTACCTATGACTGCGTAGTGCTTCACAAACCATGTTAAGTAAAAAAGAAAAAAATTGATGACAACTGTGAACGAAAATTAAATATAACACGACCAGTTTGTTTTACATGCATACAGCATAATGTGAATCAAGTATACCTGTGCGGGTGACTCGATAAGACAGAAAATAAAAGCTTTATCCGAATTTTACGTTACGGGCAACAGTCATGTTGAACCGATTCTTACAACACAATTTTTGCCAAGCATTAAAACTATAGCGGACCGGACAATACCCGATAGCCTACCTGGTTCTTTAGCAGATAGACGACTGTGGCGTGATGACCTTTCGAACAAGCGAGATGCAGCGCAGTTCTCAAGCTGTTGTCAAGCAGACGCGTGCTCAAGCCGCAAACTTCCACCAAATAGTGAATTACCTGTCTGTTATACAAATCAACGTATCGTATACATTAAACCGACAAATCTAAAGTGCAAACATAATCCATCACTGAAAAATATGTCTCGTAGGTAAAACGCTATGGATTGAGATACAACAGATTACTTTTTATTCTACAAGTTTGTGTAAGTTTGACGATTGTTAAAACATTTTTTCATTTTAGCAATAAAAACAGATTACTACGACCAAAAAAACTGTCGTTAATACAAAATACTGGAAAATTTAAAAGTCTCGCTTCAGTGCAGTTTAACGACATGCTAAAAGGTAGGCCTACTTCAAATTTTACGCGTGCTTTAGGCCAAAAAACGTAAAAAAATTGGAAGCGATATCCCAGAACCGACGAACGTTAAGTTATTAGAAAGCTATCTATAAAAATTGTAAACTAACGCAACAGTTTCATAATAGCAAAAAAACCAGCTGCCGCTAGGGGTGGCCGACCGTATTTACATAACTTGTAAACATAAACGTCCGGTCACGCCCTCAAAATATTACTAGTGAACTATTTGCAGTAAAATATTTGGGCGCATTTAGTACCCTTATTTAGGAAATGAAGATGGAAGCTTGTAAGCGGGTCCGACTTTTTACCACCGGATAGACGTGGGGCAACTCTATTTACCTGTTCAGAGAGTTTTGGGGTAAGACGTACCGTTTAGCCACAATACATGCGTTACAGACAGACGACAGACAAACAGACAGAAAGATAGACGACAGAAAACAGACACAATCTTGTGGCAAAGGCACGACCGTTGGTACAATGGACCAAAAACTGTGAAGACCTTAAAGCAATCTGCGACACACGAGACTCACTCACACAGCATTGCCGAGGGCTGCATGATGAAGGGCAGAACGACCCAGACGATCAACCGCGCGCCAGTCGGCACCCACACTGACCAGCTCGTGCAGGATCCGGATGTTGTTGTGACGACTAGCGACGTGCAGCGGAGTTTGATCTTCATCATCCGTGACGTCCAGCTCAGCATCGTAATGCACCAACAGACGAAGCACGTCCACGCGGCTAGCCTCGTGCACCGCGAACCTACCCCGATAACCTACGCGTCCACGTATTCAAATCCACACTCAGCCACACTTAGCACTGGTACTATTTTCACAGATTTCAGCTGCAGTCTTGCGTGCGTCATGGAACAAACGCCGGTGTGGTCTGTACGATCTCAGAGTGGTTTAAATACGATACCGCACTGTCTGAAGTGGTAGGCCTATAAGCTCATACTGCGTACTCGCTTACCCACTCCAGCAGTCCAGTATATAGCAGGCCTACATACCGTCGCACGACGCTCTATCCCACAGTTTCACTAGCCAGTTGCGTAGTGGCAAGGGAGGCAGAAAGGAGACAACTGTCCCTTCCAAAATTTTAGGTTTTAGAAAAACGGTCTTTCAGTTAGAAAATTTTACTTTCAAAAATACAAAATTTGCGACTAAAAGTCCCAGATTTAAGGGCGAAATTAAACTTTTGAGCACTCTATCGGAAATTTGCTGCTGTTTGTCGGAGAATTGCAACTTTCTACTCCCATCTACTTTCTTAACCCATCAACGCCGCTGTCAGTAATGGCACGAATCACAGATAAAATGTGCCGTTCACATACTCAACAGCGAAAAAGTGCTTTATTATGCACGCCAATATCAACGATTATTCTATATTAACTTAAAGATATTTCCTTGTAAGCGAAAGTTGTCGCACAACAGCAGGGATTTTCCACAGCAGTTAAACCGTCACTCAATAACGCCATGTTCACGGGGTTGAAAAAGTGAAAGCACATTTCTGGACCCAAAGCTGCTGCACTGGGTCGATTGTTGTATAGATAAACGCAAACGAATAACCGAAATTTGAGTACTTATACCTGGCTGATTGACAAGACGTGGATGACGAGTGATGATGTTCTCAACAACATCGATGGACAGCGTTGCGACAGCGTAACTGAAGTCAATCCATTGCACGTCGTCACGTTGCTGCTCGCTACCACCACGGAGATCCATGCTGTAATAATCAAATACTTAATATTTTCGTTTATTAGAAAACGCACTGATCAGTCACAACTTGTGTAGGCTGCGCCGGAGGCTACATCAAGTAGGCTACCCCGATCTTTACTTTTCCTTTGCAAGTTAATTAAGATTAACTGTGAGAAAGCATATTAATATTTCTTCTACAGAAGCGCTTAAACTTCTAGTTAACAGTGACTGTGGCAGCACAAAACCTCGTTACGGCTAACGGTCACGCAACAGTACTAGTACAATAACAGTAAAAATAAAGCCAACATTAGATTCAGATGAACAAGACAATGACGTAAGCCTCGCTAAAACTGATGACGTAGACAAATGACGTCATACAGACGTAATGCGAAACTCATCGCGTAGCGTTGGAGATGCGTCGCGTGATTAAGTAGCCTGTGCAAGGAGGAACTGATAATCGACGACTGACTGACTAAGCTTATCTGCAAAGAATGAGTTCGATCTGACGCGATGTTGTGGGCGTCATTAATCTGTCTTCTGTGGTCTATTTTGTCATCGTCGGAGCGAGTAACAGCAGATGGTAATATTAATAATAGCTTCCTGCATTACACCGTAACGTGTTCTGTAAAATCTCTGACATTCATTGGTATACCAGTACTAGACCTCGTTGTCTTAAGGCGCGTTCAGAGCGACGTAACTAAACTGAATTGAGACGGTTTAGTTTTTGACGAACTGACCAATGGACAAGCAAAGCGAGTCCACTGGTCATTGGTCGACGCGTACGTGAGGCTAGTCACGTAGGCCACAAATGCCGTTAGACGGCGCCTACTGTAATGCATAATGCATTACTGCTAAGTGCTGGCCCATTGGTCAGTTCAGTTCAGTTACGTCGCTCTGTACGCGTCTTTAATCCAACGACAAACTTGTATGAAGCCGGTTAACGCGTGCAATTTCAAGTAGCACCAGATTAGGACAATAACTACGAGTGAACGAAAAGCTATAGCTGTTTCTTTCGTTACACAAGTGAGCGAATTTATAGACAAATGCATAGACGAATTCATAAAATGTATAGTACTCTCTGTTCTTTCTTCTGTGTTGCATTATTCTAAATTTATTCTCGTGATCTGCGCACGCAGATGAGACGTATGCTGCAGCGCAATGTTTGTCGGGAAGGATCGTTCAGCTTTTCCTGAACAGCAAGCTGGTGTTCGAGTACAACACAACTGGTGGACGAGGTGTCGAGACTACAACCAGTCACTGGCCAGTGTTTCGTGATCACCAGCACCGCATTCTGCCTAGTGACCACCTCGCCATTGGCTGCTGTGTCTTCGCCAACGACACCCGTGATTACGGTACACTCGCCAAACGTAACACAAATTCGGTTTACTTTGAAATGCAACAGTTGATCTTGTTGGAAAACCGTAATGACGCAATTTTTAACTCCACATGACAGCAAATTGTAATTTTATCATCGTCATTTTTTTGCTCAAGACACAAAATGAGCGATAACGCTGACAAAGATGAATCGATTATTGTATGTTTATTCGTAGCCTCTTGTCTTAGCTGACGTTGACTGTTTATAGGTATTATCTATTCGAGTTATGCTGATAACATATTGATCACCGATCGCGACTGGAAGTGTACTTATGCTGATCAATGGAAACCTTCATTCCCACAGGTCGGTTCGCGGTTTAAGTTTGTAACCGATTACAACCGTACAGAAATACAGTTAAAGAACAGACCAGTTTAGCTTGGCCAGAGGCAATGAGCTAAAGACGCTTTAATGAATCAACTATATTTGTTGTTCTGTCACTTGTATATACTCTTTAGCCGACTTCAGCAATTTGATCTTTTGACTTAAATATCGCTTTACATTTTTTACGCATTGTACACCTGAAAGTTAGTCCTCTTTCTTCCATCATCCAGCTAAGTAGAGTAGACTGTGTAGAGCAACGTAATATAATCCCAATCTGAAACAATAAATTTTAGTCATGGAAAAACGAGCACAATTTTCGGTTACGCAAGTTGGTTATAAGCTACGCTTGTGAATAATAACCGCGGGCTACAACGAGATGCACAGCTGATGCCCTGTTTCGTAGCGTTAGCTGAGCTCCTTTTCACTCTCTGCGAGCCGACTAATAAAGAAAATTGTTGCTACTGCCGAAAAGATGCAAGAAAATCTCAGAATGGCCTAAAACGATAAAAAGTTACTACTGCCGAAAATAATTGATTTCATAAGTTATATCGGTTTTAGAATAAAATCAATTGTCGTTGTCATTTGTGTGATAAGCAGCGTTGTGTAAAAGTGAATGTGCTGCGTTCATTCAATACAGGACGATGAACAGGTGTCCAGTTGGCCAGACGCATACACGATTGCGTCAAACGTGGCTGGAGACCACCCAACGTTTAATGTCGACTACCAGTCCTACTTTGAGCCGTACGCTAAGTGGATCTGGGCTCGCAGGCCGCCTACAGAAACGCTCCCAGCGCGCCTCCAAGGTGCTTCTTCGGTTGCCGGTCTTAACTGCGCATTCTGTCGTGCTGATCGGCTTGCCAAGCCGTCCGAAAGAGCCGACGTCAGAGGTAAGTAAATCCACAGCGGGAAACTACTTAACAAACAACAGCAATCGAGAAAATATTACTGTTGAGTCTCCCGTTCTTTTTACGCGCGAAAGCAGCTGCTGCTTTCAGCGCGTCTTAGCCATCGCAATTCTGTCTGTCCGTCAATCTGTCTGTCACATGGGTGGATCAGTCAAAACGGTGCAAGCTAGGATCACCAAATTTTCACCATCGGCTGCCTGGAAGACTTTAGTTTTAGGAACAGTAAAGCTTTTCCATAAATTGGAAGGGAGGTCACCCCGAACGAGGGCGCTAAATGAGAGGGGTGGGCAAAATTTGGGATTTTTATCCAATAAGCCGCTGAATCCCAGTAAGCCCAGTAAGATAGGGGTTAGGTTACTATTAATCACTAATAGAAAGTCGTACACTGGCTCTCGATTGGCGCCGAATTCAATGACCTTGAATGACCTTGAGCGCCAAAATAGGGGATTTTATAAATTTTTTGGCGATTTCGGCCTGCGACACAAGTCTATATCATTTACAAGGTGGCGCCACGCTACTATCGTTATGCGATCCAGGTAGAGAATTTGGTATTTGTTTATTGACCTAGCGTGAACATCCCAATTTTCAGCTAAACTACTGAACCGGAACTGTTATAGGCTTTCGCGCGTCTCGTGAGCATTAGCTCAAATTTCTTGTTTATTTCTCTATGCAAGTCGATGGTTTCGGTTCTCCACCCGTGTTGTGAAAACATCAGCGATGCTAGCTATTGGAACCGTAGCATGGTTAATCCGTCTGTCTGTCCGTCTCACGGTGCGACATGCCTAGAGATGCCGTTTGGCAGAGACACTTCTGTGGCTTTATAACTTAACATTTTGTTAGGCCGACCGTAAGCTGTAAGCTTAAAGGTCTGGCCCTTTGGTTCGAGTCTGTCGTCTGTCTGTAACGGATGTATTGTAATTAAGCGGTAGACCTTAGGGGAAACTTTTTAATGAATAATTAGTCCCGTGTCAAGGCTCTTAGCTTGCACAATTTGGGCGCATCAGTGCAAGGGGAAAATCTGCAAATTTAAGGTTGAATGGAGAGAGTAGAAAAAATTTGTGTTTTTCAACAGATAAGTTGCCGTATCTCAGAAAAGGTGAAAGATACGGCCAAGGTTGCTACAAATGACTAATAGGAAGTCGCATAAGCCCTTTCACATGAAATGAAAATCGTCGACCTTGGATGACCTTGAAGGTCAGTACGCGCTATTATGGCTAAACGGTACGTCGTATCTCAGAAACGCTGAAAAATGGGGCCAAGGTTGCTTTTAATCACTAATAGTAAGTCGCATAAGCCCTTTCACATGACATGACAAGAAGTTTGAGCTAAGGTTCACGAGACACGCGAAAGCCTATAGCAGTTCCTGTTCGCAAACTGTCAGTCTATCTCCAGCTGTTTTCACGAAAGACTGACCAACAACGGTAAAATAACGACTTTTACGGGGGTATCGCTCTTTGATGCCCTCGTGCGCAGGTTTCCTTGAACCTAGAAAATCGAGACTTAGACCATCGAAATCTACGTTTAATGCTAAAAATTTCATACGCAGCTTCTCTATGTCTATCTCAATTGGTTTTAGTGCAATTCGCTTTTGAAAAGTGTCTCGCAGCCCAAAATCGCCAAAAAATCCATAAAACCTTTTTAAGGGTTTAACGTCATCCAAGGGAAGGGAGACTGATGTTACTTGTTTCTTTGGATCTCAGTGCTGCCTTTGATATGGTCGAGCATGCTACCCTACTAAAAGGACTTTCTTGCAGTTTTGGTGTCTCAGGTGTTGCCTATTCTTGGATCAGATCTTACTTAGATGGCAGGACACAATCTGTACGTATGGGCTCGTACTCGTCAGCTGTGACTTCATGCTCTGTCGGTGTACCCCAAGGA
>Ga0056128_1011021_pt1 | contig 11209 bp, 4 predicted proteins | sample WorMetLIZISLAND2_FD_71113 | JGI IMG/M metagenome (GOLD analysis project Ga0056128, IMG submission 71113) | Marine gutless worms symbiont microbial communities from Max Planck institute for Marine Microbiology, Germany - Olavius geniculatus... ... | reverse complement strand
ACTAGTTACTTTGCTAGTTACACTGTTTCATAAGCATTCTAATAATGCACTGTTACAAGTGGCAACACGGTTTGTACTAAATCAGTATTTTAAGCACCACAACAAAACATTGAAGACTCATAAATGTCCCGAGACACAACACAACTCATTAGTCATCAACATTTAAAACTCATGCGTTTAGCTGTTTTCCTCTAAATGTCTGTTTGCACGCAACATCAGCAGTTCTTCAAAATGTTCATCAGAGAGCCCTTTCCTTTGAGGAGTCAAGATTTGCCCTCCAATGCTAAATAGCCGTTCCACAGCAGCACTTGAGGGTAGAGCAGTGTTCTTAGCAACAAACATTTTATTGACAAGTGCGAAATTCACTTCATTTAGTCTAAACACAGGCAGACCTAGTTTCTCACACAGTGAATTCAGAACAGAGTCTGTCTGGTTCTCAATGATGGAATGTATCTTAGCAACAGCCATGTAGAACGAGTTCCATCTAGTGCTGTTCGGAACAAAAGGAGTTTTCTGTGTCACACTCATGACTGTTTCTGCTGCCAGTGGTCTCCGGCTGCTTTTATTCCATTAAATTTTAAAAAATGTAACGCGTTGCTTACGTTACTAGTTACTTTAAAAAGTAACTAGTTACTGACAACGTTACGCCGGGCCAATAGTAACGCGTTAGAGTAACGCGTTACTTTGTAACGCGTTACTACCCAGCACTGCTTACGCGTAGTAGACAATACCGTTCACCAGCGTTTCACTGTTTCTCTTAGAACTATCCAATGTTGTGCTTGTTGTTCCACCTTTTGTTTTACCGTCACCATATGTTTGATTCATAAATGCAAAAAAACGTTCGAGGAAAAATTAAAAAAAACGTTAAAAAAGTTAAAAACGTGGGAAGAATAAAAAAACGTATGAAAACGTTGAATAAAAAACGTTAGCCATAATTTGTTTAACCTTTTGCCTAATGCCTAATGATGTAAGTGCTATGTACGTGGAACTATGTTAAATAGTGAAAACTTTATTTTAATTTCAATTCAACTGTGTGGTCATAAGACGATAGCATTAAACTAACCAAATATACTAGTTGAAAAATTTATTTTATAATTTTATTTGGACTAACTATGTAAACTACATCACTATGACCTATTAACTCGTTTTTGTGGTTTCAGAAGTGCTTCACGAAGCTGCTGATGGGATTTTTAATGTACGTTTTTTAAAAAAATATATATAAAAAAACGTTGAGCAAAATAAAAAAAACGTTAAAAAACGTTTAAAAAACGTTAAAAACGTGACAAGAATAAAAAAAAACGTAAAAAAAACGTTTTTTACATCCATGGTTTGATTTGCTTTTATCTAATCCACCCAACTTCTGACATCAATCAACTTGTCTGCTGCTGTATTAATTTTATCGTCCATACCAGCAAAATGCTCGATGACGTCATTCTTTTTTTACTACTAGTACGGTCGGCTGGCTTCTCCTAGCGACAGCTGGGTTTCTATACTGTCTGTGAAGTGAACCAATACTTATGGGGTGTTTACACGATCCAGCAAACGTTTAGCAAACTTCCAGAAAATGTATTCAAAATACACGTGCTAATGCTGGACGTTTGCTGGATCGTGTAAACACCCTATTACTCTGCTTTTGTGTACAGCGGCTGGTGAAAGGCGCAGTGGTTGCGGGAGGTCTGCTACTGATGACGTCACTTGTTGTATTGCTAACAGTCGTACGACGCTGTCGCCGGCTCAAGCATGCAGGAGACCAGACAAGTAGCAGCGCCAGTGATGGGGTCGTAGCGACTGGGCGAGGAAATCTAGCAGGCAGGCCTACATAGTTTACATTGCTATACCTCAACGCAAAACATGTTCGCAACTGGGGTCATCGATCATCATTGAAAAAATGTTTCCCTCAGTTGGTAAAATGTTGCGCTCTCGGTCTTCGACAGCAGGCACCATTTGACGAACTTTGGGGAAAAAAATTCCAATAATGACCTCGACGCCAGCCACCATACTATAGATTACGTTAGAGAACGATAATCTCGTGGCCATTTGCGAATTTTTGAGTAAATCTGAAACTTGCAAACCCCATTCCCGATCTCAACGCTAACCCATATATCAACCTCAGTTTTTAAAGTAAGCGCGGTAGAAAGTTGCAATCTTCCGAGAGAGTCGACAAATTTCCGACGATATTTTGACTCAGACAACTGCAGATTGCCGACAGAAAAGATTATGCGTGCCCAAAATTTCAATTTTGCCTCTAAGTTTTTTTTTAAATGGGAGTTTATTCAGCCCCAAATTGGGCATTTTGGACGACAAAAATGTTTTCTTACAAGAAGCAGATTTTTCCTACAGTTCTCCAACAGCCAACAGTTTAGGACGGAAGAGGCAGCTGTCTCACTTTGCTCATCTCCTTTGCTCCAGCGCCACTGCGTTAAATGCTATAGCTCTTCGTAGGTAACCCACCTCAGAGCTACGGAGCGTCACCCGCCGTATGGGATCACACAGTGTTACCTGCCACCCGACACAGGTAAACGCGCCCCGCCATAACCCCAGCCAGATAGGTCAGTACCGGTACTCGACTTACCTACCCCGGAGGGATAAAAGGCTGAGTTTATCTAGGCGGCTGGTTACGTGCCGAGATGGTTAACCTGCCCGCAGTCAGTCACCCATCCAAGTACTAACCCGAACCGGTGTAGGTTAACTTTGTTGATTGGACACAACGCGTTACCGCTACGTCACGCCACCAACCTGTCTTTATTTGGCAAAGTAAATAATGCTGCTGCTGATGATATAATGATTAGGCCGAGGCGTTCAGCTGGATGATCTGGTCAAGCTGCTGTGCTACACCGGCTGGAGACGTCGGCATCACAGCACGCCCGTCCGAACCACCAAACCGACAGATGCCACCGGACACGCCGCTGACACCGCACTACAGGTACCAACAACGACCACAGCAATTTATCAAGAAGCGGAATGGCAAGTTCATGAACATCTTATATCTCTAGAGCGATTTTTCGCTGGCTCGCCATGCAGCTGCACTTTTTATACAACTTTAGCCGTGGCGTCCAAAGAGATTTTTAAAATCGATGAATATTTGGCGAAGATATGAACAAAAGTTCGTTGGCACGTTTTTATGGACCAGGGTTTATTCGGCCGACCGTTGAACTGTAAGCCGTCTGGTAAGAGTTGTGGTATGTCTGTCGTTTGTTGTCTGTAAGGAAATGTATTGTGGCTAAACAATAAATCGTAAGGGTTTGGCGATGGTGCCGTTGGACAGGGCGATGACGAGTTCCTATAGGCTGTCAATAGTAACCATGTGCAGTGGTTTGGCCGCAATTTTTAATACATAGTTTTAACCTATTAGTCGCCGTATCTCAGAAACTGTCGGCCCTCCTTAGCGACAGCTGGGCTTTTTGTTTGTCAGTCTGCGATGCTCGTTGCAGGTAGCGGATGCAGCGGAGCAGGTACAGCTGGCACTCGGAATGCAGTCAATGGGCAACACGTTGATGCAGGAAAATGACAACTACTCATCTGTAGCTGACGTCAACGCCACAGGCATTTCAACGCACTTATCTTATACGCACGTCAAGTTGTCAACGCGTATCTTTTCCCGCGGTTTAGGGCTTAGCTCTGAGACTACAGGGGGTCTAGATAGACCAGTTAGTGCACAAACAATAACATGTTTACCTCTGTGGAGAGGAGTTGGAAATTTTTTGTGTGTTTTAGTTCCAGTCTGGGCGAAAATTGGATGGGGTAGTACTTTTTCTGACATTTCGTGTACACAACTACTGCCAAAAACAAAGTGATGCACTGACTAGTAGGCCTACTTATAACAGAACTAAAGTATGCATACTGCGGCATAAGAGACTAAATGCAAACAGTTTTATTCTACTGAAACTTCGAAAAAACAAAACAAAAAATACACTAGTATTTTTACGGTCAATAAACATTTTTGGACTGCAATTTTAGAGACCGGCGGCTCCCAAAAGGACCGAAAATTTGAAGGCTTAACATGATTTTCTGGCTTTGTGGATGCAGCCTGAATTGTCGCCCGGTGAACTGTCGCCGTTCAGGGGAGAATAGGGCAAGAGTAACATCTTTTTCTAAGAAATGCTGCACTCAGAAGCAGTACGTACTATTTCTGACAGATGTGAACTATTAACACTGAGCAAACACTAAGCTATCCATTTGTAGTATAGAAAGCAGCATTGGCTCTGTTATTTTGCCTGCATAATAATTTAAACTGGTCCTCTTTCGGGTGTCTCATTTTGCCCCTTGGTAGGGGCAAGAGTGACACCCGATGCCCCATTCAGCACCACACCAAATACAATTAAGTCAGCTGTTTCTTTCAAAGGGCTCTAAAAAGCTGTACAACAATAGCATGTTTATTGTTGAGCATGCATCATATGTTAAGTATTATAACATTTGCTAGGCCTGTAAGTATGCAGAATGAGATGACGCAAATATACCGTTTCATGCAGTTTTGTTTTTTTGACCTGGGATGAAACAACTGACATAAAACACAGTAAATGAAAATCAAATTAATGTAAGGAATAGCAAAAGAAAGCATTAATAACGTTCAACAGGTTAAAATCGAGCAAAAGTAGCAGTCACTGCAATGGTGTCACTCTTGCCCCTGTAGATTGTGCGCTTCTAATCGCTCCCAGTTGACACAAACATGCAAAATAGATAATAGTCATAATTTTCTTAACATCTATGAAAAACACCTTACGTAGTGACATATAATACACAGTCCACATTTAGAGTCACCTTTAAATACTGAATGGTGATCTGTGAACAACATGCAATTTACAAAGTGCCAAAAATCAACATTTTTGTTTACCATAGCAACCAATAGATATTTCTATAAAAATTTATTATAAATTTATACTCAGCTAAATGGCAAATCGTACCAAGTAGGAATAGTTTCTTTATTTTAACGTTACGTGGCGTGAGGACCGGTGACACTCTTGCCACCAGTCACTGTGTTACTTTTGCTCCGCTCTTCGCTAGCTGTCGCGCGATCAAAGTTGAACCACGTTAGCGCAGCGCCCTTCAAGTGTCGCCCGATTAAGTGTCACTAAACCACGTTACATTGTGACGTGATTGAAGATTTTTGACATGCGTGCATGTACGTTCGACACAGTGCATCAAGCTATAAATTAATTTCCATCGTTACTTACGTACTCATTATTTATACAGGCCGCGGTATCGAGCACATAGCGCGGAGTCGGCTGAAGTTGGTGCGACAGCTAGGCGAAGGTGAGTTCGGCGCGGTCTACCTCGGAGTCTGCTCCGATTGCCCCGCCACCGGTGACGTCACCACCGTCGCCGTCAAAGCGCCCAAGCTGCTGGCGGCGACTTCCGGAAGTCACGCGCGCGACGAGATTCTGCGAGACTTCGAGCGAGAGGCGGAGCTACTGGACGGCCTGAGGCACGAGAACATTATCTCTCTGTACGGCATTTCCATCGACGAGGCTCCGCCCCTGCTGATACTCGAATACATGGAGAACGGCGACCTTAATCAGTTCCTCAGGTAAAATGATGGCGATGCTTAACTGTTACTCACTATGTGTCGGCATCTTACTATAATGCGTGGAAAGTTTGTTTGTCTGTCTGTCTGTCATACTTCTTTGGTGTCTTCTCTGTTGCACGCGCGGACCCCGACCGCGGCGTTTGAGTCCTTGGGCCTTAGGTACGTGCGCCCCCACCTTGCCTTCCACATTTCGCCACGCACAGCCTGAGGGGGGTTGAGTTGCCGGCCGGCCATCAGTATAGTGCTTAGCGCAGCGTGTAGTGCTTCATGGTGCCATCTGGCGATTGACGGTCACTTAAAGGTTTTCCTGCCAATAGGGCGGGTTTTTTGTTAGTCATTATAATGCCAACAGTTTTCGTTATAAGCCTAAATTTGCACGCAACTGTGTGGCAATTTAACGTCGTGGAATAAGACTGCAGTTTGTGCTCTCCAAAGCCTGTTCAGTTATCTGTCTTATTGCTGTAGCATGCGACCGATTATACTCGTAAAATCACTTGTATCTGTTAACAAATTAGTCAGTCTATCTGTCTGTCTATTTATGGTCGCTCCTACAGGCGTAATTTTTACTCTGGTTTGATAAAATTGTGCAATGTCGTCTGAGGTCCACAAAGAATCATCGAGTTCGTTTCGGGTCATAATCCTAAAAACCCTTTCTTTATTTTGCCCCGATTTCTACCCGGTTTGTTGATTGCACAGTCACTGGCGTCGCATGATTGTGTAGAGCTCGCGGTCCGGACGCCGCCATGTTGTCGCCGACTTCCGGTTGCGGTGTGGGCGCAGTGAAGCAGCTGACGGTGCCGCAGCTGGTGCACGTGGCGTGTCAGGTGGCAGCCGGCGTGGAGTACATGACGTCACTGCACTTCGTACACCGTGACCTTGCCACGCGCAACTGTCTCGTAGGACAGAGGCTCAAGGTCAAGATAGGTGACTTCGGCATGTCACGTGACCTCTACAGCTCAGACTACTTCAAGGTATTAGCTTAATAAGTTATACGTATTCGTTATTCATCAAAATATTATTTTGCTGCCTTCGTCGACTGTCCGCCAGATGTCGCTGCCGCGGACAGTAAGCAATCATAGATGTGTGGAAGTTGGCAGGACCCCTCGTCTCAATTCATCAACTTGTCTTGTTTTTGTCTTGTGCACACTATACTTTCGCTTTTAAATATTTAATCGTGCTCAAAGTGCGGAAAAATAAACGAAGACCAAAGAAGTTTGGTAACATGTGGAATCGCTTTTTTGAATTTGCCAGGTGCAGCAGCAGCAATTTGCAATTTGCATGTTTTGGCTAGAGGTTTGACCCCAAATATCTTTTTTTTCATGAGGGGTTTAAGAAACCCTCCCAATACAGTGTGTCGTTGGACCCTGAAAGTTCCCCTGCCACATTGCAACTACAGGGTGGGCCAAAAAAGTAAGCTATTGTACTTTTTCCATATCCTCACTAAATATTGACATATTTTCACAATTTTTTCACCAGTAGACTCTGAAAGAAATTTGCTACTCAGTGACATGCACACCACACCTTTATGTCTTTACGCTACCTTGTAAAATATAAATATCAAAAAAACGTACAATATCTACAGATGGTAATAAGGTGGAGTGGCAAATTTTTCAAAGTATTAAGGTAAAATGTTAAATATAAGTTTTAAAAAGTGACAGAAAGTTTTAGGTGTAGCTATGGAGTAAGTTTTCATGTTTCAAAAATAGTGCACAGCTTGTAGAGCCGCACAACTGAAACGCATTGCTCTGTATGCTCATGCAGTTAACTAAGCAGGATTGCAGCCATTAACAAGCATTAATGTATATTGAAAATTAGTGCGGAGTAAAATCGTTCAAATTGTTTGAAAAAAATGCTTATTATATTTCCTAATGTTTTTGACACTTACTATAACTCATATTTTAACATTTAAGTTGAATACGTAAAAAAATTTACCATTAAACTTTCAGCCCATCTGTAGATATTGTATGTTTTAGAATATTTATATTTTACAAGGTAGTGTAGCGACATAATAAGTGTGGCGTGCATGCCACTGAGTAGCAATTTTTTCAGAGTCTACTGGTGAAAAAATTGTGAAAATTGATCAATATTTAGCGAAGTCATGAACAAAGTGCAATATAGCTTACTTTTTTGGCCAACCCTGTAAATCCGTCGAACGGTTTACGCACGGGCACGAAAGTGACAGACGACAGACGGACAGACGGACAGACCACGTTACGGAGAGCTGTATAGTGCGTAGAAATAAGCGGAATCGCTTGCGCTGGAATAACAAATTTTGCCCAAGTAAAACGTATACTCGCTATCGTCTACAATTGCGAATTTGTAGCGGCACACAACAAATCTTAGGATATGATACGGTACGACACTGCACGTAAAGTTTAGCATGCACCCAGGATATCTTTGAAATTTCCTTTTTTTGGCTAACTTTTTCCAACATTTTTTGCTTTCACGCGGTGTTATCGTCGCCATTGCCGATGAGAATATTTTGGAGGGAACGTCGTTTCCCCTAAATAATATCAACACAACAGAAAACAGTGATACAGTAGCATTTGCCCACAGAGGTGAAGTGGAAAATTGCCCCTTTTTCTGAGCATCTAAAAATTTAAAAAAAATACAAATACATGTCTTAATCTACTCACAGCTTTTAGTTAGACCAAAGGGGCCAACGGAAAGACGGGGAGACGTTTCCCAAACAAAAATGTAACACCACTACTGCGTATGGCTGATAGTAGGCCTACATTATTTTTGTCGCAGATGGGAAATCACAGCGTTTTACCGGTACGCTGGATGCCTCCCGAGAGCCTGTTGTATCGAACGTTCACTGTTGAGTCCGACATCTGGAGCTTCGGCATCCTGCTGTGGGAGATATTCACCTACGGGCGACAGCCGTGGTTTGAACTGTCCAACAACGAGGTACACACGAACTAAACTAAATTGTACTTTTATTGCCTCCGCCAAGAAGGTGATGTTTTTGCCAGACTTTGTTTGTTTGTTTGTTTGTCAGTGAGTCAGCAAGACAACTCGCTTAAGCTTGCTTAACTGATGTATAAGATGCTTAAAGATGTGAACATAGTGACAGAACTGAACTTACTTAGAAGAGTATTCTTTGCGAAATAAACTTTTGTTTAGTTCAGTGCATTTCCGTCGCTTTGTAAATTGAACAAGCCATAAACAAGTTTTATTTACTTTTTTTGGTCAATAGCTGAAAATGCAATGCTGAGGAGTAGTTAACAAATACTTGGTAGTAGTCTATAACGTTGTTTGTATTTGCTATGATTCTTTTTACATTTTATCAGAAAAATCGATTACGTTATTAACCGTTCGAAGTAAGAAAAATTTTTGAAAGCTATAATCAGTTTTAAAAAACTAATCAGTTGAACAAAATGCGTCACCGCCTAGACTTGTCATGAAGAAGAATAATGTCATGAAAATTGATAAAAATGTTGCCGTGTTGCGAAAACTTCTAACTTCTAAGATTTTCTTTATTTCGTTTAACTGGAATAGCACTGGGTAGTTGAAGGTTGAAATTGTATTGGCAGCAAAATTCTATAATATTTGTCGCATATAAATAACATCGTAAAGCGTTTCAGCCTAGCATAATCATATACTTTCTTATTGTGCTACACAGGGTTTTCAATAGCGGACGTTTGGGCGTAAATACGCCCAAAAATTTCAGTCCGTACGCCCAAATTTTAAGATGTGGACGCCACGACGTCCAAGTTAATTTGCTTCTTATTACCTCCGCCAAGGAGGTTATGTTTTTGTCAGAGTTTGTTTGTTTGTCTGTCTGTCTGTCTGTGTTTTAGCAAGATAACTCAAAAAGTTGTGGACGGATCTTTCTGAAATTTTGAGAGTACGTCGGGCATGGCACAAACTACCAGTGTTTCCATTTTGGGGGTGATCCGGCAGGAATTCTGGATTTTGGATCACTTTGAAATTTTCGTTACTATTGCGTTAAAGGGGGCAAAAGGGAACTGCTGGTAAAGTAAAGATGGTGACGCCACCTGGCGAATAGCTTTGCCTTGACGGAAATACCTCGGGCTATGACTGCTTTCTAGTTATTAATGGTTAAAAGTTAAATGTTGTCTACAGTGTCTTTTCATAACCCATCTCAGAGCGACGGAGCGTCGTCTGCCATATGGGATCACAGTGTTATACTTGCCACCCGACGCAGGTAAACGCGCCTTTTTTAACGGCCGCTAGCCATTCAGGCTTGCGTGATCGTTCGTTTGAACTTAAAGTTAGACTTAAAACGGATTAATGCAGCGTCTTAAAACTCAGGATAAGAAATAGAGACGTTTAAATCGATAAGCGTTTGTTTGTACGCGCATGATCATACCCGTGGAATTGTCAACTCCTTATGCCGCTCTAATGGTAGAAATAGGCAGCAGTGCTGTGCAGGTGCGACCGTAGAGTAAGTTAAAGTTTGGCCGTTTCCCTGGAACTCTTGCCGTGTGAACGTTTTCGCGGGCTCATAGATCTTCTACTATTTTATCTGTTTTTTATGTTTGCTTTTCTTCCCACTCTCCTTTCTTGTTCATTGTCTCCTTTTATCACTAGCCTACTAGTACTTTTTTTGTTTTCCTTCCTTCTTTTTTCTCCATTTTTGCATTGCATCTTCTTTCTGCCTTTTCCGAAAACCCCACACCCTCTGTGGTCTGTGATGGCGCTGTAAGCCCCCCGGAGGGTCCGGGCAGAGCCAGTCGCCAAAGGGTTCGTTGTGCATTTTAAGCTAAAACAGCGTTTCCAGTGATAAGCATTTTATATACAACATTAACATTTTTCACTGGGCGCAAGCTGTTTTTTGCGGATGAACAACGTGTTGCCTGTATACACTGTGTCTCAAAAAACATCCCTGACATTTTTGACTGTAACTTGAAAACCAATTAGCAGATTTTAATAATTTTTGGCACAAATATTCCTGATACAACTTGCCATCAAATGACTGTTTAGTTTCTTACTTCACCCAATGTATGCTTCTGCACTACCTAGGGAAAGCAGATCAAGCGAAATATGTGTTAAAATAAACAGAAAACCTGAAAAAACATCCCCGACATTATCGATCATAACTTGAAGAAAGATTAGCAGATTTTAATAGTTTTTGGCAAAATATTTCTGACACAACTGGGTATTAAATAAGTGTTTTATTTTCCACCTCTCCTAACGTCTGCTTTTGTACTACCTAAGGAAAGCAGACCAAGCATAATACGTGTTAAAATGAATAAAAAAACGTTGATAAATTTTATCTATCTTAATCTGTGGGCCCCAACAGCCGGTCTATTACAAGGTTTGACTGTCGTGCAGCAGTGTGTCTACCAGATAAAATTTAGAAATGTTTGTGAAGTCAAGAAGTAACTGGTACAGCCTAGATTTGTCTGGAGCAGAACATTATCGATACTGCTGTCAGTTAATGGAGAAATCATCTCCTTGCCTGTGTTCGCATAGTGGATAAAGACTTCAAGCAATTTTACTACAGGCAGTCGAAAAATGGACAGCTGGATGAAATGTCAGCCATAGTGTCAGAAATGTGAACAATATGTGTTTTTCACGCGTTATGTTAATTAAGCAATTATATATACACCTTTATTCGTCAAATGACAGCCATGAAAGGAACATAACTAATAACGATAAAAAATAATAATAACAAAAATAATAATAACAAAATAATACAGTTCATCAAATGTCCAT
>Ga0056128_1011018_pt1 | contig 11211 bp, 9 predicted proteins | sample WorMetLIZISLAND2_FD_71113 | JGI IMG/M metagenome (GOLD analysis project Ga0056128, IMG submission 71113) | Marine gutless worms symbiont microbial communities from Max Planck institute for Marine Microbiology, Germany - Olavius geniculatus... ... | reverse complement strand
GGTTGCAGATAGGCACAGACATGCTGCTTATCATAACAAGCACTGGTGACAGGCTTTTTAAATTTATCAACATCGATGACCTTGAATGACCTTGAACCTTAAAAATATTGATTTAACGTGCTTTTTTGGCGATTTTTGGCTGCAAAAGAGTGAATTACGACGAAATGGATGGAAACAGACTACGATTACCTGCTAACAGGAACTGCTATAGGCTTTCGCGCGTCTCGTGAGCTTTGCTCAAATTACTTGTCTGCTGTCGCTGACGTCGTTTCCCCACCCATTTAATAGCTTAACGACGACACACACAGGGCACTAAAGCTAGCACCTATCATCGTGAGACCAACGCACTGTTGCTAGCTATAGGCCTATTAGCAGCGTTTTCAACGCGCGTTCACGGCGTGCGGTGTTTTACGATGTTCTGAGCGCGCCGGACTACCTTCGACCAAACAGGTGGAATTAATTCGTCGACGACAGCAGCTGCCGTTTCGCGTTATCATTAAAAAGGGTGCCCACGCGTAAATCCAGTGCTTAAATTGAGCGGGAACGCGTGAGGAGACCTGGAGGCATAGGGAAGTTTTTTTTCATGGGGAACGACGTTCCCATATTTTTTGGAGACCTGGAGGAGAAACGCTGATGGTTTCCCACTCTTGTGTAGACACACGTGTCACTAGCACATTTTAACACTGTGGTTTGAATCTTTCTGTTATTATTTCCTGTCAACATTTTCGTAAGAAATTGTCATCAGAAGCCAGTTTTTATGGCTGAAATACTCAAATACACCATGTTCAATTTCGGCTGAGGCTCCGTCTTAGACCCCCCTGCTGGGGGAACATACAACGCTCCCCCAAACCCCTTAGTCGGCTGGAAAAGGCGAATCTAATCCTAATCTATAGACCTTTCCCTCTCAACGTTTCCGGCGTTTAGATTTCGGCGTCTACTGCGTTTCGCTCGCTTTCAAAGTTCCCCTCACTTTTTTCACAATTTAAGCACTGTGTAAAACTAGAAGAAACAAAACTAAACTAATAGGACCTATACTCTTATGTCCCTGCATGTGATTTTGTTTTAGGAAAATGCTTGCACCTCCTAAACTGCATCTGACGTGCCGAAGAACCTCTGACACGGCGTGTTCGGTGGAATGTTATTATAGCAGTAGTGTAGCACGCTATTTCTTTAGGTATGATGATACCTACCGGGTGTCAATCACAGCTATAGCACGTGGTAATAAGAGACTACACGGCGCATGCGTAGAAAGAAACACGTGTTCTTATTGTTGTCGGTTGTTGCCATTGTGTCGTTCTGCATGCACCCATACATGCATGGAACATCTAAGGTCGCACGTTTTTACGTGCATAGGCCTTACGTGTGGTCAACAGTACCTGGCTGAATTTTTAAATCAAAAACTCGACACATTGTCCGCAGTGTTCATGCACTTCTCAGGTGTAACGACTGCAGAAAGTCCGTGTAAGTACACAGTGCGCGATAGCGGCGATACGGTAAGCATAACAGACAGATAAATTGTGAATTGTCCTTGTTAAACCGTGAAGAATGGTCGAAACTTGAAAATCGGAGCTTGATCACTTCGTCTTTTTACTTCTGTCTTCTTTTTCTATCCATTTGTTTTTTTCCGTTATATTTTGTCTCTTATGAGCTAAGAAACTTGGAGAGCGCTGTAACCGATGTGCCATTTGTTCAGTTCAAAAACGGAAAGATCACGTTTACCGCAACACATCTTGTTGCGCGGTGACCTAAGTTAAACCTACTGCGAGTCTGTGACGCTCATGAACTACACTGTGTCTCAAAAAACATTCCCGACATTTTTGACTGTAACTTGAAAACCAATTACTACATTTTGATAATTTTTGGTACAAATATTGCTGACACAACTTGCCATCAAATGACCGTTCAGTTTCCCACCTCACCCAATGTATGCTTCTGCACTTCCTAGGAAAAGCAGATCAAGCGATATATGTGTTGAAATAAACAGAAAACCTAAAAAAGCGTCTCCAACATTATCGATTGTAACTTGAAGAAAGATTAGCAAATTTTAATAATTTTTGGCTGAAATATTTTTGATAACTGTCTATTAAGTAAGTGTTTTAATTTCCACCTCACCCAACGTCTGCTTTTGCACTACTTGGGGAAAGCAGACCAAGCATAATGCGTGTTAGAATGAATGAAAAAACATCAATAAATTCCATCTGTCCTAATCTGTGAGCCCCAACAGCCGGTCTGTTACAAGGTTTGACTGTAGTGCAGCAGTGTATCTACCAGATAAAGTTTAGGATTGTTTGTGAAGTCAAGAAGCGACTGTTACAGCCTGAATTGGTCTGGAGCAGAACTTTGTCGATACTGCTCTCAATGAATGGAGAAAGCGTCTCCTTGCCTGTGTTCGCGTAGTGGGCCAACACTTTAAGCAATTTCACTACAGGCAGCTGAAAAATGGACAATTGGATAAAATGTCAGCCAAAGTATTAGAAAATGTGAACAAATGTGTTTTTACACGTTATGTTAATTAAGCAATCATATCGCATTAAATAAAAAAGTGATATTTCGCTGGTTGTGTTTTCCCCAGGTAGTGCAAAAACAAACGTTGGGTGAGGTGTGAAACTAAATGGTCATTTCATGTCAAGTTGTGTCAGGAATATTCGTATCAAAAATTGTCAAAATGTGGTAATTGGTTTTTAAGGTACAGTCAAAAATGTCGGGGATTTTTTGAGACACGGTGTAGATACGTAAATGCTGTATGTCATGTGCGTAGCTATAGCTAAGCGGACAGAGCAGCGACATCTAAAGGCAGGGCGCATTCGCCCTTGTCGGTTACTCGGTTGGCGGCGTGATCGTGTGATCCTACGTGGCAGGTGACGCTCCGTAGGTCTGAGATGGGCTTCCCATAAAGAGCTGTGCAGTTTTTAACTTTTTAATAAAAAGTATTCGTTTGTTTTTTGTGCGGTGCGTGTTAGAATGAGGCATCCTGTGTGGATGGCTGCGCTGGATACGGGAAGCCACTCTCGACGGCGTTGCAACGACTGACCACCGCGCGTGATGCGAGTCCAAGTCGTCCAGCCCTGGTCGCTGCTGGTCTGGCTGCTGCTGACGACGCTCGGAGTACCAGGGCGTCCTCATGGCGACGGCGCCGTGGCGCGGGGCATGCAGGGACGACAGGTGCGCGTCGCGCGAGGCTACTTCACGTTCATACAACCCGATGACGTCGCGTTCAGCCGGTCCTCAACCGCCACTCAGTGCAAGATCAGTGTCGACACAAGCGACCTGACCACTCTGCAAGTCGGCACCGTACATCCCGACGTACGTAAGACTGAATTGTTACGTTCTTCCTCAAAGGATGCATAAGCAGTGCCTCTGTCTCTTCTGAAATTTAGTTTGTCGGAAAATTTCTTTCTTGTCGAACTATTGTTTTTTAAAATACATAATGTGCGGTCGGAAATCGCTATTTGGGTGGAATTCAGAAGCAAAATTTTTGAGCTTTTAAATTAGGCCTACAGCGGCGTCGTGTGTTGAAAAGTAAGTGGAGCAGGAAGTTGCACATTTGCGACCGACACTGCAAATTTTCGACGAAATTTTGACTCTTGACAGACACACATTTCCGACATAGGAAATTTTGGGCACACAAAATTTACATTTTACCCTTAAATTTTACCAAACTTGGGCTTTTTAGTCCAAAATTTTATTCGAGTTTCAATTGATAAAAAATCCTATCAAAATTTTTAACGGCTAATCGATTAATTTATCGTTGATTTCTGCAGCCCTAAAATTTATTATGTATATGTATGTTTTGCTTCTTTGTGCAGGTATTCGACTGCGACTTTGCGCGGGACGTCGTTCGCTATGTTCACAACGGTAACCCTCACCTGCAATCAGATCGCATCCGACTCGCCATTCGACAGTTCGCCGCCGAGCACTATGGAGCGCCGGAAGTAGTCAGTGATTACGTCGTAGTCACTGTTTACGTCACGCCGCCGGCGTTCGCCATATTTATCGGCGAACTGCGCCCCCTGGTGGTCGACCCACGCAACTCCCCCGCACTGTCTGTTTCCATCGGTCACGACGTCATCCAGTTCCGGTATTTATTTTTTGAAAAACAGCAAAGAACAATATGATACCATCAAAGGCGCGTACAGAGCGACGTAACTGAACTGAAGTACTGAACTAACACGGTTTAGCTTTGGATGAACTGACCAAAGAGCAAGCAGAGCGAGCCCACTGGTCATTGGTTGACGCGTACACGGGCATAGTCCCGTAGGTCAACTACGCCGTTAGACGGTGCCTACTGTAATGCATTACTTTGGTCAGTTGGCCAAAAACTAGACCATATCCGTTCAGTTTAGTTCAGATAGTATGTTGCTCTTGTATGCGCCTTTAGAGCGCTTATAGAGTCAGCTTTTAGAGCGCTTGTCGTGCGTTTTTAGAGTTGATTCGAGAGCCAGCTTTCTAGTGTAAACTGGGTATAAGTGAGATTATTTAGTCCAGACAGTCGCTTAGTGAATGATCTGTGATTGTTGCGCAGGTATAATTTCTCGGGCGGAAGTGTCTGCACGCTGCGGTTCAACGCCGATGGTAGTGATGGTGGGACGTTTAAGCGTCAGTCGCTGTTGTCCGGTGAGCTGGTCACCAGTGATAGAGTGACACCTGTCGGCAATTTGTCCATCGACTGCAGAGATTTTCTCGTCTCCGGCTTCCGCTATCGGTACGTCGTCATGTGCAGAAGAATGCTGCGGCGTTGCGTTATAAGGTGTCTGGCAGCACAGTTCAAGAAATCGCAATTTACGAATCTTAATAATTTTTTTAAAATCGCGAATTGTTACGAATTCTAAAACACGAAACGAGTTTTATTTGGGCATTATTGACACATCAAAGCACTGCATTTTTACAGTGTGCAAACTAAAACTTTGGTGATCCCCTTATCATCATTATTCAGGACTAACGAATTTATGTAGGTTCACTATCGACAGATTAACAGTACGTTAAGCGTATTCCATACTTGGACTGCTGACGTTGAACGATCGTCGCGAACAATTGACAAAACATTTTTAAAATTAGTTCGCACACTTCCTCTTGCACATTTGATACCACCGAAACAACGCTATCTTTTTAATTACATGTGTCTGCACTACACTCGTCTGTACAAACTCTCCAAAACACAAACAGTTTGTTACGCGATATCTTTTACCGCATTGTTTATACAAGTTAACGTAATTGCATGCACGTTTTTTTCTTATTTTCACTCAGTGTTTTATGTTAATTTTGCAACACATCATTAAGGGAAAAGTTTTATATATTTATTTCATTCATGCATACAGGTACGTCGCGGGTCGGCCGCGTACAGCTGTCGACTACATTCATCTGACGGCGAGTGTCGACAGCTGGGTTCAGGGCTCATCAGCGGTCACAGAGAGCGTGTTTTTGCCAGTCAGACTCCTAGGAGCTTCACCTAACTCTGCGCCAACCTTTGTGCGTTCACCCGGTGTGTAATTATATCAGGCACATGCTCTATAAAACACTTATCAAGATCAGATAGAATTGTAGTTATTCATACAATACTACTGTCTTCATCTTTGTTAATTTTGTACTGATATACTTATGCAACTACATTTCAACAACTATTTAGTTTAGTTAAGTTTAGTTTAGCTACGTTTAGTATATGTTTTGTATTTGTGTATTTTTTTCTGGAGTGTCACGTCTTATTTGTTTTTTTTGTGTAGTGTTGATGCACGTTTGTTGCATCTCGTTAAACCAGTCAGTCGGACTGGAAGTAACGTTGTATTATACTATATTGTATTTTTTGTAAATCGTTCAGGCTCGTGTTTTGGCATGCCTTAACCCGTTAATGCCTAAATGATTTGCCATCAAATGGGGGTCCTTTATTTAGTACGCCATGCATGAATGGGTTAATGATTAAACGAACATTGATTGGTTGGTTGACTATAGGTTACCGGCGGCTGGTGGCGGACCAGTTCGTGCCGCTGCTGCTGGACTCTGAGATTCTCCGTGCCCGCGATGATGTGACCCAGTCCGCAGACCTCCTGCTCACAGTGCTCAGTCCACTCGACGAGTCTGGGGGCGGGTACTTCGTGCACCGTCGAGCCCCGTGGACGCCCGTCGCGGCGTTCTGGCAGCGCGATGTCACTGACGGGTCGGTCGCGTTCCGAGCGTCTACGCGCGTCGCGCACGGCACGCGCGTTGACGTCGTCCTCACGGCTACAGACGGCCATTTTGTGTCTAGCAAGCGACTGCGACTGTCGATCAGCGTCCGACCAGCGCAACGACCTGCCGGACCCAAGGTCATTAGCATATCATCACACTATATTCGCCACAGAAGAGTTGATGAATCGCACTGGCTTGGTAGTATAACGGTTAGGACGCTGAACTTGCGATCGCGAGGTCGCTGGTTCCACTCCTGGTAACGTCGCTATGAAGTGGATAGTTATAATGTCTCTTTGCACTCGTGTACGCGTATTGCTCTATAGACCGTGACGAAACGTAGGCCTGTACTTGTAAAAACGCTGTAGTGATAATAAAAAGTTTGTTGATCAGGTGACACGTAACCGGGCGCTGGCGGTCATACGCGGCGGGTCGTCATGTCTCGGACCGAGGAATTTCCGGTTTATCGACACTGATAGCAGTCTGGAGCACGTCGTGCTACGGTTACTCCGCGGAGGACCTCGACATGGCAACATCACCCTGGCGAACGGTAGTGCAGTCACGGACACATTCCGCTGGAAGGACGTCGAGCGCTGCGGCGTCATCTACCACAACCACGACGACGTTGGCGCCAGCGACGATGACGCCGATGAGCTGTTTCTACGCATATCAAACGCTCGACGCTCAGTACGGACCCGGATAGCGATCCATATCTTTCCTGGGACAGTCAGCCCACCAAGGTTGACAGTGTTGTAACTATTATGTCGCATTTAATTACATTATATTACATTACATTAAAATTTAGAATAGAAAATGTCTAACACTTTTGTCACTTTTCCCACTTTACAACCAGCAATGGAAAAAAGGCGGAAATTAAGGGCGTCATTTAAAGGGAGAGTCTATAAACCCCTAAGAATTTGGGATTTTAATTTTTTTCCTTAAGTGAGTCCTGCGTAAACGACTGACGTACGACAAACTTTTGGTCCCCGGTTGATCTATACTGTGTAAACTGTGTAAACTACACGAAATTTGGTCAGTTAATTCTTAGGAAAATCATTCAAATTGTTGCCACCAGATGTCACAAACATTTTAAAACTGAAATGCATTAAATTCGATTTAATATGGGGCTCTGCTGCTGGGGGAGGTTACAAGGCTTCACAGACCCCATAGCTGGATTTAAGGGGATCTATTTCTATGCGGAGAGGAGAGGAAAGAAGAGGGGAAGAGAAGTGTAACAATTGTTGGAACGCTGCAGGTTGAAGCAGAATGATGCTACAGAAGTGAGAGAGCACGGCTACGCGCAGCTGACGACCCTACACCTCGACTTAGTGTCCGTCACCATTTGTTGCCGTTCCGATGACGTTCTGTACACGATCACAGCACAGCCGCGCTACGGACAGCTGCTCCTGATGTACCGACCCATGACCCGTGGACACCCCGTCAACAGGTTCCGGCCATGGACAACTTACTAAAGAAATTAGTTAAACTACGTATTGCTAAATTTCTACTAAAATTAATTATACTATTAGTTAGCAACTACGTTGGCAGTAGGCCAGGCCCCTAGTAAACTAAACTGGTAATTTTTTAATTATACGTTTTCCTTGCCGCCAAATTCTGTTGATATTGGCTGCAAGTAAATGTCAATATTATTTAAAAAACTTAAACATTTCGAACACTTCAAAAAGTAAAATACGTGAATAAAGAAATCGCTTTATTTTTATTCACTTTACAGTTGCAAGCTTCAGTTTATTGCAGTAAGTCCAACGATATCTTAAAGTCAAAAAGAACTGTACAAGCGATTCAACTAATTTTTAAGAATTAAACTATTCAGTTTCTAACTAAAAACAATAATTATACTACCGTGTTAACTATTGTATTTTAATCAGACTATTGATTTTGTTAAGACAAATTAATTAAATTATTAATTAAACTATTAGTTAACAAGTTTGTAGTTAACTTTTGCCCGTCATTGCCAGGTTCACGCAGCTAGACTTGGACAAGGGTCATGTCTGGTACCGCCATCAGTCGGCAGGAGGCAGCAGCTCTCCACTCCGTGACAGTTTCCGCTTCCGACTGGGCCTGGCGACCAGCTCAAGGACAACGAGCAACGCGACGACGACGACCGACGGGGAGGAGCTGGTTCACAGAATTATCGTACGACCACACGCCAGGGATTACCCGCCGCGGCTGCTAAGCCCCTCCGTACGGACGCTGACCGTACAGGAGACCGACGTGCGACCCATTCGACGGGAGACCTTCAGGTAACTACGCGTTTCAGCTTCGCGCTCCTTAGCTGTCGTCGAGGCCTCTGTCTGTCTGTCTGTCCGTCCGTCTGTTTGTTTGTATGTACGTCACACCCTACTGCTACAAAAACGGTGCATGCTAAAATTACTTAATTTTCAGTGTCGACTGCCACAAAAACTATTTTTTCGTGACAAAATTTCATGCCTTTGGGTGCAGGAATTTTTCTCGACCGAGGGCGTCCCCCTAAAAAGTCGATACTTTACCGTTATTGGCTTGTCTAGCGTAACTAATCTAACTAAGTAATCTGAGCAACGCTCACGGAACGCGCGACAGCATCGGTGCTACCACCTCGGAAATCACTGCACAACGTGTAATAAAATATCAATGCGTTTTGAAAGGGTGCCCAAATTTTGACGTTTTCATACGGAGGACTCGTCGATCGTAAGAAATCGCAACTCGGACGGTTAAAATTTGCGTTTTACGCTGCATATTTTACGTGCAGGTTCTCAGGTGTCTATCTCCAGTAATTTGGCGCAATCTACTGTTGAAATATGCTTCACTGTAGCTCTGAGACGGGTTTTCCGCGAGGATCTATATCTTTTAGAACGTTTTTGTTTCAGATACCGGGACGCCGAGCACCCGGACGAGGACGTGGTGTTCGTGGTGACCTGTCAGCCGTTCGTCGTCGGTAATACTGTGACGCAGGACGCGGGGCTGATAGCTTACCACGATGACGCCGCGTTCCGATACAAGAACGCTTCGACGGTCGTGCCGCTTCGGACGTTCACCCAATCGATGATAGATGGCGACATGGTCGCATACGTACCTCCCCAGCGAGACATCGGACCGAACCGGCTCGACGTGAGGTTCATCTATTCCGTCTCCGATCTGCATGGAAACTTCGAGGTCGACCAGGCATTCGACGTCACAGTTCTTCCGGTCAACAATCAGGTATGGCGACATCATAGCATTTATTTTACACACGGGCGGCGCTAGGAATCTGAAGCGGGGAGGACAATCTGCAGGTGGGAAGGGTCAGGGCACAAGGGGGGGGCAATGGAAATCGGTGTGCGGGCCAAACATCCGTTTACGTTATCATAGGGCATTTTACCACAGCCAACGTTTTTCCTGTGGACATTTAGTTTAAAGGGGAGCACCAGAAGAGCAACGGCAAGAGCGCAGAGGTAATTGCTGCTTCGTCTCCTTATTACACCCCTCTCTGGCGCCGTCCATTCGCGGTCATGATTATCATTACTTGAGCGTCACAGATGGATGAATGCAAGAGCAGATCTCTTATAGCATTTACAAAGGGACGGAAACGAACTGAATTTACTGAACTAAACTACAGTATGTTTACGCAGTTTAGTTCATTACTGCCCGCGGTTTCCGTCAGAGTTTTTTTTTGTTTTTTTTTCTCTCTCTGTCATTGCGATAATTTTCATGAACCGCTGTACTTAGCTTGATAAAATTTTGCACGAGCGTATACTTGGACATTTAGAAGCCCATTGAATTTCAACGTATAGTTTATAGGTCAAAGTCCAAGGACTGGATTTTCAGATTCTTTGCTTTTGCAAAATATTTCCTCGCTGCTACTATATAGCTATACTACTAGGCTGGTCCAGTTAGGCCGATAGCTGTTAGCCCACATTGACGTCATTACTATGGATCTCAGCATGCTACTGCGTGAGTGAGGGGGGTGAGTGAGTGAGTAGGGTTTAACGTAACACCCGACAGTATATGTCATTTCGGGGACGGCCTTTCCAGGCAATGCATGTACGCATAATAACGAAACAAAAGTCACTCTAACCTTTACTGAAAGTTTAACCTTTTAAAACACAAAACCTAGAAACAACGTAAACCTAAAGTTCTAAGAACTGCCAACTTTAAGTGTGCATGTGTAACTAATGACAAAATAAAATATAAAAATAAAATAAAAATAAAATAAAATAAAAAAATAAAATGACAGTTTTAATAATCTTTTCTCTTATCCTCCAGACAGTCATCAGTCTTATAATGCTGTCTGTTGGAGGACGAGGAGTGCTACTGCGGCTAATGCAGACAGTAGTTATACATGTAGCTTATTTCTGCAATCTGGTTTTATTTTAGTTTATTTCCACGACTTTTACGGACTGTACAAAGCGAACGAACTAACAGTTTATTTCTGTCGCCTTATACACGCCTTTAGAGAACAGAGACTCTGACTTACTTTTAGAATCGCATCTCCACAGCACTAATGGAAGTGTAAATTCTTGGTGAGCTTTATCAACAACCGAAACTCTTTGTGTAATCTGATTTTTTTTCAGAACTGCCCAAAAAGATTTGAACAATATGACCATGGGCGTTGGAACAGGGGGAGCAGAGGGAGCAGCTGCTCCCCCAACTTTTGGCATGGGAGAGCAGGCCATAGCTCTTGCTCCCCCAAAAGTTTGAGCCTTTTGCACTGCGATGTTAGACTGAGTCGAATCGAATTAGACATCGCAGCGCAGAAGGCACAACCTTTTGGGGGAGCATTTGTTGAATGCTAGTTATTGTATACAACAGAAGGCAGTAGGCCTATAGTTTTACCCTTTGCTATTCAAGTTGAAGTTCCGGCCGCGTAGGCGAATTTGTTTATTTGTTTATGCTGTGTGTAATTAAACAAAATGCCAAAATCACAACGATATTATGAATGTGTCACATCGATGTCCAGAAGCTTGATAGATAAATTCGGTTGATACATATGCGATAGTGTTTCAATGCCATGTTCGTCCTCTTGGCCAAATATGTACAAACACACACGAACAAACATTGCCAACTCAAACAAAATATAAT
>Ga0056128_1011016_pt1 | contig 11211 bp, 7 predicted proteins | sample WorMetLIZISLAND2_FD_71113 | JGI IMG/M metagenome (GOLD analysis project Ga0056128, IMG submission 71113) | Marine gutless worms symbiont microbial communities from Max Planck institute for Marine Microbiology, Germany - Olavius geniculatus... ... | reverse complement strand
GTAAGTATCAATCGCTGACATATATGGTCAAATAGCAAATATCCAAATGTATGATTGTCTCACATAGGGCAATATTATACAGCATGTCCAAAAAGAAGAAATAGTGTAAATTATAGTCAGCAAAGTGTCACTGTCACTTTCAATCGAAGCGGACTGTGCACGCAACCGCACGCAAGGTCTCTTCCACCGTTTTCTAGCTATCACGTCGTGCTGCACAGATGGTGTGCAGTTGACGCTGCAGAATCTGGGTGGACGTCTTGAGATGCTTTGCCGGCGGCTGGCCACGATTCTGCAGCAGTGTCGTCGACGCCGCGGCCGCATCCTGCTGCCGTGACTCGATGGCGCACAACACCGATGGGTGGTTACGACTGACCAACGCAGCGAAGCCCCTATTCCACGTCTCGTCCGGTCGTCGCCGTTCAGCGTGGCGACATGCACGTTCCAGGTGGACACCGGGAACAGCGGCGGCAGCGGACGCAGCGTGATGCGCGGAACAGAGGCGCCGTCGTCAGCCGCTGCAGCAGGTCGCTAGCAGCGTCTGTAGCTTGTCGGTCTCCTCCACGTCGGTAACGCAGCCGTGCAGCACCTAGCTGCATGCCGTCGGGGAAAAAAGCCACGCACGCGCTCGTCATACACAAGGAGGATGTCAGGGTATGCAAAAAAGCAGGGGGAAACGTCCGAAGGGAAGTGTCCGGGGGGAATGTCCGTCTCCCGAATCCATCCAGCCGTTGTCTGCAGCGCAAAATACGATGTTTCAGTCATTCAAACCATTCTCTGACTTGGCTACAGGCAGCCTCTATAGGTTGCTGCAGTAGGCCTACCTCGGAGGTGGACATGATAACGCCGTGGAAGTACTGCTGCCAGAAGCGTGCTGTCGTGCCGACGGCGTTACCGATACCCATCAGAAGACCGGCGAATGGCGGCGCCAGGTCGAGATGATTGACAAGAAAGCCATTGTACTGGAAGCCACAAAATGACAGGCCGACGGTCATGAAGGATAATGCTCCCGGCCACTGTGTGCAGTCGATGAAGCCATTTGCCGCTACCATGCCGGCCGGAATGATCGCACCTATACCAGAACAGCATGTTATTATATCGCTGCTGCAGTTCTTGAGCTGTGTTCATTTGTGTAATAAAATCGTCATCAAGACATTTTTACGAATGTGGCAAAATACGTAAAAACTTTCATCATGTTGAACACATTTTTCACGACAAAACGTGGTTGAAATCGCGGGACGTTCTGACAAGTTTTCCTACTTAACCTACTTACGCGCACGTAGCTGCTACGACCTACATGTATCTCTAACGTGTGTTAAAGATGTATGACGTACACGTATTTTTATCTGCCAACAAGAAGAAATGACAGATTTATAACAACAATATGACAGAGTTTCCAGTGCTTTCTGTGCGCGTTTGTCACTGTAATAAAGCACTACTCTGTGCTATTAAACTGACCGATCATTTGCATGATCTTGCGCGTGGCAGTGGTCGACAGAACGCCGTGGCTCTGCAGACGGTCGGCGCCGCCACCCGACGCCATGACGATTACCCACAATCCGAGGTAGGGCAGCAGCGCGAAGATTGTGTTCTGTCGTAATGCCAACACCAACACAACAAGCAAATCTTCAACGCAAAAGAAACTCTAATTATTGTCTTCGGTCATGTTATGCTGCGTTTATGCCACGCTGCGGCAAGACTATTAGGTGAAATCGCCATAGCGCAAGCGATTTCGTCTATAGCTACCCATTTCTACGTAGCGTGGCATTCGTCTCTCTGTCTGTCGCTTGTCGCACTGGTGCACCTTGCTTAAACCGTTCGTTGGATTTAGGCATACAGGGTGGGCAGAATGGCACCATTAATTATACGCCTCATAACTTCACCAAATATTAACCGATTTTCAAAATTCTTTCACTGTCAGAATCGGAAAACAATTTGTAATGAAACTCTCACTATGGATCCCACCACACCTCAAGTGTGTCGCTACACTATCTCGTGAAATGTCAGATGACGCACTCAAGCGGGCGACGCCACTGAAAGAAAGCCATTGTCGCTGAGTGGGGCTAAGTGCCGCAGCGTTTGGTTGATCGCGCCATTGGTCAGTGGCGTCGCCGGCTTCGATGCGTCGTCCAGCAGCAAGGCAGACACATTGAAAATTTAATGTGAAGACTATGAGATGTGATTTTTAGACAACATCTATATCACTTAATAAATGGCACGAATACTAGTGGGTGTTTCTCCGCAATTACTTGAATATTCGGCGTTTTTCCTACACCGTTTAAAAGCAACTAAAGATAAAATCAGCTTTGTAACTAACTCTAGAATTATAAAAATCGACTAGTAATACGCTACAAATACAGTCGTACTAGTTTAATGTCGAGTTTCAGAACGTTTTTCTGAAAATCTGGAAAGAGTGTTTCGAAGGTGTAGATGCCCCACTCGTAGGTGAAGTTGCAGAGGACAATAGCGATGAACGGGAAAGATGTGATCATCTGCGACCACGGCACTTTGAGCATCTTGCCAGTCTGCCAACATCAACACATCAGCAATCTCTGTACACAGTTACCGCGAGTTTGAAGTCTGTGGATCACGTCTTTCCCATTCCCAGGGCCGTCTTTTGTGAGCGCGGGGCTCTTGGCACTGAGTACTTGGGCCTACCAGCGGGGCCCATAATACGACGTACTACCTAGCGACCTGTGAGTGAGTTATCACACTCGCATCATCATCACATATTCGTTTAATGTAAAGTTGACAAGCGCAACTTTTAACAACGCAACCACAAGATATACATAATAAATCTAAATCTTAAAAAACATGCAAACGGAAACATCTCACAGTTTGTCCAAAAGCTATAAACAATTTTCGCGAAACTTACTTTACACTATACCACAAATTATAGGATGGACGTAGCTCTGTAAGGTAGGTCTGTATTGCATCTTGCGTTTGTTATATATATATGCCTGCAATTTTAATTTTGGACCTTTGATTTTAGTTACCCCTACCCAAAAAATTTTTGACATTTTAATTAAGCTCAGATTATGACAATAATAATAATAATCCCTAAGACGATGTAAATTGATTAGATTTATCAACCAATCCGTCCGTTTCGACGATTACCGCCGTAGCGCGGGGCTCCTTTGGAGCGCGGGGCCCTTGGCACAGGGCCAAGGTGCCACCCCCCTGAAGACGGGCCTGCCCGTTTCTTCCGCTAACTGTTCAGAATTCAGATTAACTCAGTTCTATGTAATGACAAACAAAAAGCCCAGCTGTCGCCAGAGTAGGCCGACCGTACCGGCTATATCCGAAGGCCAGCGTCCGAATTCCGGTCGCGGAAAGAAAGCGATTTCCCAGAGTAACTGCAGTTCCATACATGCTGTGGTGGCGCTGCTATATCGAACGCTACAATCAACGCCAGGATACGATACAGTAGTTCGGCGCATGTGGTTGACGGCTGCAGTCAAAAACTTTGCATTCAAAATTGCGGTCAAACCGCTACAGATAGCCTAGATTGACAACCTACAGGAAACTCGTCATCGCCCTATCCAACAGTAGCATCGCCTACCCCTTACGACGTACGGTTTAGTCACAGTACATGAGTTACAGAGAGACGACAGACGACATATCGTACCCAAAGCTCGACCTAACGGTCGGCCAAAAAAATGATAAATTTAAGAAAGCTGTATATTTAGACCATCGGATGTAGTCAATACGTCGAATACAAAAGACCACGTTTTATTCATCGTTTACAAACTTTTTTAAAACTAAATTTTCTCGCTAATACAAGGCGCTTTTAACGCTGTTTTAATTGTTTATTGCTACGTTCTACGGACTAATAGAGACTGGCCTGTTGAGAGCTGACAGCCTCAGTCATCAGCGTATCAATGATGTACTGTCGCTCGACGCTGTTGATACGGCCGTGCTGTGAGGGCGACTCACTGGCACAGATCATCCAAAGTACGAACCACACTACGCCCAGGGCACCTGTTGCAGTGTTACATCATCAACAACAGCTGAGGCCTATACACGTTTCGTCTAGCACACGTGTCTTCGAGGACTTGGCCTCGTCCTCGAGGCGCCTCGAAGATAAAGAACAATGGCTTTGGCTTTGGCTTTGGCCTTGCTATAATAAAGTTCTTGGCCTTGACCTTGGTCCCAAATCTTTGGTGACCTTGGACTAACTTGATTGAGATAAACTCCTCAGCTTGAATAAAAACTCTACTAAATTTTAGTTTTATAACTGACATTCATTCGCCCTCATAGCGCCAGATTCACTCCTCATACTGTGGCGCTCGTGCGTGCATCCGGCTGGTATATCTTGGCCTTCGCCTTGAACACAAAGTTCTTGACAACATCACTGTAGGCTACACACATCAATGTTCGTGCTTGATGTGGTTTTTATGCTACCGTACCAACAGGCCGCATTACGGATCTTGCCCGTCCGTCTTTGAACAAAAGACGCCGCAGAAAACGAAAAATTGTGTGACAATTTTTCGGCTTGCGTAGTGCAGTGTGTATATCTAGGTGGACGGTTGAACAATTCTGTCGGCACTGATTCTATATGTTTTCTACACTACAGATTGGCGTCCATGGTTGTTGTGTTTTTCTGCCTGCAATCAAGTTTCGTAGCTCATCAACAGTTCGCACGGTTTAAAGAACATGCGTGTCCGAAACGCACGAGATAAAGGTTGCGATTTTTTTCTCGGCGCAGAACAACGTTTGAGCTTTTGTTCCCGGCTGGAAAACACGTTTTTCGGCCCTTTGTGAAATTAAAATCTTTCACACATTGTTAATAGTCGAAACCAAAATGCAGAACTTTTACGAAACAAAATTATCAATTCTTTAACACTGTTTCTACTAAATACGCATGCAGTCGGAAGTCACTCGCACGTTATACAACGCCAATTTTCCACACCTTACAATAGCGACATAAAAATCAGTACAAGTTTAATTACCGAAGATATAGAATATGGCCGGCCAGCCGCCGTCAAATCCTTTGCCGTCGAGACCGTATTCGCAGAGTAGACCAGCAATGGGAAAGATGCCTACACTGCCGGTCAGCGAACCTACATCGCATCATGTATCCAGTCTGTTTTACTTGGATAACGATGTAAAGCAACTTTAGAGTGCAGAATATGTTAGAGCATTACATAACATCACATTTAAATTCGATTACATCGTTTTTTTTGCTTAAAAATGCACTGAGGGGTACGCGAAGATCAATAAATAATTTCACAAATTCTGACATATGATTGATAATCAAAATCATATCATACTTGCCTGCATATGTGATACTGGCTAGCAGCGATCGTTCTTGTGGCGGCGCCCATTTTCCCCACAACGTGTGCATCGCCGGAAACGTTGCACCCTTCATTTGAAAAAAAACACCAAACTAATCAAACAAGACTGGCATTATACTTGTCGTAGTTCTAGAAATTTGGAAGTCGTGATCAACATGCAGTGGAAAACTGTTGTACAACTCCTGTCTGGCGACGCATTATGTTAATTTGCTGTTTATACTGCAAATAAATTTTACATTATGTACTTCTAGTGTCATAGTACAAATACCATCAGTTGTGTTGCTGCTATTATCAGCTAGTTTTTTACTTCGCTTTTCATGATACCAGAAAACAAAAAATGCGCATTGGCACTTGCTTGAAATCTGCACAGTGTGCTTGAAACGTAATCCTATCCGAGACGTTCTGATGCAAAAAAGGTAATGTTACACAACCTACACTTCCGTCTGGTCTGTTTTGCACCATCTGCTAACGTCGGGAAAGTAAATGTGTTAGAAGAAATGTTGAAAAATGAAGTCAAATTGGTCAAAATATATTATTTAACTGGCGGAGAAGTGTGAGCTAACGGAAAATGCGCGAGAGTCACGCGAGACGCGCGAGACTCGGCGTGTCTGTAAAAATGTGCCCTGAGAAGATCAGATTCTATAGAAACGCTGTGCCGACTGGCCGAGATGGTTATGTCAACTTACGGATCCGACGCCGGCGATGAAGCGTAGCGACAGCAGCAGGAACAGGTGCGTGCGGGCGGCTATTGGCACCAACACCGTACTCAGCGACGACGTCAGCATCATCAGTCCAAACACACGCTTGCCGCCGTAGCGCTGAGCCAGCCAACCGGACGGAACCTGCGTTAACATGTAGCCCCAGTGAAACGCGTCCAGGATCGCCTTCTGTGTTGTCTTCGGCCACGTGAACTCGCCGCGCTGCAGTCACAGTCAAAAACAAAAACAGCAACGTCTACTGGCGACACAGAAGCTGGAAAAAAGGTGGTCACAGCGAGCGCGCTACTGCCTAATCCTTAGCCTGCTCTGGGGGCAGAGCCCCTGGTCAGCGACCAAGGAACTAAAGTCTGAAAACGTTTTGGCAATCATGTGCAGATATTTTGCGTTAAAAATATTTTTTATCACGTTGACATGTTGCGTCTGGTTTGTGAACTACGTGTTTCAAAGAGGAATGTGACAGATTGGCCACTGCGTGTGACTGGCAGAGGGGTCATGGCCGGATTGGTCCCATCCTAAATCCGCCAATGATATAAGCTTACGTCTGCATTCAGTCCAGCACATCTTCGGGGCAAATTTAATCAATAATAAAATAAACGCTGGAAACAAAACGCTGATAAAATTGTCTTTCTCTAACGTTTTATAACTCGTCTTCGTCAGAACGCACTCTGTATCATAGTGTAGCTGCTGTCGAAATCTTAACCCGGGATACCGATACCAAAGACAATGCATCGTCATTGCAATCGTCCTCTTTAACTTTTACTTAGCATCGCAGTATGATAGCTGTACGTTGAAACCAGTTTTGATTGGAGTTTTCGAATGCAGTGCAACTGTGCAAATTTCCGACGCCATGCTATTGTTGTCACAGTGCAGAGTATGTGGCGCTTGAATAAACTATAAATACACGCTATTAGTCTGCACAATAAACAATATCGCTATAAAAATGCCATCGCAGCCCCGTCGTCTTCTAATCCACCTGCGGTCAGAACGCGGTTTATCTTAATCGCTGCTAATGTGCAAATGGCAGCGGTAACTGTTGCCAGAAGACGGCACCTGGCAGCGCGAAGTTTTCGACGTTCAATAACAGATGAAAGTATCGCCACCTATAGCCACCTGCAACCGGATAGCGTGTCTGGCGAAGGCTCCCGTTGCGTCGACGTGCTCTGAAAATCGGTCCGCTAATACCACTGGTAAAGGGACCCCATGGGTGTGGCGGACGAATCTCCATCTTCCGAACAAAATCCCCGGTAATTTGCAGGAACATTTAACAACACCGCAATGTTAAGACAACATCGAGATTGGTCACCGAATGTTTTGATTTACCGGGAAATATGTTCTAGAAGTGGTAGAAGTTTTTCGCGGTAAAGGGGCGGGCGGGCTGTTGTTTGGAAAATTATGACAGGGAAGTGTTTGTGCGTTTCCCGCGGAAAGCAAACTTCCTCCGGCAAGAAGACGACTTGGCGCTGCCAGGGACTGCAGCGACTGATAAGTCGGCAAGTATTTTTAACTAAGTAAGTAAATAAGAAAAACGTGCATACCGTTTAAAAGCCTTAATGTGCTGCATGGTCACATGTCACACATAGGCCAAACTAAATTAATGCTACTTGGCTATACACGATTGTCTTGAAGCATGGAACACGTCACCTAGTCTTGTATCGATGACATCATAAACAGGATTAGAAGCAGCATTTAAGCAGCGACGTAACTGAGCAAGCAGGTCACTGGATGACGCGTATGAGAGCGTAGTCACGTCAACCACCAACGCCGTTAGACGGTGCTTAGGGCAATGCATTACTGCTTGCCCATTGGTAAGTAGTTCGTCAAAAACTAAACCAAGTTAGTTTAGTTCAGTTCGGTTCAATTACGTCGCTCTGTACGCGCCTTGACTTCCGACGCTGCGACGCCTCCTTCATTCCGTTTGTCCACCTGGTCGCGCCGTGTATCGGCAACGCCGACTGTAAATAGGCCTCGTCTTCTACAGCAGCAGCTGGCGAAGAGTGACAATACCATTTTATGACGCTCCGGAGATTAACACCCACGTCCAGCGAGACGTGCAGGGACTGCTGACACATTTAACGCTGTTTAAACAACTGCTGTAACCAGCCACCCAGGTCAACTCAGCCTGGCCATCCCTCCGAGAGTAGGCGCAACGAGTAGCGGCGAAAACAGGGACGCGAACAAGCACATCGCGCGATGCATTAGCCCCGTATCCGTGGTCTCGCAGTGCAAACTAGTGTCTGGCTCAGGGTAAAAGAGACAGATCAGCACCGCCCTATGGGCATTGTGGCTCGGGAAAAACCTTTCGTTTACGATTTTACGCGCGACAGCAGGAACTGGTATAGCGCGTCTTAGCCACCGCAATTCTGTCTGTCCGTCCATCACACGGGTGGATAAGTCAAAAAACAGTGCAAGCTAGGATCACCAAATCTTTACTGTCGCTGCTTGGAAGACTCTAGTTTTAGGATCCGTAAAGCTTTTCTATTCAGAAGATGTCATCCCAAGCGAGGGCGCTAAATGAAAAAGGGTGGGAAAAAATTTGCGACTTTTAGCCAATAAGTCGCCATATCTCAAACTGCAGAAACGGTGCGAGATAAGGCCAAGGTTATTATTAATTATACAGGAAGTCGTACATGCACTTTTGATTGACACCGAAAGCAACGACCATGGATGACCTTGAAAATTAAAATAAGGGTTTTATTGATTTTGGGCTATTTTGGCTGCTACACACATTTCAAGAGCGAATTGCACCGAAATCGTTACACATGGACCAGGACAACCTGAAAATGGAATTTTCAGCATTAAACGTAGACTTCAACAGTCCAAGTCGCGATCCCCTATGTGCGAAGAGGCCTGCGCACGAGGGCATCAGAGATAGGCACCTTTTCAAAATGTGCGCTCTCGGCCTCTCAGACAGTAGCTGATGCGCAATTCTGATTACGTCGCGTCTTGCGAATGTCGATGCAAAAGTATAAATACTAGCCTTCATTATCATCATCGTGTCGAAAATCGATGGCTAAGATTAGTGAGCTTAGATTGGTTCGCAGTGGGCCTTCTTTGTACATGCACCGCTGTCGCGATACTCGCGCGTTCCCTTTGCGTTAGCTGAGCTATCTTGTTTTTGTTTGATCTTCACTAACTGCGACGGAGTCACGGAACAGCACATTGGGAACTTTGTGTGTCTTTGTTGCGCTATATAAATTTATTGTGCATTTATTGTATCGTATTTTCCTGTTGGCAGCTCAGCTGTAGGCTACAACAAAGCCGCGACTCCATGTGCGCATAAGCTCCACTTCTCTCGGTTCGTTGTCGATTTGTCGTACAATACGCTGGAGACAAGTTGTACAGTCCGCAGCATCTAGTCATGTCAAGATGTTGTACAGATTGTTGAACACTCAGCCCGTTGCACAACTCGAAATCGTGGAGTCTGGGCTGCAGCCAATGACAAGCAGCTTAAGCAAACGCCGGAGCACCAGCCACCAGCGCACTCCTCTGCAGCCTCTCGTGGCTGCGGAACCAAAGCGTCACTTCTCTCCAGGTATCATCACTAGTCATCTGCACTTCTCGACGTCGGACACTCACTGACGCTAGCTGTAGAACAGACGATTATTTGCAAAGACCTTCGACATTCTGCCACCGGCGACCGACAAAGTCAGTCAGCGTCCATCGACTGTCAGCGCTTCGCCTCTGTCAGTCCGTCGGACGTTCTCCGTCAGCAGAACCGTTTGTTTGAGACCGCTGCCATGGCAACGACTTGCTCTGATGCCGCCAGACCTGCCACAACGTAAACTATACAAGCAGGCGTAATTCGTGCAGTCTTTTAACTGTCCTCGACTCGCCACGAGGGCTGGTCGCACTGTGAACAAACGCTCTCCACGCTTGTCAGTCGCTGGTCTTCTGAAGCAGTTTTCCCATCAGTCCAAGTCCGGTCCATGACAGAGTGTTGCTGAGCCAGCTTGTCTTCGGTCTGCCACGTCATCTCGTAGCTCATATTTCTGCCGCGGATATAATGCTACTTGAATAACGTCGTCGTACATGAACAGGTGCCCCTTCACATCTGACGTAGATGAGTCAAAAAGAACAGCAAATTGCGCAGTGAAAGAAGACCGCTGTCGCATCAACGATTCAATCGACAATTACGCGACAAAATGGCTAATGGCGGATGCAAAAAAAAACAAGGCACCAATAGCATGAGTCACTGAATGAGGATTACAATGGTTCAACTTGAGAACAAAATGGTACTCTTTATGCAAATGAATCCATTTAGTCAATTAAAATTTTTGTCTCTTATTTTATAACCTGTCAAATACAATAACTTGAAAATGACGGATCAAATTGTAGCCCTGAAATTTGCAAGACCTGGAAAATGAAGGTCCAAATAGCAAACAGGCGCTAAAAATGCATGACCAAATCAACTTCAAAAGTAATTTGTGAATTTTAACTACAGTTACATAGAGCTAAACTGATCAAAAATGTACCAGTACTTAATGTTCGATTTTTTATTTCTTTAGTTTTATGTAGGCGCCTAATCATAATTCAAAAGCATAGATAACAGTTGCTGTAGCACAGATTTTATATGACAGTTTATTGCTGTCACTAATATATTTCGATCAGTCGATCAAACACGACGCTATCAGCCAGTGGCGTCGCGTCTAAACTATTGTGTCTGTGTATGAGGGTCTGATAATTTTTAAAAAAACTAGTTGTTATACAAACTTATAATTCTACTAAACAGATCACATTTTAATGAAGGCCTACCGTGCACTTAACTATGTCGTTAGAACGTCTACTGCAGACAACCACTGCATAATTATACCGGCCAGTTTTTGCAACAGTGGAAGTCCATCATTTTCCAGGCACTGCAAATTCTAGCCCTGTGATTTGGTGCGTTATTTTCAGGTCCTGCAAATACAGCGCCCACCTATTTTTGGTTAGCTAAAACCTAAATTTCTCTTTTGGTCTGATTTCGTGCCTAAACTACGCACTAACCTTTACGTAATTTATGCACAGCAGCACAAGTGGCTTGATGCCGTAAGAGTTAAGGGGTCGTCCATAAATGACGTCACGCTCCTTGGGGGAGGGGGTTACATCACAGGCTGAACGGTAGTTCAAGCCCTGTGTTAACGGCGACTTCTCTTTCTTATGGGAAAGCCAAAAATTCGACCCCCCACAGAATCAAAACCCCTGACCCGATTGAGATAAAA
>Ga0056128_1011015_pt1 | contig 11211 bp, 7 predicted proteins | sample WorMetLIZISLAND2_FD_71113 | JGI IMG/M metagenome (GOLD analysis project Ga0056128, IMG submission 71113) | Marine gutless worms symbiont microbial communities from Max Planck institute for Marine Microbiology, Germany - Olavius geniculatus... ... | reverse complement strand
TCAGACATTTAACCTCAGCGACTAGTTCTGTCCGCCAGCGCCACTGAAGTCTTTTTAGCACATACTGGCGCTTTACAAGTCAGATTATTATTATTATTATTATTTTAACTTGTGCCATTTTTGACTGATCCACCCGTGTGACAGACAGACAGACAGATGGACAGACGGACAGAATTGCGATGGCTAAGATGCGCTGAAAGCAGAAGCTGCTTTCGCGCGTAAAAACTGTAGTAAAACATAAGGCCTTCCCTGAACTACCGTTCCGGGCGCCTACTAATGGTCGATGACGCTAGTTGCCATTTGTCTTGTCATACCTCAATGCATGCGTCTATCTGGCACCGTTATGGAGATAAGGCGCTTCAAAAATAATGGGGTCACGACCTTGACCTTTTGGGGTCACGTGACGTCATCGGTTACGTGCCCATTCTACTCGCGGTGATCGACTTCCTATGGGTGGTCCATAGTGACCATGCGTCTATCTAGTATCGTTATGGATGACCATTTGAAGTTCTTCAACGAAGACTCTGTAGGAATCGAGGTTGGTCGGTCGTGACGATGGACGACGGAGGACGGACGACGCGGTCGGTCGTCAATATTATACTGATCTCATATACTCTTTTTCGCTACGCGCGAGGAGTAAAAAAAGAATTAATATAGGCGTAACAGGTGTTATATTGGCAGTGCGTCGACGTCTATACACGGTGTAAATTAATCATAAAATCAGTCTGACCTGGCGTAATATCCTTACTAATCCCAGGAGGCAAGAAGTAAGCGATAGCAGCCGGGATTACAGATGATGAATTTGGCGCTGTACAATGAGCACTGGTGCGGGACATTAACGTGTGCATATATAATGAATGAATGTGCAGATCGATCAAGCCGGACTTTGTGCTGCTGAGACAGCATACTCGGGATGCGACCAACAACTGGAAGAGCATCGTGCTAGGCCTGCAGTACGGCGGAATTCCCAGCATCAACTCCCTGCACTCTATCTACAATTTCATGGACAAACCGTGGGTGGTATGTATACGTGTACATAACTGGAAAACCACGTCGGCTCAGTGCCGACATATCCTGCGGCCGTCGTCCATCTGACCTTTTAGCCGAAAATTGACACATCGGCTACTTCTACAATAGGGAAAGTTCACACCAATTTTGGTTTTCTGCAGCGCTTTTTAGCTTTTCGAGTTTTGGAGTCTGCACGAGCGGTATAGACGGTCGGGCGGAGTGACGGACGGACGGACAGACGGACCGCCGCACAATAAGTCCTGGTCGGAGTAATAATAGCACCTATACCCAAAAGGTAGGCTACCCTTGTACAATCAGTATGTTTTTGTGTAGCGTATAGACGTCGGTAAAATATAGACCACCAAAAATAGGCCTACACAGCGGAAGTTTTTTCAGTTAACTAAAACCTCGGTTAGTTTTAATACTGCTAGTTTAACATGTCGCAGCAGTTTTTGGTAGCTTAGGCATACTGTTCAGAGTTATGAAAAGGTTATATATTTGCATTTGTATTTGTTTGTTTTTTCCGTTATTGGGACTGGATTGCTGTAGCTTTATTGCTTGCTAGATTGCTAACGTGACGCTAGACGGCGTACGACGTAGGCCTACGTATAGATTAGTGTAAATTGTACTTGTAGTTCGGACAGCTAATACAGATCCAAAAACGACTCGGAAAGGAAAAGTTTCCGCTCATCGAACAGTGCTTCTATCCTAACTACAAAGAAATGGTGAGTTCTAGTTGTAAAATAATATAGACATTAGGCTCTATTGCTACGTAAATTTGTGGTATAATGTCATCATTTTTCTGTGTATAAATCATAGAATGTTTTTGAATTACAGGTGCTATACAATATTTGCTGTCACTGCCATGTTTGTTGGCCTATCTCATTCCTTAGCCTTTACAAGCACTGATCATAACTGTGCGTTGTGGTCTTGTGGAATAAGTAAAAAGTGACATTTAAGAAAGATTTATGCTTTGTGTGGTAACATTTTAGTCTCAGTATACTTGGGTCATACGTAAAAGCTTTGATGCGACAAGTAATGTTGTTAAATATTCATGCAGTCGTTATGTGATCTGCTGCAGCTTGTCTCGTCCAAGTTCCCTATAGTCGTCAAGATTGGACACGCCCACGCCGGTTCTGGAAAGGTGAGTTGTTTTTCGTTGTTTGTTTTTTAAAAATTATTTGCGATTGCTCTGTTTAGTAGCTTCTGTTTGTATTGAAATTATGCGGTTGATGTCTTTCTAATATTCAGAAAGACTAAATTCACCTTTCTCTGACCGTTTTGCAGCGAGTGAATAAAATAGCAAAACAACAGGCATTGTATAAGGCCGGTATAGTTGTTCAGTGATAGCGTCATGCAGGCAAGTCGCAAATTCATTTGCTGGAGGGAGCCCATCAAACGACTGGCGGAGACGACGCTCGCTCGCTGAGTTATTGAAGCGAGTCGTGGTTTTAACGAGGCCCGGCAGAGCACTACGCCACGGCCTGTGCCGGCTTGATTTATACACCGGCGGTGTCGCCCGCTGCTTTCCGGCGCTCATTGCAGCGAGCCGGACGGACCTTCGTGGCACCGTCGCCGTCCGTCTTCCTAATACAGCTCATCCGCTTTCACGCAGCGCATGCGGCCACTTTCCGTCCAAACCATTACTGCCAGCCGTTTAACATCTCTCCAATTACCAGCTAACTGCGCGAGAACTTTATGCGGCTCGTCTCTCCGTTAACTTCGTCAGTTGCAAAGTGCTGCCAGAAAGAAAAAGGCATCGGGCGTCAAACATGGAGGCTTCTCCGACAGAGCTGTCGCGCTTCGCCCGGCGCCTTTAATTAAATTCGCTGCTTTCTGCTATTCGCGATTACATCGTCGAATACGCCGTGTCTCAGAAAAAATTTGCCTTAGTGTTATTTTTCAAATAACTCCGTGAAACGGTAGCCAATTTTAATAATTTTTGACACGTAACGTCACGAAGAAACTTGAGTCATTTCATGAGCTGCTTCTGTTGCCTATCTTTCACTACAGTGTCTGGGGTGTTATAAGTGCCCCTAATCTGACTTCACTCAAGCGTGACGACCGAAACGTGGCTCCGGTCTGTGTACAAGAAACCATTTCCAGGCAGAACTCACCGGCGATCACGGCCACGGCCATGAAATAGCGAGCCTATCATACTAAGATCTTCGACGTTGACCAACTGAAACGACGCATCAACAGACAGTGGGCAGCTTTGAGTCACGCGGTTATTGAACATGCTGTTGACGAGTGGCGTCAACGTCCACGCGCTTGCGCACGTGCTGGAGGCGGACATTTTAAGCACGTGCTGTGATAAAAATGATGTAATGTGAGACGCATGACATTTTTGAGAGACAGTAACTGCCAGTGGTATTTTACGCCATTCAGTTGATCATTTAAATGTACACTTAATTATTGTTCAATATGACACGTCGAATTTTGCAAGGTAGTGTACCAATAATATTGAAGTGACGTAGTTAAAACTATAGTTATTTACATCATGTTTTTTGCGATGTTGCACCTCAAAAATTATTAAAATTGGCCAATGTTTCACAGAGTTATTCAAACATTTAACACTGGCACAGGTTTTCTGAGACACGGCGTAGATAGTTGTGAAAAACGTCCAGACGTTCTATGCGGCGGTTCGATATTTTAACAATCAATAAAACAGTCAATTGTTCAGCGTGGTATTGGAATTGTACGCGTCCGTTATCTCTTTTAAGTGCAGTTTGGCATCTGACGTTGACATGAGAACTGGTCCGAAATGAACGTCTCGTTATGAAGCGTGTGGACTGTGATGGCAGGTGAAAGTGGAGAACCAGTCGGTATTTCAGGACATCGCCAGCCTGACGGCGGTCGCTAACAGTTACTCAACCACTGAACTGTTGGTCGAGTCGCAGTGTGACATTTACATTCAGAAGATCGGCAGCAATTATTCCGCGTTCACGTGAGCTTCGTTGCACCCGTCTGCACGTATTACGGGGTGGGCCAGAAAAGTGACAAAGTAATAGAAAAAATTATCGTTATTGTCATCGTTACCCTTCTAGTATTCGAGTTTTCTCTTTCGTTAGATGCATTGTAATTGCAGTTTTCGTTATATGGCGTCATCATTCGTAGTTTTTCGTCTGCCAAAGTAAACGAATTCTGTTTTAATGCGAATCAGTTATTGCAATCTCGTCGCGATGGTTAGATTAACTAACATTGAATGCCGTTTGATTCACAGTCTGTGAAAGATGAGCACTGGCATTCAGAAAGAAATATGAAAATGTTTTCGAATAAATCAGTGCATTTAAAGTGCGAATAAATGGGAATAATTAATAGCAGATATTTAAGTTGTCCAAGCAGTATAGATATCTAATGTTTTGCAGTTTTTCTGGCATTATATTGATGTAGTTGAAAAAGGTATCACTTTTTGGCCCACTCGGAGAAGCCGGCCTGCTTGCGTTCTTAACTTCTTACCTCTCGCTCGATACAGGAGCGATCACCTCCACGATCATAAGCACTCCCTCCTCTACAGGCGTTAGAATCTTGGGCTTTTTTCTCTCACCGACCTTCGCATGAGCAAATTTTGCATGCCCAACTCGTCTGAAAATTTGTCAATACTTCAAAACTTTTCAGTTGTTTTAGATAAGCGACGGTGGTATGTAAGCCTAACCTGTAACATCATTGTTAAAAGCACTTGCGTAACGAAGGGGGGAGGCAGCCCTCCAATCCTCCAGACAGAACATAAGCATACGTATAAACTGCACGAAAATTGCTAATTTGGTCAGTTTATTTGCCACCAGATCTCATCTTTTAAAGCTAAAATGCACCAAATTCGATTTCGGCTGGGTCTCCGTCCCATACCTCACAGGAGGAGCTCATAGTGCTTCCTCAGACCCTCTAGCTCGATTTTAGGGGGTTCTACTTCTAAGGAAAGAGAGAGGAGGAGAAGAGGGAAGGACAGGGGAAGGGAGATGAGGGATAAAAGGGGAAGCGCAGGAAGGGCAGGGACAAAAGGGAGAGGAATGGGAAGGGAAGGAAAACGAGCCCCTCCAATTGAAATTTTTGGCTACACCACTGGCGGGCAGCGTGTTAAAGGCAAACGTTTAGCCGGACATAAACTTAATTATTCAGTCAGTTTTAATTTAGTATACTTCGGTTTACATGTATTTTCGTGCATGTGTGTTGGCTTTGTCGCGTTTTATTGATTTTTACTAGACTTAAAGGCCGTTAATCTGCGTCCACTATCTCGATACGATAGCCTTTATGTTTAAATGCCAAGAGTTTGAGACTTGGTAGCATATGGTCTGTTCGTTTGCTTGACAGACGTAAATCGACCTCAGGAAGTTGGAAGACAAGTACTGGAGCAGCCGTGCACGAACAGATTCCAATGAACGAAAGGTCAGTCGCCGTCGTGGCAGGTTCGACTGTTTTAATACGTCGAAATTAATCCCGTTGCATTGGTATTCGTCCTTTCGGTGTCTGTGGACAAGGTTGTGACGCCATTTGTGGATAAATTTTTTACTATTGAGTGAAGCAAAGATTTCTGGATAGTCCCTGAAAGTGAAACGGGCACGGTCAGTGACACGTGACCAAGTTTGAAAATTTGGCTGGAAAATCCTGGATTTGTACAACACGATAGCTTCCATGCTTACAGTCTTTTAATTATGTGTATAGTGTATTTTTATAGAATTTCATCGTGATCCATATAGGAAATACTGATCAAGGTACTTACATCGTTTTATGCACGATCTGACTTTTACTTTGTCAGTTGCGCATTTATTTTATTAGACCCATAGTTTACACTAACGTCACTTATGACCTAATTGATGCAATTTTATTTTGTTACGATTAGACTCAAAGGCCTACACTGGCGTGACAATGATTATGTGATCTCCCGTTAAAGAGGTAGACAATTGATTTTCGTGTGTTTACTTGCAGATACAAACTGTGGGCGGACGAATGCAGTCAGTTGTTTGGCGGTCTCGACTTGGTGGCAGTCCAGGCCGTGCAGGCAAAGGACGGGCGTGAATACATAATCGACGTAAGTAATACCCCGTTTACACGATCGAGCAGACATCGAGCAAACGTCGAGCATCGAGCTGGCTCGTCCAGCTAACATATAGCCAGCTTGTCGAACCAGCTCGTCGAGCAGCTTGATCGTGTAAACGGGGTATAAAGTAACTTGTTTCGATTGCTAATCGATATGACCACGGCAGTGATTGTTATGCAGTACGACACCAATCTACTGTATTAACTCGGGCGCTAAGTTTATATCTCACATAAGAATGCCTGCTTAGCTAATCTGCGGTAAGTCTGAGACGGCGCTGCTTTGCCGCTGAGTAGATTGATCAACGTCTGCTCATCAGCAGTTTGGCTAAGACGCATACAGAGCGACGTAACTGAACTGAACTGACATTGGTTTAGTTTTTAACGAACTGAGCAATAGGCGAGCAGGGCGTAGTCGCCGACGCTGTTAGATGGTGCCTACAGTAATGCATCACTGCTCGCCCATTGATCAGTTCGTTAAAAACTAAGTCATTCCAGTTCAGTTTTTACTCCAGTTCAGTTAAGTTTAGTTCAGTCTAGTTAGGTCGCTCTGTACGCGCCTTTAGAGGCGGTACCGCGTCGACAAAGTTACTGAACGTCGACTCGGGTTAGTATCGAGATGGGTAAGCGCGTTTACGGTATTGGTATTCAGTCAACATAGCCTGACAATACTAGAGGAACTATGTAATCAAGTGGCATCATGGTAAAAAAAAGACAGGAGCAATTCCTCCTTTCCCCTTAAATTTTAGCTTATCAGAAAATTTTTTTGTTGGAAAATGGTCTTCCAAACCAAATTTGAGGCAGGAAATCTCCCATTTTGGAAGAATTTAGAGCAAAATTCAAATTTTGAGCACTCATACTCTACTCCATCAAAAATTTTCAGCTGTCTGCATCGGAAAATTGCATCTTTCTGCCCTCTCGCGACTTTTTAAAATGTAACTCGTGCCGCTGGTGTAATCACCGAAATGGACGTAGGCTTCAAGATTCGTAACAAAAACGAAATTTGTGATTAAAACGAATAAAACTATCAGAGAAATGTGCAAAAGCGCTGAGCATTTGATATCGCATTTCATGGATACCATTTGTAACGCATTTTAGCGTTCGTTTTTCCACTTTTCTCGTTACCGTCTATACAGACCATAGACCTCTTAAAATAAGGACTGACGGCGGCCGTTCTCGGGTCCGCGAACTTGGGTCCATTGGTATTTTTTTTGGTATATTTACTATAACTTTGTCAAACGTGGTTTGTTTGTTACAAAATTTTGTGGGCTACACGTAGTGTCACAGACGTCGTAAACAAATGCTGCAAATTTGATTACTGTATGATTTGTACTTTCTGTGTGCATATATTGTGGCTAAACCGTATATGCGGACCCGAGCATGGCCGCCGTCAGTCCTTATCTTAAGAGATCTATGTTACAGACTCTACTGTGTTCGATGTATATAGCGAGAGATGCATTGATGCTGCTGCTGATGATGATGATAAAATGATCATGATGACGAGTTGGTGAATGGTGATGTTATTTCAGGTAAGCGACTCGTCTATGGCGCTGCTCGGTGGCGCTCACGGTGACGACTTCAGGCATATTGTGGAGCTGGTCGTCAATAAGATGGAGGTCTATTGTCGCAAAGGGTCTCTGTCGACAACAACGATCAGGTCTCGTCTTCCTTCGTAGGCCTACTTTCTTTCTCCAACAGGACCGTGGACACCGGCGTAGCTAGAAATGTAAATTGGGATCTCTTTTTTCCCTGTTTTTTTCTCTTTTTCGTTCGTTTTCCTCCCCTTTTCTTCTCTCTTTACCATTTTCCATCTCTTTCTTTTACCTTTCCTCTTCTCCTTCCCTCCCTTTTATTTAAAGTAGGACCCTTAAAATTCAGGTAGAGGATTTAGGGAAGCGCTCTGAGTTTTTACAGCGGGGTATGCGACGGAATTTGGTGCATTGATCTGGTGACAACAGTTTTAATCATTTTTTTCGAGAATCAACCGTCAGCTGACTAAGCTGGCAAATTTAGTGCAGCTTAAACGTGTGCTTATATCTTGTCTGTGAGATTGGGAGACTGGGCTTTGGGAGACTGGGCTTTCCTTTGTCTCTAAGCCACTGCAATGTTTTTATGAATGACGGCATAAACCCTCGTTTCTACAAAATCGTGTACAGAGCGACAGAAATAACCTGAGCTGAAGCGAACTGAATCGTGCCATTTCGTTCGCTTTACGGCCCGTGCAACGCAACTGAAACGGCAGCTCGGTTCCGCCGCTTTGTGTATTATACGAGGGTCGTTCTATAAATAAGTTACAAAACAGCGTCATTCTGTTAGTTTCCCAAATACCAAAAAATCGAAATATACATTTTGTAGGAAATTTAATTTTGGTTACCTCTTAGGAGTTTTATTAGGATGACGTCACTGTGACGTCATTTATAAACATTAAATACGGTGACGTTGCCACTGAAATTGACCCGTAACGAATAGTGTGTCATTATTCGTTTTTTTTGTGGCCAAAACACTTAATGCAAATAAGACTTACTTTAATATGTGTCCAGTATATAACGACAAGTGTTTTACAAAGCCAAAAATACACGTTTGATGTTATAGGAAAATTCTAGATTGGCAACAATTTGCATCAGCTACCAAGATGCAATCAGTCGTTCGTCAGTGGCTTGGACAGCAGCCAACATCGTCGTTCTTTGCGTCGGGCATTCAGAAGCTTGTTGACACCTGGGACAAAATGTTTTATCGAACTTGGATGTTGAAAAATGAAACACCAATGTTTAAGTTTTAAAGAGGTGACATTTAACTTACTAAGTTTATACGTTTTTTTCGTTCCTGTGTTGTTTTCACTTGTGACTCATGATGCATTACTGGTGGAGAGAATAATACTGAGATAATAATACACAGATAGACTGTGTTCTATGAACAGATGACGTTACAATAATGGCGTCATCATCAAAAACCTTTGTACATATGTTAAAAACAAAATTTTGTACAAAACGCATATTTAGGATTTTCATATTTGGAAAACTAACAAAATGACGCTGTTTTTACGCGCAAAAGCAGCTACTGCTTTCAGCGCGTCATAGCCATCGCAATTCTGTCTGTCTGTCTGTCTGTTCGTCCGTCCATTCGTCCGTCCGTCACACGGATGGATCAGCCAAAAAAACCGGTGCAAGCTAGGATCACCAAATCTTTACCATCGGGTGCCTGGAAGACTCTAGTTTCAGGAACCGTAAAGCTTTTCCATAAATTCGAAGGGGGTCACCCCGAACGAGGGCGCTACATGAGAGGGCGTGGGCAAAGTTTGCAATTTTTTAGCCAATAAGTCGCTGTATCTCAGTAACGATGCGAGATATGGCCTAGGTTACTATTAATCACTAATAGGAAGTCGTACACTGGCTCTCGATTAGCGCCGAATTTAATGACCTTGAATGACCTTGAACGCCAAAATAGGGGTTTTTTATGAATTTTTCTGGCGATTTTGGGCTGCGACACAAATCTATATCATTCACAAAGTGGCGCCACGACGGAACTATCGTTATGCGATCCGTTGATTCTGATAGAGAATTTGGTATTTGTATATCAACTTAGCGTGAACCGGAACTGCTATAGGCTTTCGCGCGTCTCGTGAACATTAGCTCAAATTTCTTGTTTAACTTAGTCATGGAGCGACTCTCGTAGTTTCGTGTGAATCGAAGAAGAATAAAGCCTAGTATCTACTCTCGTTTCTGTTGCACTTAATTGTATTATGCTATAGCTGTTGCTGATATCGTTCATGCAATAAATGACAATGACGATAATGATGCTGTGTACAGTAAGACGACGAGCGCGGGGGCATTGATGGACTACGCCATCAATGGTCAGCCACAGCAACAACCACCTCCCCCTCATCCCCATCCTTCCCATCCTCCTCCTCTCGCATCCCAATCCCAGCAGCCGCAGCCGCAGCAATATCCGACGGACTCAGCAGCTCGTAGTACGTATGGTGACCGTCAGACGGCGGGGGCGCCACCGTCCGGTCCGCCGCCACCGTTACCGCAGCAACCGCCGCGACCAGCGGCGACAACGACGACAACGAGGCCACTGCCGCCACCGGCACAACCTGCTCAGAGTGGCCGGGGACCAGCTGCACCGGCAGGTGCGACCTCTAGCGACCAGGCTGCACCGGCGCCACCGCAACGACCGTCACCCGCCACCACGGACATGTACGTGAACGCCCAAGAATCACTCTTACAGCTCAGGCAGTGGCGGATCCAGAAATTTGGGATAGGGGCGGAAGGATAGGGCTGGCTTTCAGGGGCGCGTTTTTGGTGGGGGTTGAAAGTGAAGAAGGAAATTAAGTGAAGAATATATTAGTTATAAGAGGAAGGAAGTTATTTTTGTTATAGATCCAGGTAGACTTGGGTGCGCCAGTCTCTCGTTGGGTCTTCTCAATGACGCCTGTTTACAGTAGGCCATCTCTGCATGGCACTGAATGGCTGACTGGCCAGTGGCTGAGTCTGACCACTGATCAGTGTCGCAGCTGTTGGTTGACTAGAAGGCCTAGGCTAACACATTCAGTTGTGCACGGTGCCATTCATTCGTTTACTGGATTAGCAGGGCAATATAATACACCTACAATAACAAGAATGTCCAGCTGTCGCTAGGAAAGACGCGTTACAGCGCGTATACGGTTCCTGTTGCAGTACTGACCTTTAAGGTCAACCAAGGTCGATGATTTTTTTTATCTCATCTGAAAGGGCAGATGCGATTTTCTATTAGTGATCAGTAGCAACCTAGGCCGTATTACTCACCGTTTAGCCGCAATACATTCGTGACATACGGACGGACAGACGATCGACAACCGTAGGCCTACCAAAGACGCCTACAGCTCGTGTCAACAAAAAAAGGCTGATGCTCAGACAAAATTTAAGGAAAACGTACAGACACACAGTGCAAGAATTAAAGATAAGTATGCGAAAGCTAATAAAGCTAATAAGCTAATAAAGTAAAACAGCAACATTGTTGCTGTTTTATTAAATGTTTCTTTGAACAAATAAACAAACAAACAAACAAACAAACAAGTAACAATATTATGCTGTTGTGTTTGTGTGTTTGGTTACAGTCGCAATAAGCCGTCGCCACCACTGCCCCCGGTGCCAGGGCAGACGGCGGCGCCGTCCCAGCCGGGCCCACCTCCCC
>Ga0056128_1011013_pt1 | contig 11215 bp, 7 predicted proteins | sample WorMetLIZISLAND2_FD_71113 | JGI IMG/M metagenome (GOLD analysis project Ga0056128, IMG submission 71113) | Marine gutless worms symbiont microbial communities from Max Planck institute for Marine Microbiology, Germany - Olavius geniculatus... ... | reverse complement strand
CATTAGCACTTTGCCGAGATGGCTTGTCAAGGCAATCGTTCTGTAGTTGCTGCATTCCATAGCACTGCCTTTCTTATGTAGCAGAACTAGAACTGACTTTTTCCATTCTGTAGACGCGATACCCGTCTTCCACGCTTTGTTACACAGCAGGTGTATTTCTTCAATCAAGTTGGGCCGACGTATTTTTTGTTCTGTTTTCTTACATACTCATCGTACTCAGTGAAGCTTTGGCCCCATGAGCTAACTTCATTATGTCTATCTAGTTGTGCTTATAGTTTTTTCAAGTGTTTTTTTAACCACTGGATGACGTCAATTTTCGCTGAGACCTTAGTCTAAGACCAAAGTCTCGTCTATTTACGACCAAAGTAAAATCCAAATTTTTCGTAGTAGCATAGGCCTACATTGTGGCTTGATGGTCGACTTTAGTAGTTTTAGACTGATCTCGGCAAAACTTGACTTCACTCATTGTCTTAAACTTTGCATAGCTTTGTGCTTTTGAGTGTTACAAAAACAAAGACTTGCTGGCTTATTCACTTATATCCCGTTTACACGAGGAAGCTGGCTGTTCTAAGAATTCTAAGAGCTGGCTCTAAAAGAGCGCACGTATAAGAATTTTTCCAATATACACCGTTATCAAGCCAGCTCTAAGTGTGCTTTACGTGTGCTGTTAAAGCGCTCGTAGAACTTAACCTAATTAGAGACTTCTTTCTAAGGGCGATCTTCCTCGTGTAAACGGGGTATTACTTCCTTGCTATGGCTATGGTGTGTTAGGAACGTGTGCGGCACGGTCTGTGGTTGACGAGTGGCTTAGTGGTAGATCGGCAAAACAGAGCAACAACAGCACCAGTAACAACAGTTCTGATCAGTGTCTGTGGTACGAGTCGCCGTGGAAAGTACTATCGCGCTATGCCAGGCAGCTCTACCAGCCCGTCCACACGCTGGCCAGACACTGGGTGCTTAACGGTCGCCAGTTCCAGCTGTCCGACATTGCAGACGTACTGCTCGCAAACGCCACAACACTTCTTGTTCGTACTAGCGCCAGCAACATAGCTTCTCTTCTTATTAATATATTGGATATCTCCACTTTCAGACCGCTAACTCTACGCAGAGCCGCGTTAGTACTGCAATGGGTGACTGCCCGCGGGCAGGTAAACCATCTCGGTAGGCTTATGTAACCAGCCGCCTAGGTCAACTCAGCCTTCCATCCCTCCGGGATAGGTAAATCCAGTACCAGCCTATCTGGCTGGAGTTAAGACGGGGTACGTTCACCTGTGTCGGGTGGCAGGTAACACTGTGTGATCCCATACGGCGGGTGACGCTCCGTAGCTCTCAGATGAGCTTCCCATTAAGGGAGCTATATTACCACCTTCAACCTTTAACTGAGCGCAGTGAACGGCATATTTATTTTCATATCTTCTCCAGCAAATTTGGGTCCGCTATTCTGAAGGTTACGCTAACCCTAACCTTAACCTTGCTGGATCTCTGGAATAGTGGACCTTCGGAAGAGCGGGCCGATACCCTCCATCATGTAGCTTTGACTAGCTATGGTAGGTCTAGTTGCTGAAACCGAAATATTGATCTTGCATTTATTTATTTATTTCAATTTATCAACCAGCACATATTGTATATACATGTATAACATTTGACGAACAATACAGTGGTCGAATGGCCAACACAGAATTTAAAAACCCTTTTATGTGCAGCCAAAAAAATTTTAAAAAATATATTTAAAATACAGTCAAACGTTACAGTAATATAAAACATACAGAAACTACCGTGTTTAAAAACTTGAACCCAGAGACAACCTATAACTTGCCCAGTAAAGCATATGATAACTAACTAAAACGCAGAGTTCTCTTTTGTATTTACTGCATTAGGGTAGGGCCCCTGTCACAATTTAGCAAGGCAGTGAGATATTTTGAAATCAGTTCTTTTCTCCCTCCTGAGAGGATTCGACGTGTGAATGCTGTCTGTTTGAGCAAAAATCCTTATCCTAATTTTTACCAAACAGATCGTCTGGGCTGAGGATGGTCATAGCTTTACGTGCTTTGGCAATTAATGCATATATATAATTATACACCTTGTCTGTAGACCTAACTGTTTCCCGCTAACTTATTACTGTGTTACGCTGATTGCTGTGTATGTATAGGAAACTAAAGGTCTGTTGGAGGCTCGGGATGAGATAGTTCTGCTGCTGAAGCAAGCCAGTTGCTTTGGCAACCACGACGCCACGTTCATGCTGTCAGTCATTCTCAACTACGGACTGGACATGGCATCTAACGAACGACAGGTTACTCTAGCAGCAGCAGCATGTTAATAACTAACATTGTCGAATGCTTATTACAACTCACTCCACGTCATTATATACGTCGGTGCTTGATCTAAAATGCACGCCAAGTAGTGAGTGAATGAGTGAGTAGGGTTTAACGTCCAGCCCGACACAGTATTGGTCATTTCGGGGACGGCCTTTGCAGGCAAAATTGCACATAAGTAGGCCTAATATTGGTGGAAATAAAATACATCTATAGAAATAACTGTGCTTTGAGACCACGTAGAGCTTCCGCTGCAGAAGACCTTTCATTTCCGTATCTGGATGATTCAGATTGTGATCGCGATTGGCAGCAAAATCTGATCAACCGTTTTGTGAACCACGCCTCTTTGCAAATGCCAACAGAATCCGTTTATAACTTTATTTATTTTTATTGAATGTTTTTGCTGACAGACAGACAGACAGACAGACGGACAGCCAGGCAAAGGCAAAAGGCCAAAGCACACTTTTCTGGCCGTCGGTGTAGGTAATTGTGCTGTAAAGTATAGATGGAATGTCGGCAGAGGCGTCGTGAATCGGGTGGGAGGTAAAGGGGGAGGGGCAATTGCTCCCCACCCCTTAATTTTTGGTTGTCGGAAAGTTGTCTGAAAATCTTATTTTTCGTAAAAAATGTCGTCCAAAAATGCAAAATTATGGGCAGAAAAATCCCCATTTTGGGTGCAGTTTAAGGACAACGTCGACATTTTGAGCGCGCCTAATCTCCCGTGTCAGAAATTTGTAGCGCTTGTCAGAAAATTGCAACTTTCCTCCTCCCCACGACCCTGCTGGATGTCTGTTCACTGATGTATGCATTGGTAGTTTGTTATACCCCGTTTACACGATGAAGCAAACATGAAGCAAACTTAGAGCGCACGTCGTGCACGTTTATACTGAATACGTTTGCTTCGTGTTTGCTTCCGCGTGTAAACGGGGTATTACTTTGAATGTAATCGCAGGCTCAATTGTACCTCATGTACGGCGCACTGGACGGTAACAGGCTGTGTGCAATGGCGATGGGTAATAAACACGCCTTCGGTCTGGACTCAGTTCCTCAGGATTACGAACAAGGATACGGTCTGTATTTACTAGTCTTTAATTCATTTAACTGCCTGATCTAATTTGATTTTCTTTTCCAAGACGATCAGCAAATTCTTGCAGAACCGAACTTTTTTTCAAAACGTTGTAGCTGTGCTTTGAACTCTTTGTGTTTCTGCAGTTTTTACTGCAGACTTCTTTTTCCTATCGGATACCCTTGCTCGTACTTATAACTATTTGCGTGCATTTTAAAAACTAGCAGTGCAAAGTTGTTATGAGATGTTAAGAGGTTTTGCGCGTGGTGGATTTAAACTAAAGGCGTGAAGTTTCCGAGACCTTTACCTCAATAATTATTTTATGTTTGCAGTTTACTACAAACAAACAGCCGACAAAACTAAGCTTGATCTTGACGAACATCGCGATCAAGACGTGAGTATATAAAAATAGCATATTATATACATAATGTGTAGAGTAATATTACAAAAGTACCTGCAAGCCACGAAGTTATTGATGTAAGTTGTAACTGTGTTGACCGACTTTGCTGCCACACTCAGCAGTAAATTTGCAATGAAGCAACTGTGGGGACTGAAAAAAATTGAAAATTGGTCAGTATTTGATAAAAATCATGAAATTGCATATTTTTAAAGCTTGTTATGGCCTAACTTACTTTCTTTGGAGGTATTTTTAAATATTCTGCTTATTATTGATTAGATTCATTGGCGAATAGCTGATTTTTGCACATTGTGTTAGGCTCAAAACTCGCGTTGCTGTATGCCTTATTGCTCAGCTGCAGTCCTAATAGGTTGTAATACGCGTTTTGCTAGTCCGTCCGTCTGTCTGTCCGTCTGTTCCATACGGCTCTGAAATAAAAATAAATAAAAAACGCAAAACCAACGTTGGTATAAACGTTCGCCGAGGCAGTAATAACTGGTGTGCCAGTTTTCTGTTTAAAAGGTCAAAGGTCATGCCGATGTCCGCACAATATGTCGTCACAGAGCCGCCAACAATATTGCAGAGTGTTAATTTCTATCATTGTATGCAGGTGTTTACTGAAATGCTACGACTAAACAACGAGAACGCCCTACGAGAGCACACGGATGAAGAAGGAGATCTGTTTCTGTGGTTCAAACATCAGGCTTCGCTGGGCGTGGTCGGAGCTCAGGTCTGCAGCCAGACTTTGACATGAAATAAACATGTAATACAGTGTAACAAGAAGCCCAGCTGTCGCTAGGGTAGACGTGCTACAGCCTGTACAGTTTCTGTTGCAGCAATGACTGCCATCCAAGGTCATCTAAGGTCGATAATTTTCACCTCATTTAAAAGGCGTGTGCGATTTCCTATTAGTGATCAATAGCAATCTAGACCCTATCTCGCACCGCTTGGCCAAAATACATCCGTTACGGACAGACGGACAGACGACAGACAGGCACACTGTACCATGAAAGCCTAAAGCATGGTTGTAGCACATCGAAAACGAAGTCGTTTTAAGTGAAGCCAAGACATGATTTATGATGTGAAATTATGAGTGATTTGTTTTGAAAAACTGGTAGGCAAACTGCGAGTTTAATCTAGTACAGGTAGACCTCCGTGAACTGAAAGAACTACGACTGCTTTAAATAAGACGTAGCAGGTTTAAATGGAACAGAAATGAGAAAAAAAATTAAAAAACAATCCACAAACAGACAAATGTGGAAAAATAGAAGCATGAGGTCAGATAATCAAAAAAAATGGAAATAATGAGAACTAGAACTAAAAAACTGAAACTAGGAAAAAAACAAAACAATTAAGAACCGTAAGCGAAAAAAACGTTCACAATCCAGATATCCGTGTAGTCAGTACGAAGGGTGGGTGCCAGATGTTTATAGAGGGTATAGGATTTGAGGAAACGTTTGAAAGAAAGTTGGAAAGGAAGAAGGATCGGATGATACTGATGTAGGCCTAAGAGTGATGATGACACTCAATATGAGGTGACACTGAAACGACCGATCTTAAAGTCCAAATACTTTTTGTGCAGTGTTTATGAAAGTTTCCCTAATTTTCTATATGCTATAAATTTTGTAGCCTAACTATCATTGGCAGCGTAGTCAAGAATAAGAGTCTTCAAACAGCTATCATCTGTGCGCGTGTGATAATATTCTGATAGCAAAACGTGGCGCGGATGCTGTACTGGGGAGCACAAGGCATCACTCGTGACATATCCGCCGCCGTCGAGTACTATAGACAAGCGGCCGAGTCCGGGGACCCGCAAGCCATGTACGACTACGGCATTATACTTCTCAAGGTATTTTACTTTTTCTTCTTCTTTGCCAGTGTTCGGATGAAGCTTTCGTGATAATCTGAACAAAACTGTCAGTACAAATTTCACTCAGAAACTTCACAAAGCTAAGTGATATGTGACAATGCGTTTCTAGCTTCTTGAAGTGTCAATAAAAATCTGAGCCTGGCAAAATTGTATGACATCTTTTATTTGCAGTGATAAAAACTATGCTGACAAAATGTTGCTGGGATAAAGGCCTCAAAACCTTACCCTCTGCAGAAAGCATATTCGGACATTATTACCCTAAACCCTAAACCATTAACTATTAACCTTAAAGTACTGAAGTAGCAGTCTGATATTTTATCCATTTTTATCGATTAGAAAGTCAAACTGTTGACTGGGGCTTATCTATCATGTCAAATTTTTAACTGTAAAACTGCTCAGAGTGCCGATAGTTGGACGTACAGCACCAGATTTCCCCATTTTGGAGTCTACGTACACTTTTTCGCTTGTACTTCGTGGTTTTGAACCGACCGGCAGCCGTGCGTCTGCTATGGTGCTGTAGGGTCACGGTACGACGGCGAACATGACTCAGTCGCTGCAGTGGCTGGAACGCGCCGCGGCGTTGAACCATTCCGGTGCAATCAACGCCCTCGGCTGGCATTCGCTCGAGATCAAACACAATTATACCGAGGCGGCACAGCGCTTCGAGCGGGCGCACCAACTCGGCAACAAGGACGCCGCCCACAACCTCGGGCACATGTGGTACTACGCGCGAAACGCCGACCGCGTCATCGACAGGGTTCGTACTGTATACGGTGTCATTTTCGGGCCGACCGTTAAGCTTAACAGTACGCCCTATGGCACGGGCGTCCGTCTGTCTGTCCGTAACGGATGTCTTGTGGCTAAACGGTGGAAGATAGGGCCTAAGTTGCTACTGATCACTAATAGGAAGTCGCATAAGCCCTTTCATATGGCTCGAAAATCAACGACATTGGATGACCTTGAAGGGTCATAATGCATTATGGTGTGCCAATCGTGTGGTAATGTGACAGAACGGTAAATTGTAGGGGCCCGGGGATCGTTGATGGTACCATCGGATAGGGCGCTGGCGACTTCCTATAGACTGTCAATAGTAACTATGTCTCCATGTGCTGCGATTTGGCTGCAGTTTTTAATGCAATGTTTCAACCTGTTAGGCCCGTTGTCGCCGTATCTCAGAAACGGTCGACCCTTCCTAGCGACAGCTGGGCTTCTTGTCTTACTTCGTGACCTACTTAGTCTTCCTGTCTCTCACTATAGTGTCTGGGGTGTTATAAGTGTTATAAGTGCTATGCATAATCTCGACTCCAGTGATGGCGTGTCGCGTTTGTGTACTGCACGCGCGTCCAGGCAGAACACGCCGCCGATCACGGCTATGAAATAAGTACGTTTCAACATGGGCTAGTGTATTGTGCGGCTTTGTGCCTCGTCACACTTGCATAATACACTGTAGACCGTGTTGGAACCTATACACCACGCATGAATGGCCAGGCTGAGTTGTCCACAGTATGCTGGACAACCGAAAGGAAACCTGAAACAAAATAACCACCAAATAAGTACACACAGAGCAGAGACCCGGCATGCGAATGTTAGCCTAAATTGATATAATAGGAGTGTGTTGTATGTATTTCAAATTTTAGTTACCTAGCGAGATAATTCCCTGTAAATTTCAGAAATTTGTAAACAAACTTGAACTTCAACGCTGGACGCTAAGCTGTTAGAATACTGTTATAGTTAAGATTATGTGTCTGTGATATGCTATAGCCCAGTAACTGTTTTACATATTTTTGTTTTGTTTTCTACCACATTGTGTTGGTGAATAAAGATTATCATAATATACACCCTTTCAAAAACCGGACCCCTGCTACATTTTCAAATACTCCAGCAATTCTGGTTAATATGAACAAATTTTGGTACAAAAAATTTATAGGCCCTATAATCAGCACCGAATAGCATTTCTTACTACAGAATGTCAGTGATAAAGCCAACATCGTTTAAGCCTAGAGCTGATAAAATTAATGAGCCCATCACTTTGACGCTGTGTTAGGTGAAAGCATTCGAGTACTTTGCTGCCGGCGCACGACGTGGACAATACGAGTCTGGAATTATGATAGCAATGTTCAACATGAGAGGACATCCATTGGCCAGACGAAACCCTTTTCTGGCTCTTGAGTATGTTGTTTATTATTCTATCATTTTGAACTATGTTATGTCATAATCAGATGTAAAAAATTGTACTTTCAGTTGCCGTTCGTTCCTAGACATCTCTTTCCCTAAAATTTTTGTAGGACCCCTTAACTATTGCTGCAATTTTTTTGTTTGCTGAAGAAGGTTGCTTGCATCTTGTCCGCTTTGCTACAGTATTTTTGCTTACGTTCTCGTTGGTGTATTCACTGTATCACTGTAATGCTTTTTGAGGTGTAGTGTAATTATATCACACATGTAGTATCATGATAATAAGCCCCTAAAAATTTAAGAATATTCACAACGTCCCTACTTTTTCACACATCACTGAAATATTGGTAGTTGATTGACTGGTAGACTGTGTTTCTGTCCGTGGTTAGGCCTAGTGTCTAATTGTCACGGTGTCTTGTGGTTGTTATTCAGTTGGGCGCGGTTTGTGTCGGAACGTAACCCTGCCGTCGGTAAACTACTGACACGAGGTGTACGCGCCTTCCGTACCCACAATTGGTAAGACATTTCATAAATAGATTTAATAAATGTTTTTAAACGTTTTTAGTTATTCCTGCCACGTTTTTGTTACATTTTTAAACGCTTTTACTATTTTTTCAATGTTTTATTTGATTTTTTATAACGTTCATTGAAAATTGCATCATAAACTTCGAAAAGCAATTTTGAAACAACAAAAACAAATTAGAAGGCCATACTGCCGCCATAGTGGTGGCAGTTCACTACGCACTTCATTTGAAATTGAACTGAATTAAATAAAAATTCTCTGTCTTCCTCTAGTTCTAACTATACTGCGCCTACACACACATTATGCATTAGGCAAAACGGTTGAGTCAATGAAGGCTAACGTTTTTAGTTCAACGTTTTTTTTATTCCTGCCACGTTTTTTAACGTTTTATTATTTTTTCTTAAAACGTTTTTACTCCATGACTTTTCCATTCTTTCTCTCACTCGCTACACGATTGTTCCTAGCTTCTGTTGCTATAACTTAAGACAGCTTTATTCATCGTGTGATAATGAATGCATGTGTTGCTAGTATGTGTTCTGGCTACAGGTTGCTTTCGCTTGTTTATTACACAATGGCAGCCAGCACAGGCGTCGAAGTCGCCAATTTCAACCTCGCTTATCTTTGTGAAGGAAATTATGTAAGTAACCTAAAATAACTCAAACTTTACTTTTTATCTGTCCAATTGCTATAGCATACCATGGGACAGATTATAAAATCTCTTATGTCATTCTGTCAGTCTGTCTGTAAACACTCCTACTGCCGCAATTTTGATTTGATTTTGATGAAATTTTGCACAGTGATTCGGGGCCTGAAAAGTGAGATCGAGTTTGTTTGGGATAAAAATCTGATAACTCCTTCCCCTATTTTACCCCAAATTTTAAAAAATTTGCATTACGGCCTATGGGGACTTTAAAGCGGTATAACTCGGTCCCGTAAAAGATAATTGCGCGCTGTGTTTACCTACCCCCATATTTTCTGGGTCGGGCAATCTAACACTGTTATTTAAATTTACCCCCCCCATCAACCCATGTTGCCATATCAACCATTCAAAAGTTGCAAAATTTTGCATTACAGCCAATGGAGATTTCACAGCAGTAAAAGATAATTGCGCACTGTTTGCACCTCCCCTATTTTCGGGCCCAGGCTATACGATGGTGTCATTTAAATTTTTCCTCCGCCGACCCCTGTTGCTATGGCAACGAATTTTGGGACAAAATTGACTATAAGTTGACACCTGTGAAAGATAATTGCGCGCTGTTGCACCTACTCTTATTTTCGGGCTTAGGCTATCTGATGGTGTTATTTCAATTTCTCCCCTGACGACTGCTGTTGCCATGGCAATGAATTTTGGGACAAAATTGACTATAACTCGGCCTCCGTGAAAGATATTTGCTCCCTGTTTGCACTTACCCCCTTTTTTTCGGAGCCGCATTATCCGATGGTGTCATTTAAATTTCTCGCCTGCCAACTCCTGTTGCCATGGCAACGAATGTTGGGACAAAATTGACTACAACTCGGCCCCCATGAAAGATACTGCACCCTGTTTGCACCTACCCCCTCCCCTTATACGCAGCTGCTAGGCTGTATAGCGTTGCAATGAGACAGATACCTCGTTCCACAGAACGTATTTCTAGTCTCCCCATAGAGCTAAAATGCCTTGACTCTTAGACCCACTCGCCATAAAATTTTGACGATTTTAGTCATTTTCCTCGTCAAATTTCCATAGCTTTAGCGCCTTTCCGTGTAAGATACGAGGATGGAAAATTAAAGCTACGTAAACATGACAAATAGGCGAAAAAGCTATTTATTCAGCCCTTTAAAATTGTCTGCCGGCGTCCACAGCACAGAGTTCGTATAACATATCTTTGCGGCGTCGCAGCCTGTGACTTGGGCATTAGCTTTACATGCTAACCACGAGCACATCCTAAAAGCTGTATAGCAAAAAGTAATATTGCAAATAATTCAGTGTAATATAATATTATTGTATCATGAACAATGATTAAATGTTGAGTGCTTTTGGATGGTGAAGGATGACTTTGTGTCACACATGGAGAAAGAATGTATCTGGAGACATTACAACTTGTCAATACAACGAATATTTGGCAACATTGAACCGTACGGTCGGTGCTTCTATTTCATTTCTAATCGAGTTGCATTGTTCATCGTTCTGTCTTTGTGCAGGTTTTAAACTAAAATGTTAAATGCATGTTGGGAGAATAGTTTATGCAAGACTTATAGGACATTTTATAAGCCTAGGCCTATAGGTGGCATGCAAAATACTGGGACTTATCAAGTTGTACTAGCAAGTTAGCAAGTTGATCAGTTGTAGGTCCTACTATGGTTCTATATGGTACACTGTATCTTTGTGCTGTTCTTGTTTCAATAGGTTATGTGATGAATTGTGGATGTGGTTGTCAGCTGATTGTTCATTAAATCATTTTGGGTTATTCTTTAATTCATTTGATTGTTGCCATTAGTCATAAGTCCCTGAGTAAATCCGTGCGCAAGATTGGCGATTTCTGCTTATTTAAAAAATAATATTTTGCCGTATTTTAGTACCTATAATTAATGGTGAATATTTTGTAGCATGGATTCGTATGGGAGAGTACTATGCAAACGGTTACGGAGGAAGGCGCCAGCCAAGCCTTGCTGCAGAGCTATACTGTAATGCAGCCGTCAAGGGCGACTCACAAGTCAGTCACTGTGTCTATATCTACACTGTGTCCCAAAAAAACATCCCCGACATTTTCAACTTTATCTTGAAAACCAATTATCAAATTTTAATAATTTCTGGCACAAATATTCCTGACACAACTTGCCATCAAATGACCATTCAGTTTCCCACCTCACCCATTGTATGCTTCTGCACTACCTA
>Ga0056128_1011012_pt1 | contig 11215 bp, 7 predicted proteins | sample WorMetLIZISLAND2_FD_71113 | JGI IMG/M metagenome (GOLD analysis project Ga0056128, IMG submission 71113) | Marine gutless worms symbiont microbial communities from Max Planck institute for Marine Microbiology, Germany - Olavius geniculatus... ... | reverse complement strand
TAGATGCTGCTAATGCTTAGCCTCTGAGTACTGGCAGTGTCACTGTCAGTTGTCACAATAAACAAATTCCACACAAAAGTACAACTATAAGTTGATAAAACGTTCGTGGGTTAATCTTCCAAGCTCAGGTGGAGAAAGCTAGGGGGAAGCTTTCCCCCTCTGACCTAAATTGGAGACAGTTTTTCTCCATCCCCCCTCTGTGGAAGGCCCTGTATCTGACCTTAGATAGGTCGATGTGATAACAGAGATATTACATGTTCAAGCGGTGAAACTGAACAGTCTGATGATTTGATTGAGATATTTTACTAGCAGCTGCGACTGCTTGATTGTTTGACTGTCTATATTTAAGTTTTGTTTATTTGCATTGCATTTACATGATAATTCGCACGCTGTAAATATTCTGCTTATTAAATTACATTATCGTTTTATTTTTAACTTTGTGTCTAGTTACTTTAGCATAGGCCTAGGTTAACTTTAAATTAAGTTTAGCGGTAGGCCTAGAATCAAACCCCCCAAGACAACCTCACAACTAGCATATACTACTACTTCTACTACTACTACAACTATTACTACTGACCGTGTATCTTGAAACAAGTAAACCCGTCTCCCACGTAGCCGTCTTTACACTTGCAATAGTAACTGTTTTCAGTATCAATGCACTCTGCGTTCTCACTACAGCCGCCATTGTTTAACTTGCATTCGTTTACACCCGGAACTATAAAGCAAAACAAGACGAGGACACAAGGGAGATATAGACAAACGTGCAGCTGTCATTACTAAACTGTCCAGTTGCCTTATCTATCGTATACGAAAAGCGTGTAGACCCTGTGCTTCACTTTGTTTGCGCCAAAACGCTACATAACAATAGTAATCTCATAGTCCTACATAAAAACATTACAACGATAGGGTCTACTGTTTTTACCACGTAAGCCAAAAAATTTGTTTGGAGCCACTTAGTTTTACGGCTTTCAAATTTAGACGTATTGATCAGATCGGCACCAAATAGGTCCAAATTATTCACAAATTAAGGTTATTTTATTCCTAACTTTAAAACATAATTTAATGAAATAAACGTCAAAAAAAACGAAATAACGCCATTTAACGAAAAAAGTGGTCCCACTTTTCGCATATGTTGTACTGACTGATACGATACAATCAGGGGCGTCCACTCCATTGATCGGTGGAGGCAAATGGCTCATAGAAAAAGTTGGGGGAAGTAAAAAATTGAAAACTGGGAGGGAAGATTTTTTGGATGGCAAATTGCCTAAAATACCGAAATACGCATAATATAAAATGCGACAATTCTGCAATGCTCCCATTTTTTTCTGCTCGCTTCGCTGTTCGCTCGAAGATAACATGTAGCCCCCTTTTTAAATTGGTGGTACCACCATGTTTTTTTGCTTTTATTGCTTAAACTGCACTGATGCTAAAATGCACCAAAATTGCCCACCATTCGTTATCTTCGCACCATATCTGCTACGCTCGCCGGGGGTGGATAGTGACAGGTAGCCGAGTGTGCATTTGGTGCCGAAAGCAGTTTGAAAAAGGGTGAATATTTCCCCGTTCTTTCTACATTCGACGGCTGGTGTTCATTCACGTTTCGCTCGTTCCGCGCCTAGGAGTTTTTAGAGATAGGGCGCAAAACTTGGGTTGAAACCTTTAGGTACCCTAAGGACAAGGCTAGGCGTCAAGGTTACAAATATATACGGAGTAAGTACGGTTTGAGCGAAGTAAGCGTGGGTTGAAAGAACCTTAAGGTACACTTCCCCCCATTCGCGCACCGTTGTATACCTTCACCTTCTGATTGTCTTCTTGTCAGAAGAGGCTTTGAAGGACCTTTCATCTCTGTTGAGTCGATCTGGCTGGGAGGCTCGAACTGTTCACAGGGGTGTTCTCGTCTCACCTGCATGCTGTGAGGTAAACGCGGATACGGTTGATCATTCGAAGGTACTACTCAAGTCGTACGTTTCCTGTTATACTCACATGCTGCCGAGTGGGTTCGAGCTAGCATCAACGGTTGGACAGCTTCACCTTCTGCTGATCGGTCATGCGATAGGGGTGAATTGGTAAACTATCCGATGGTAGATTACCGCCATCCGTTTCTCCACCCGTTTTAAGTTTAAGTGCGTCGTCGTTGTCGTTGTTCGCCAAGCGTATTGATAAGTAGGTAAGTAAAGGTCAAGGTAGGTAGGTGCACCAAAAGTAGGTCTGTCGTCTGTCATAAGGATCTGTCGATGTCTGTTTTGGCTAGGTAATAGAAGTGGCGGGGATTGTCCGGTACTAGGGCATATAGGTTCACCAAATTGTTAGGCGACCAAACCGAACCCACACCAGAAATAATCACCAATTTCTCTAACAAAAACACCAAATATATCTTCTAGTACGCGGCGGACTGCGTCCGTCTTAATACACTTTTCACCACCAGGCCTTTAGCTGGTTGCGAACCGGTACTGTGTGGAGTGATCCCACGTGGAAGACTCGCATCCAGCACCCAAATTTTACATTAAAGAGATCCTTTTTGGTGAAGCAAAGTTCTGCCGAACACCTTTACAGGCAAGAACTCCCACCCAACCATGGGCCAGAAAGTATCTGCTGCCGGGGCAGATCTTGGTCTGTGGCGACGAGATGTGACACCCGATAGGTTCACGGCCCACCATGGTAAAGGCAGTACAGTGGGTGGAGGCGGGTACTGTGCCGCGTGCACCGAAGTAAGTAAGCACACCAACGTTGGACGTAATGAGATAACCGTAGTACCGGGTTGGGCTGTGGAAGGTCACACAAGACAAGCATACGTTTAAACCACAGATGTAAAAAACGTTTCAAAAACATCAAAAACCGTTAAAAACGTAAAAATAGTACAAAATGTTTTAAAATGTTTAAAAAAACGTTAAATAAAAAGTTAGCCCTAGCTTATGCAACCTTTTGTTTAATGCCAAATGTTGTAGAGGCCTATGTGCTTTATAGCTGAAACTAAAGACCAAAAAACTTTTTTCAGTTTCAATTCCAGCCTGAGACACAAGACCAAGTATTCTTAGACTAACTAAGTAAACCACCACTGACCGTTTCTGTGGTCTCAAAATGTGCTTTTCGAAGTGATTGATAAAATTTCCAATAAAAGTTTTTTTTAAGTTAAAAACGTTAATACGTGGCAAAAATATTTTTAAAAAATAAAAAAAACGTTTTTTTTACATTTTTGGTTTAAATTGCACTAAATTTAAAAAATTGGTTAGTTTATTCTTTGGAAAATAATAAAAATTATTGTCATCAAATCTCGTTTTTAAGCGCGAGAGCTAGCATAGCGCGTATTAGCTATGGTAATTCCATCTTGGTGTCTGTCCGTCTGTCACAACTCGGTACCGTTTGTAGACCGGGCGAGATAAAGAGTTTGGGTTTTCACCGTATGATAGCCTAGAGTCTCTACTATTCTGCGACCAAATTTCGGGCTGCTGGGTCAAAGGGGTCCCCTCAACCGAAGTGGAGAAAGAGGGGCACTCCATCTAAAAAAACGTTATTTCAGCGTTATTAGCTCGTTTAGCGTGAAAATGGTTGCAGATAAGCACAGACATGTTGCATATCATAACAAGCACTGGCAACAAGCTTCAAAGGAATGTCAACATCGGTCACCTTGAATAACCTTAAACCACCAAAATAGGAAGTTTTAGTGAATTTTTCGCGATTTCTGGCTGCGACACGCATTTCAAAATTAAATTGCGCCGAAATGGTTGAAGATAGACCAAGACAGCCTGCGTATGAAATTTTCAGCATTGAATTCAGATTTTAGCAATTCAAGTCCGGACCCTCTAGGTTCAAGGAGGCTTGCGCACGCGGGTGTCAAAAAGAGGCACCCCTCTAAAAAGTGATTATTTATTTGCTGTTGGCTTGTTTAGCGTAGAAATGGTTGCAGATAGGCATAGACATGTTGTTTAACATAACAAGCACTGGCAACGAGCTTCTTAGAATTGTCAACATTAATGATTTTTAATAACCTTAAACTGTAACAATAGGTGATTTTAGTGATTTTTGGTTGGCCATTTTTGGCTGCCAAAGAGTGAATAGCGACGAAGTGGCTGGAGATAGACCAAGATTACCTGCAAACAGAAACTGCTATAAGCTCTCGCGCGTCTTATGACCATTAACTCAGATTTTTTGTTTAATGCTAAAATGCAACAGATTCGATTTAGGCTGGGGCTCCGCCCCAGACCCCGACCCCGCTGGGGGAGCTCACAGCGCTCCCCCAGACCCTCTAGCTGCATTTCAGGGGTTTTACTTTTAAGGAAAAAGGGGAAAAGAAGAAAACACTGGGAGAAGAAATAGAAGAAGAAAAGCAAGAAAAACGAAAGGAAAAAAAGAAAAGGAGAGGAAAAGGAGACGAGGTCCCCAATACACGTTTTTGGCTACGCCACTGAGAAAAATGAGAAGAAAGGGCAAAGAAAAGGAAGAAAACGGAAAGGACGAACAAAATTAAGGCAAGAAGGGAGAGGGGAAGAGCGTCAAAGTTGGGGGAAAGGTTGCCTCCTGGCGCTGAGGGGGGATGGACGCCCCTGAGTACAATGTAAGCTGCACACAAATTTTAATATTACAATTATTTCAAATTAAAACGTACCTTTATTTCGCCATTTAAATATCCCATCTACAACTAAAATTATATTTATTTTTAAAATTGTTATCCTTATTATCGTTATTATAACACATAGATTTTAAAATAAATACAAACGTGAAGAAACATTAGCAGTAAACTGCTAGACCATCCCACGTCTGTAAGAAAATTAAATGCTAAGTGCTAGTATAATAGAAAAATCGCAACAAGAAAAAATAACAAAGAGAACAACACTTTAATAAAATTCAGGTAATTATGTTTAGGTTAGTGCACAACTGATTTATCTTTGTTAGATAATTATTTGGGTTGTATAATAATTTTCAGTGATGCAAAAGTCATTAAACTTCGTAAAAGTCAATTTTAGAGTTGAAAATGAGTGTTTAATACCAACGTCAAAAATAATATTGGAATGCCTAAAGCCTTTAATTTTGAGTATTTTGGTTATTAGTTACAAATTAATTTATTTAAATAAAAGTACTCTAGACTATCGCTGAAATATACATATGTGTACAAGATAAACTTGATTATTATTTGAATCAAACAACTCGGTTTACATTATCGACAAAAACACTGCTAGACTAGGCTGTAGAAAGCGTTGCTAAAGTGAACGACAAAACGAAAAAGCGACTAATGTTAAAAACGATAAAAATTTGAAGAATGTAAATCCGATTACCCGAATAAACGAAAGCTGCAAGATTGGTGGCCAAAAGCAGCAGAAAAACGCCACAAACGCTCGACATAATTTACTGAAACACTATTCAAAATGTATGCTACACTCTGTCGGTTCACAGTCCCAACAACAATACAGCTGCAAAGTGATATTTGCTAAGTGATAAATGATTGACAGATGATACACCGTACACTCCAACTAATGTTGTGTTTAATAACTTACTAGAGTTGCTCGGTGAAATGGCAAACTTATTGGTACGGCATTTTGCATGATCGACTTCTAGTCTACCCCACTTCATCGGTTTTTTTTCGACTTATTTCACTGCACGCATGACCTTTTTCTTTGATTTACTGTTCTAGTGAGTTGTGACGCTGGCATGTCAGAGTTCAGACGGTTGTCGTTATCTTCTTAAATAAGCAAGTAAAAAGTAAGTTAGTGAGTGAGCAAGTAACAAACTTTCCAGTTTCTGTAATTGTCTTAAACCAAACTAAACTTTTAGCAAAACTTCTGGCATTAACAGCACGTTCGAGGTCTACTGCAGAGATGTGCGAATCCTGAAATTTGGGGTCCGCGTCCGCGTCTGAAAAACTAAACCGTCACGCATACGCAGACGCAAACGGACGCGTTCGCGTCCGAACATCTCTGCTTTACTGTAAAAAGTGCAAACAGAAATGCCGCTAAACGGCACTAATAAAATAATATTCAAGTAAAAAGTAAGTAAATAAGTAAAAACGTGAGTAAAAAAAGAACCATTATGCATGCTTTGCTGAAAATGACTACATTTATTTGCAGTCATCAAATAATTATGTTTTTGTTTAGAAAAAAATACGATGTCGTATAAATGTGCAACGACCTAACATAATATGAAGTCGAAAGTTTTTACGATTGAAATGTTAAGACAAACAATGAAATTAAATAGTGCAGTAAATGTGTGGGTTATTTTCATTGATTTAAACAAAGTTAAGAAACAAATAAACAGTTCTTTGTTTAATAAAATGTCCGAAGCGGGCGCTCCCACTCATCGATCAACAATTGCCTGACTTAAATGTTGGCAAGTAGGCATAAGCTCTGTTTATAATTTTGATTAATATTTTTCGGTAACGTCAAAAGGGCAAAACAGTTAAAGACATGAAAATTAATACGTATTTTAATCAATAGACAACGACAATGCACGTTCAGTAAGTGGCTAGCTTCTTCCTTAATAGTTGTAAATAAATTTATAAAAAAAATCCTAACGTAAATTTTTAACTATTGGTAAACAGCTCAAAAGCATTAAGTGGCACAATGGTGCTCGCTGCGTTTGTTAATGTATAAAAATTAAAATATTGTGTTTTTAAGCAAAAAAGCAAATAAGCTTGTTGTTAACCGTTTCTGTTGCGAATAACAAAAATATTTAGCTAATGCAGTTAGAGCATTAGGAATATGATAAGCACCACCATACGAGAATACAAGAGTAGGCTATATACATGTAACTAATATGACAAAATAACAACGTTATAATTATACGGTTGATACAGACAATGACACATTCGCAGCGGCGTTGAATGTAAATGGTTTAAAAGGCAGAAAGTTGCAATTTTTCGAAAAACTGCTGCAAATTTTAAACAAAAAACAAATGTAATTAAAATTTCAATTTTTTCCGAAAGTCACTTAAAACAGAAAACTTCAGTCCCAAATGTTGTATTTTTGAAAACAATTTTTCACGCAAAAAATACGACAGACAAAAAAAATCTGAAAACAGCAGTCAAGCAGCAGGTTTTAAAGCCTCTGCTAAAGGTCTAGAAACTATAAACCCTAGAAAAACTTATACTGTATAATAAACAATTTATAGTAAATTTTAGCTCAAAATGTAACAAAAATTGTTAAATTGGAAATTTCCGAGCTGATGCGATATTTACTGCTAGCTTCTAGCTGTCCTCATACTGAGCGAACCCTGTAAATTGTAGGGCCTAAAAACCGGTGCTTTCGGTTTCCGTTCGTCATTATAGAAACATTTGTCCCTAAAATATTTATTGGACCTTCAAAACATAAGTGAAATTTTTTTAGTACGTTTTCACAGTTTTACTGAAAAATACTGTTTGCATATAGTCTGAAATGTTGCAGTAACTTTCCTTAAGTTCTGGTGAGTACTATTTAATGTGTCAATTTGTTTTTTATAAGTCATTGGGTAATTTCCGCTTTTCCCCGCTCCTAGTTTTTTTTCGTCTGCAACATGAAGCACAGGTTTTTTAGGCCTAGGGCCGCAGTACAAAATATGAGCAGCCTCTGAGTTGAGTTTATATTGTTATAGGGTGGGGGCATTACAACGGTTGTCGTGCTGTAGGTACTGTAGATGCAGTTGTTGTCGTATTTCGACCTAAAGTACCCACAAAACACCAACAGCATTTATACCAAAACTGCATCCTGCACGAACTGTATACTTGTAACAAAATACAACAGCCGATGACAAGAGTGTTGTGGAATAAGCAAGATAACAAAGCAGCTGAAATAAGCTACAGCAGCTGCTCTCTCAAATCGTAATATATCATTGATTGCAAAATAAATCACGCTTACCTGACTTAAGTTTAAAATTATCGTTTGTATAGTGCACACTCTGAGACACAATGCAGCGATTAACAAAATACGGGAACAAGAAGTTGCAAATTTTAGACAGACAGCTAAAAGTTTCTGACAAAACGACCATACGACGTACATAATATTATGGGCTATGTATAACGAGAGTTTGACAATGTCAAAAAAACTCAAAAATATTATTTACCAACAGCTGTCGGAAACAGATTAACATTTTAAAAAGTTTTTTCTAACTTTTTTGGATTTTCCATCTACAAAACTTTGAAATGCCGACTAAATTTGGCCGCTGTCAGTGTTCGCTAATAAAATATGAACAGCGCCTTGTTTAAGGACATGTTGACGTTTTGACGACCGCTGTAGCTTTTTCTGAAACGATACTAGAGTCACTATTTGTACGACTTAATTGCGGATTCAGTCCAAAACTTTACTTAAAGATGCCGCATACTCTTGTTCACGTGTTTTGAACTTTTAACACGAACGATTTTAACATTTATACGTTTTATAATTAGGCGTATTCGGAGTGTGACTTTGCTGTCTTAGAAGCTGTTGTGTAACATTGCACCAATGTCATAAAATAAAAATAAACAATAAAGTAAATATTTTTTTCGCTTTTACGTTTCCGGTAACTGCAATAAAAAAATAACTAACTTTTTCTAGGCTTTAGCAAAGTCACTGCGTAGCCTATAACGGTACCTAAGTATTCCTGTAGTTCGTCCGTTCCGAAGTTGCAGTCGTTTTCGCCGTCATCAAAGAAGTAATCAAGTACACATTGCGTGCTGCCGTAGCATTTTGAAAAGCCATCCGGGCATGACCAGGCAGCTGCATCGCACACACAGCGGAAAGTAATTATTACCTGTTGTATAACTTACTTCGTCGTCTTACTTCTCACAACAATGTTGGCAGTGTTATAACCGCCTATAATCTCACTCCAGTTAAACGTGACCCCTAAAACGTGTCTCGATCACGTCTGTGTATCAGGCGCATGTCCCACGTAAAGTACACCGTCGATCACAGTCATGAAAAAGCACGTTTGAAGTCAGTAAATAAGTTTATGTAAGTATCTAACTAAGCAGCATTGCAGCGCGCCATTATGTCAAACAAATTCAAATCGCACAAGCGCGGTCCGAAGTGTAGGCTATGGAAGCATTTTGTTGACACCACGAACGAGAAAACACAGTGTACAAAGTCTGTTCTACAGGGTGCGGCAAAAAAGTGGACCCTTAAAGTTTTTCTCTGTTTTCTCAGCCACCGTTTGGAATTTTGATTTAAAATTTTACAGATTTATTTACTAAAACCTTCTACATTTAACTGCCGAGTAAAAGATAATTTTGTTGAAAAACGACGAAGTTACAGACTTTTTAACATGATCGCCTACCGATTTTTCAGCATTCAAAAATGTTCCGGCTACAACACCAATTTAATAACATCGTTGAAACAGCACAGTTAAATAATGATCAAATGCCAAAATTCCATTGTCACTGCGAATGTTAGAAGTCTTCACCACCAGCTCCAAGCAACAATACCAGCCTCCAGTCGCCTTATTTGAAAAATCTTTTACAGCCTTGTCGATCGGTCCCTGTGGTAGGTTGCCCCAGATAACCTGAAGTGCTTCCTTTAGTTTGGCGTTTGTTTTCAGCTTTGTTTTAAGCTTGCAGTAAGCCTCCAACATTGCACACTATAAGTGATAGTTTTCGACGAATTTGGAGGCCATTAGTCTAATTTGTGATGATATCTGGACAGCAGGCCCGCAGCCAGTTCTGTGTGCTGCGCGGCGTTGCGCGCTGTGTGTGCTGACGCGCCCGGCGCGCCGTCCTGCTGGAAGATGAATCCGGTGGGCAGCCGGCGATTGCTTTAAAGGAACGATAATTTAGTGATAATTTATAAACAGTATAAATTGCTGTTTATCAAAACGTCACTGTCAGGTCATCGGCAGTTTTTGAAAACCAGTTTTTGAAAATTAAATAGCATTTTTAGCATGCACATTTTTGAATGCTGAAAAATCGGTAGGCGGTCATGTTAAAAAATTTACAACTTCGTCGTTTTTCAACAGAATCACACTTTACTTGGCAGTTAGATGTAGAAGGTTTCAGTAAATAAAGCTCTAAAATTTCATAATTAAATCCCAAACGAATGCTAAGAAAACGGCGAAAAACTTAGGGATCCACTTTTTTTCTGCCGCACCCTGTACAGGGTGGGCCACAAAAACGTGGCACTTTACTTTTGTCCATATATTCGCCAATTAATGACCGATTTTCAAAATTATTTCTTATTGCGGACAATATGCAATAATGTGATTATTATATATCCCGCTGCACCGTAAATGCATCTATACACTACCTTGTGAAATATCAATGAAATACGCATGTATAACGATAATAACAACCAAACATTTTGGTAAAATTGTAAAAAATCACTTCAGACCAACATTACAATAAGTGGTCTGTATGGCACTAAACTGTGTGGGTCTAACACAGTCTACTCTAATGTCGACGGATCATTCATCGCAATGTTAGTCTGAAGTGTATTTTTCGTTTACCTAATTTTTTGTTATTATCGTTAGTTTTTGCTTACACTTATAATTCACAAGACAGTGTAAAGACGCACTTACGACGTAATAAAATATATGATAATCACATTATTGCAAATTGTCTGCTGACTGTGCCAGTGAAAAAATTTTGAAAATCGGTCAATAATTGGCGAAGATATGGACAAAAGTCAAGTGGAACGCTTTTTATGGCCCACTGTGTAGAGACAGATTTAGCCATGTTTGGCAGCAGGCTTATGGCGGGTTGTAAACTTGTGACAGTAAAGGTTCTGTACGTCGTTTTGCAAAGTGCCGTCGCCTGTAGCTTAGATGACCAACTATCTCAGAAGTATGAACGTTAGTTCCTGCTCAACTCGACGCAAAGGACTTCTGAATTCAAAAATCCGTATCTCAAATCAGATAATAGCAGCAAAACTGCGATAGTAACTCCTAAGCTAAATTTATCGTAGATTTTGTTACACTTATGTCAGAAAATTTATATGAGATCTCCAAATTTTTACAGAACAGAGCCATATTGGGTTCATAAAAATCCGACCGCAGAAGTCTTTGTCCTCGTCCGAGCCGAGTGCGCAGTCGAGTTGATAGTTGCAGAAGTAAAAGTTGCGAATACATTGTCTACTACCGGCACAGCGCTCGAACCCCGCCGGACACTTCCACGATTCTGAGATGTAAAAAAACAGATAAATGATTAGATAGATAGATCAGTAGATAGATAACAAGAAATTTGAGCAAAGCTCACGAAACGCGCGAAAGCCTATAGCAGTTCCTGTTCGCAGGTAATCGTAGTCTATCTCCATCCATTTCGTCGCAATTCACTCTTTTGCAGCCAAAA
>Ga0056128_1011011_pt1 | contig 11215 bp, 3 predicted proteins | sample WorMetLIZISLAND2_FD_71113 | JGI IMG/M metagenome (GOLD analysis project Ga0056128, IMG submission 71113) | Marine gutless worms symbiont microbial communities from Max Planck institute for Marine Microbiology, Germany - Olavius geniculatus... ... | reverse complement strand
AAATGAAGTTCTCTCTATCTAAACTATAATTCCAGGTATACTGCATTTACAGCATTAGGCATTAGGCAAGAAGTTGAACACATTATGGCCAACGTTTTTATTCAAGGTTTTTAAACTTTTTTTATTCTTGCCACGTTTTTCGTTTTTTGACGCTTTTTTATTTTTCCTGGAACATTTTTTACATCTAGGATAAAAATATAGTCCCTATCGCTTACTTGTCTTGGAGCGGATGGTCTCTCTGCAGTCAACTAACTGGCGCTAGACTGCCGTTGCTTTTCTTCAGGCTCGCAATTAAGCTTCTTCTTTACTTGCATTTTGCCGTTGTAGCCAAGGGCGGCGCCACCTTAGGAGCTGGGAGGGACATGTCCCGACCACTTTTGTGGGATGTACCACGCAGGGGGTACAACCCAATTTACGTTGCACACCTGCGGGGTACTACGTAGCCGGCCACTAAAGTTACGCAATTCACATTCGGCTTTAGCACTTGGAAACTCTGCTTCCTGTTCCTGTACAGTTTGCTACTTGTCATACAGTGTAGGAAGCTAGGATCTTGAATTTTGCACTGCTGGAGAACCCGATAAGCACCAAGGTAAAATTTTGTTACTTACTTTTTTCGCTTTTTTTGAGAATCATTATCCCATTCACAAATTTAGTACAACCATAATCATTTTTGTACCCCCCACCCCCAGATAGTCTTAAGGTGGGGGTCAAAAAAATTGTCCCTCCCACCTTTAAAACCGTGGCGCCACCCCTGGTTGTAGCCTACTGTGGGGCCTATATGTATTGCCTAGTACGAAATTATACTGCTTTGTGATATGTGGGACATCTGGCTGTAAGTGGATCATAACAGAACAAGAACAGAATGGTAATCCAGCTTAATTTAATCCATACTTTCAAAGGTTATTTCATCAAATGCTGGTCTGACGTTCTGGAACTGACTGCCAGAAGAACTCAGAGAGCCGGCGTGTGATGTTGACAGCTTCAAACAATGTTGAAACAATCTTGTTCAGTTTTACTAGTGTGGCTAGCACATTAAAGGTGTTAATTTTAACGTCTTGCACTATATAAATTCACGCTGTACTTAGGGCTTACGTGCTTGCTGAAATAACGTAGTCCAATTCTCTGCTTTTGTTGCAGTAATCGGTACTCTACCCGGTAGTATATAATAGGCATAGTAGTACGAAGTGAGCATGTAATGTGTATTTACAGTGAGATGTTGAATGTTGCTAATACCTTCAACAGACGTCATTGAAGTGTGACAGTGCCTTTAACCAGCTGTTAGTTATCTCTGTCCAGTCTACTAAAGCTGTTCTCACAATGAGCTTCAACCTCCTGCTTACGTTAATGGCGACCCTGATAGCAGGATCTTTCTCTAACGCAGGTGAGTTTAGTTGTGAAATTATGCAGACGTTGTTAAGTTTAATGCCTTAAATTTACTTTTTACGACGGTTGGGAAACGCCACCACTGGCGGCATGCGGCATCATGGATTGACAAAGTCATTGCGGCATGAAGTTGCTTTTTTGACAGTTAGCTACTAATTTCCGACAGAGCAGCTATATAGTCGGGTGCACACAGTTTTAATTCTGCCGTCTAAATTTTCACGAAAGAAGGACTTCCAGCCTTAGTTTGAAAGCAACTTTTCTGATAAGAATTAATTAGATTTCCGACACGTTAAAACTTAACAGGGGGGAGTTAACGTCTGCCACGACACTATAGTATATACGACACTTGTAGGCCTAGATCTGCCTCTGCAGTCTGCATAGGCCTACAGCTGTATGACAATTTCTGTGCTTAACGGCGTCAAGTCTGTGAATACGTTTTACGTTATCACATCCGTCAAGGCGGTTATGCGATACCCAACGTTTGTCCCTTTTAGCTTGTATGCATTGTTAGCAGAAATGCGCAAAATTTACAAGGAAATTTTGGCGAAATTTTTAGGAAAGGTTAGACTTGGCCCAACAAGGTGATTAAATCTTGGCGAGTCTCCCACCTGGCGAACCCAACGGGAAAGTTAACATAGATGTTTGCGCTCCTCGAGTGCCCTTTTAGCTGTGTTTGTGTACAACGTAATTATGAGCACGTGTTTTGCTGTAGCCGAGACAGATCCGTGTTGTCGCTCAATTCTGCAGTCAAAGGCCTATTAAGCTTAATATGTAGCCGTCACAAGTTGCCATTTGTTCGCATCCGTTTGTCTTGTAATCGTAGGGGCCTATTATGTAGGCCTAAAGCGTATGGCATCTAAGTCGCAAACAAAACGGCGTATTCAGTTTCACAACATAGCAAATTTCGGTAAAACTATAGCAGTTTATTTAACGTCTTTGTGGATTGTCGTCACATTCGTGTTCTTGGTCTGGCACATCAGCAACCTGGGTTAAAAAGATTCGATCGAAGAGACAGAAAGTTGCAATGCCTCCCCCCAAAAAAAACAATTTTAATTTTTTTTTCTTGTTAGTCGAACCTTTGAAGCAGTGTTACTGCTGCAAGAACAATACGTTTTACGTAGACTGAGACCCCAAAGATTACTGAGACCACCCCACCTAATGACTTACTGAAATGACGCCACTGGCTGCAAATTTGCGATAGAGGAAGCTGAAAGTTTTGGTTTAGTTCTAAATTTTCCCCAAATGGGGAATTTTTAGCCCCGTATCTCGTATTTTTGAAGAACATTTTCTTCTTGTTCTGAGCGGCTAAAATTTTGGGGGGACGTCAATTGGTCCCCTGCCAAGACGCCACTGTTGATGCACGCAGAGCCATTGTTGTCTGCTGCAGTCTCAATGACTGCACACGTAGGCCTATGTGCGTTTCCTGTCGATAATTGACCATGCACTTTGCAAGTTTGCACCACGCGGCGTTTAGCAATTTGCCAAAGCTTAGGCTTACTGCATGTACGCCTCCGTTGCTATAGGCTATGTATGACCTACCGACCGGTGCAAATGGTGCGAATGCGCCTCTGAAGAGAAAAAGTTTGATGTCTGCCTCACACCCATAATAATGAAAATTATATGGGCCTTCAGATGAAGAAGTCTTATACCCCGTTTACACGATCAAGCTGGCTCGACGAGCTGGCTATATGTTAGCTGGACGAGCCAGCTCGATGTTTGCTCGATCGTGTAAACGGGGTATTAGAGTTTGGTGCAAGAACATCGGTTCACGTCAATCAAGCAGCGCGCCAAACCGACTGGATAGGGCATGTTCTAAGACGGGAGACGGACGTTTCTCCCCTGGGCCTGTAAACCGCGGACGTTTTCCACTCGGACATTTCCCCCGCCCGGACGTTTCCCCTTTGCTTTTCGGCGGCCTAGGACGTTTTCCCCACTAAACCAGTAACAACATATTATCAGAGTCAGCGCCAATGCCTGAGCAGAAATTTCTTGCAACTCCAAAAGCAACTCCGACTTTAAGGTCTCGTCGCCGTTGAGTATTTTTTCAAACACAGTGAGTCTTATGGGGTGTTTACACGATCCAGCAAACGTCCAGCAAACTTAAGGCAAATATATTCAAAATACACGTGCTAATGCTGGACGTTTGCTGGATCGTGTAAACACTCTATTAGTAGGCGCGACAATTTGCAGCAATTAGGGATGTAGGCCTTGAGCGTCCACGAGACGATTGGAGTCGACTTGATACAGACTAAACCAGGAGTTAACGCACCAATTTTTTACACACATAATGAAAGCAAAATTCGATAATTCGATAGATTGCAGACACTCTTTTTGCTGTGGCAAACACACTGCGCTTTGAGTGGCATTTTGACGTTGCCGTCCGCGGCTCTGCCTTCAGAAGTTGAGAATATTGAGACTTCTTTAGACTTGCGTTTTGTTCGACGCCTATTGACACTTACAGTCTGTTAATGATACAACAAGAGTGTTTGATGTTTGCTGCATTCTTTCAGCATGCTGACACTGAAAATCATGCCACTATCTAGCGTTCGATCCTCATGTAACAGCATAAGGAAGAGGAACGTCCGGGTATCGCAAAAACCGGGAGATGGAAGCGTCCGGGGTGCCACTGACCAGAGGGGAACATGTCCAGGGGGAAATGTCCTACACTCTGTAATATACCCCGTTTACACGATCGAGCAAACATCGAGCAACTATATATGTTAGCTGCAGGACGAGCCAGCTCGTCGAGCGAGCTCGTCGAGCCAGCTTCATCGTGTAAACTGGGTATAAAGCATAGCTACACGAAGCAGTCATCAAGCAGACATCGAGCAAACATCGAGCTGGCTTGTCCAGCTAACATCTGGCATCGAGCCAGCTTGATCGTGTAAACGGAGTATAAGACCTGACTGTCTTCAGAAGATTGTACTAGTGGGGAAGATGAAATTAAGGAAAACGTACACAAAGAAAATTAAGAAGAAGGATATTGGATGTACCCCTGGAGAAAAGGACAAGAAGATAAGTTACGAACTTACGAGGAGCGGAAGAGAGGAGCGCAGAGCCGGGTAAGATCATGGCGTCATCCTCAGTGAAACCTGTCTAATTAGGGCAGAGCACGCAAGAAGAAAATTCTTTGTCTGCGTAATACAGTCATGCAGTTTCACTGCAGAACGATTATTACGCGGAATTGCGTTTGCAGCGCAAGCGATTAATCCGCTTATTCCTATACGTATTTTTCAGTCTGTCTGTCGTAAGCCTATGTCTGTCGCATTCATGTTGGCTACCTAGCCTAAACCGTTTTTACGGATTTAGATGCAATTTCGGCAGGTAAACTTATGGGATCTAATTCCACATTGTGCTAGGCCTACGTGGGATCCAAGGCCTGCCAAGAGAAGGGGAGGTTTGGAGTCGAGCCCCGCAACCAAACATGCAATAATGCAAATTGCTGCTGTCACCTGACGAACAGAAAAGAAACGATTCCACTTATTCTCAAATTAGTTTTTTGCTTGTTTTGTGTACTTATTCAGTGGCGTCGCGGGTTAAGCAGATTAGGGCCTACAATAATTTTCCGACAGCTGTTAATTTCCGCGACAGAGGAGATAGGCCTATAGGCCCGCTTAATCCCTATGGATGCTCAAAATTTTAATTTTTTGCCCTTGAATTCCGCCCAAATGGAGCATTTTCAGTCCTATTTTCGCAGTTTTATGTGCAATATAAAGAAATTTTTCCGACAGGCTAAAACTTAGACAGAGGAGCAGTTGCAGTACCCCCTGCCACGACGCATTGTAGCTTACTTATCAAATCAGTTTAGTTTGTCTGTTTGCTGTACCAGTGACGTCATCATCAACTGCGGTGGTAAACGTGACGTCACCGGTAGGCGGTACCGTAACGTTTCCCTGCCGATCAAAACTCGGCACGGACGTTGATTGGCGGCACCAGGACACACCCACTTCTTCGGTCTACTACGTCTACACTAACGGACTGGTCTACGATATTTTCCAGCCGAGGTTCACGGTCTCCCGGCGACCAGACCAGAGTGAATACGATCTGGTGATATCCCGGGTACAGCCGAACGATGCCGGACTGTATATCTGTATCGACGACGCCGGCTTGGGGCAACAACTGTCTGTCTACCGGCTCTTTGTTTTACCAGGTACGTGCACTACATTCAGCTAATTATATGCGGGTAATTAATATCAACAAACGAGACCAAAATCTGGATACCATTCGGGTCAAATTTTCTACTTTTTTGCTTTTGCCTTTTAGTTAGTTCGCGTCAAACTCTGCGCAATTTTTTTCGGGGGAGGGTGAGGGGGTCTGTATTAAACCTCCCCGCCTCGACTCCGATCACCCATAGTTTGAGGAAGAAAGTAATTTTGTTACTAGGCCCCTATAGGTTACGAGCTAACATATCGACAGTCATGTGCTGCCGAGATTGTTGAAACGATAAAATAGCACGTACAGGTTTTGTTGTTTTCCATTGATCTAATTAACTAAAAACTGTTACATCAGTTAACTTCAGGTCTGCAATATTTCTGCTCCAGGGAACGTTTAGATCAATTTAGCCTTTTCCTTTACGCTTTTTGTTCGAGTTACGAGCCTATAGGCCTACAGGACAGACAGAGACGGACAGACGGACGGACGGGCGTGACCTATAATGTGGCTTATTAGAAGGGCCGCATAATAACAGCATGCACAAAATCATAAACGCAATAACCGCATCCACGCGGAAAGAAAAAAAGACTTTTGAATTTAGCTTGCATAGAGAAATGGCATTATAAAGTGGAAAAATTGGACATTATTGACTGGAAGCAACTGCCTAAACGTAGCCGAGGTATCCGGCCAACTGTAATGAGTTAACGCCTAAACATGCCTATGCTGTCACGAGTGTTTGGGCGTCTATGACCATTAACCACGTTAACACGTCGGATAATAGGCCCCTTGACATCAGCTGATTGACGGTCTGCGTAGTGTGTAAACTTGTAGTTGGACCCGTTCTGAGACGTCAGTTACGACATGGGATCAGGACGAACTTTTTAATTTGTTCCAGCAAACCACTCTGCGCTATTATGCCGCCTGTCACTTTGCTAATAGGCCGCATTACAGGTTTTGCCTGTCCGTCCGTCTGTATGTCCCATACGACCTTCTGAATCACACTAAATCAGAATTTATGCGAAAGTTCCCCAGGACTTAAAGGGGTAAAGGACGTGCAGCTTAGCTTTTTATGGGAAGCCCGTCACAGAGCTACGGAGACGTCACCTGCCATATGGAATCAGACACTGTTAGGCCTATCTGCCACTAGACAGTGGTGAACGCGCTCCGTGTTAACCCCACCCAGGCCGGTACTCGATTTACTTGATTCGAAAGGATAGAAGACTGAGTTGCACCTTAGTGGTTGTCTCCAGACAGTCGTCTACTTGACTGGGAGTCGAACCCACGATCTGTCTATTATAAGTCTAACATTATAGGTCTAGATCCTAACCGTTATGCCACCGAACCACGTGACATGAGTAGGCCTAACGAGCGTAGGCTTTAACCATTTTTCAGCTCAAAGGTCAAGTGATATGGACGACCGTACAATATGTCGGCACTCGGCACTCGGCACTAGGCCGTTGTATCTTTTTACGCGCGAAAGCAGCTACTGCTTTAGCGCGTCTTAGCTATCGCAATTCTGTCCGTCTGCGATCCGTCCGCCCGTCCGTCCGTCCGTCCGTCTGTCACACGAGTGGATCAGTCAAAAACGGTGCAAGCTAGGATCACCAACTCTTCACCGTCGGCTGCCTGGAAGACTGTATTTTCAGGAATCGTAAAGCTTTTTCATACATTCGAAAGGGGTCACCCCGTACGAGGCGCTAAATGAGAGGGGGTAGGAAAAATTTGCAATTTTCAGCCAATAAGTCGCTGTATCTCAGAAACAGTGCCAGATAGGGTCTAGGTTACTATTAATCACTAATAGGAAGTCGTACGCTGGCTCTCGATTGCCACCGAATTCAATGACCTTGGATGACCTTGAACGCCAAAATAGGGTTTTTGTGGATTTTTTGGCGATTTCGGGCTGTGAGACGCATTTCAAGAGCGAATTGCGCCAAAGTCAATTGAGATAGACATGGAGAAGCTGCATACGAAATTTTCAGCATTGAACGTGGATTTCGATGTTCCAAGTCTAGATTTTCTAGGTTTAAGGAAACCTGCACACTAAGGCACCAAATGAGATACCCCCATAAAAGTCGTTATTTTACCGTTGTTGCCTTGTCGTTCGTGAAATGGTTGCAGATAGGCATGGGCATGCTGCCTATCACAACTGACGAGCTTTTCAGTCGTATCAACATCATTGACTTTGAAAGACCCTGAGCTTTCAAAATGAGGGGATTTTTGTTGATTTTTGCGATCTTTGGCTGCAGCGGCGTGCAGCGCACACTCCAAGAATGAACTGCGATGAAATAGCTGGACGTAGACTGACAGTTTGCAAACAGGAACTGCTATAGGCTTTCGCGCATCTCGTGAGCATTAGCTCAAATTTCTTGTCTACTTTTAGTAAACTTCAGTTCAGCTTAGCTCTGCACCGTTGCGGCGACGTCTGAGAATTGTCGGCGCCTGTGAGCGTGCGTCAAAACAGCTGACTCAATTGCCTACAGTTACGACTAGGCCTACGTGTTACGTCTATACATGTAGATGCTAGGCCATATAGTATGCATACAGTAGCCTAGGTCAATGGCGCTATTGTATGCTGATATAGCCAGGTACTTCGACGTGGCGTGGCATGCTTTGCTTTAGCATGTACGCGCTGCAGCCTGCAAGAGAGCTTCTAGGCTGCCACTTTTTTCCGCAAGGCCTGCGGTTACCTTCTCAGCCGCAGAGCATCACCGCGCCCTGGCCGGTACAAAATATTATAATTCTAGGTGACAGGGGCACATGGCTGTGTGAACAACTTGCCAGGGTCGTTAGGCAGCAAACCGACGTCAGTCGAACCCACAATCTGCTGATCGCGAATCCCACGCCCTAACCACTGAGCTACCAAGCCACACCGTTCGTAATAAATAGACCTGTTTAAAAGAAGCAGATTAAACAGTGGTTTGTTCTGCTCTGTTTGTCCGGTTGCAGGCACAGCTGATGATGGTGATGATGATGATACTACTACAATAGTTGTTGTAGTAGTTGTTGTAGTTCTGTTGCTTATTATCGCTGCCGTCGTCACATCTGTCTTTGTTATCATCTTGTAAGTCTCGTACTGCTGTGCTACATTTAGCATTACGAGTTTGCATGGGCGGCGCTAGAAATCTGAAACTGAGAGGGGGCGGGGCAACGGGGGAGCAAGGGCAATAAATGTTTTGTGTGTAGACCAAATGTCGCCCTTATTCAGTTGTTGTGTGCATCAAAAAATGTAGCGAGGTACAGGGAAATCAGGGGGCGGAACCCCTCTGAAGCGGAAACACTTTTAGCTTTTCGACGTGCAATGAAAGCCGCAAATTTTCCTGTTTTTTAATGTATGGAAATGCAAAAACTCACAGATATCTGTGTTCTTTTGCAAAAAAATAACATTTAATAAGTCGCACCTTCGCATGACAAAGTGCCCAGAGGGTACTTTATCATCATAAAAAATTTTCCTTGGGGCAGCTGGAAGGAAGAACTAGGGCACGGGGGCAGCTGTCCCCCTGCCCTCTCTCTGGCGCCGCCCATACGAGTATGCTTTTTAATTGTTACATTTAGTATAAAACACATTTTTATCATATTTTTTTTCGTTTTTTCTCTTACTTTTACATCCATGGTTCTAAGTTTAAAGTTTTAACGCATTTTGGTGTGTATTACAATTGTAAAAAGGTGCTTTAACAGCAGTAAATAGCTAATGCTCCCGTATTTGTTTTTGCTTTAAAAGCCCATCCTAAACCGACAGACAGACGGACGGACAAACGGACGGGCCAGACCCGTAATGCGGTCTATTATAACGGTCACCGCATAATCATTAACAAACGCATTTTGTTTTCATTGTTTCGTAGTCGTCGTCGACGTCGCAAGAAGTTGCGCAGCGAACAAAAAGTTCTACTTCCAGGTTTGTTTTATATTCGATTGACTACATTGAGAGGGATGATTTATTATGCCACAAAGAGTAAGTAAGTAAGTAAGTAAGTAGTCTGCATTTGTAACGCGCCATATGTCAAAACAGAAGTTTGAATCGTAGGCGCGGAGTTCGAATCGTAGGCGGTGCAATTTGGATTTGCTCTAAAACAATACAAGCGTGAAAAGTTTCCGTGATTTATTAATCACCAGGGGCGTCGGGGCAGGGGAGCAGAGGGGCAATCAGTCACGGAATTGCATTCATTTAGTAGGCCTACCGTATTAGTGAAATTGTCTGCAGTTGGCTTAGAGCCTGCCCTATGCTACACTCTATGTGCAGATTAAGCCTATCTGTATTTGCTGCTTAACTAACTGGCTTATCAGTAACATTATTGCTTTTATTTACCGTGTTACTAAGTTTAGGCCCTACATCTTTCACAGGACGTCAGTATCGCGTGCATCCGTGGTTGGTGGCGTGGCGTAGTTGGTAACGCGTTTCGGCTGAAACGAAGTTACTCTACGCCGGGCCCGGTTAGTACTGCGATGGGTGACTGCCTGCGGACAGGTAAACCATCTCGGTGCAAAGCCTGCCACCTAGGTCGACTCAGCCTTCCACCCTACGTGGGACGGTTAAATGAGCAGTAACTCATTTATATGGGTTACGGAAGGTGGTGACCTTAGTACAGCTGACTGGGGCTGCCTAGCCGGCCGCTGCGTCTGTGTCTGCAGGCTATACGTGGTGGCCGTGCGGCTGGCGGCTCGGGTTAGTGACGTAAAGCGCATTAGAGGCGTTGTACGCGAGATGCGCTATACAAATTGACACCTTTATCTTTTACCTTTATCCGTTGCCATGATAAGTTTCCCAAAATCTTGTTTGGAAAATTGGGTTATGACTAAAAGCAGCCCTTGAGTAGCCTTATTATGTGACGAAAGCAGGAAGCTGACGCCCTGTAGCCGAGCCGAGGGAATGTATTTTGTCCGTTCTGTGTTATGTCAGATATAGAAGAGGACAAGTCAAAGACCAGCTTATTGCTCGAAGACAAAATATCGGCAAGAACAGAACGCGAACATCAGTTGAACCAGCAAATTCAGTACGACAGCGAGGCTAGGTCAGATCTTCGAGATAAGATACACAAGTCACGCGACAGCTGTGAACATTTACAGGAACAGCTGGCGAAACAGACGCAGAACACGGAACAGTTGTTAGGGAAATTAGAAAGGGTTAAGTTAAAAGAAAAGGGCTTGGAAGAGCAGACGCAGAAAAAGTCTGTCAAAGTGAAGCAGGTTCAACAAGAACTTGAGCAGCTGAACGAAGCGACTTCGGGCCTGGACGCTCACCTTAAGAAACAAGTCAACCGACTCGAAGAGATTGAAGACGAATTGAAAGACATCACAGGTAGCACTGCATGCCGTAACATTTGCCAGTTAAAACTTTACAACAAATATCAATGATTAATTTCGATTTCGAAGTTAATATCAACCGTGATAATGTGCAAAAATGCATGTTTCAAAAATGCATGTTTATCCTTGGAAATTTTATCAGTAAGTTATTTTGCTATAGCTGTCAGTACGGCACTACGACACAACAAATACGTATTTGTGTTATTCAGTCTTGTAGACAGACTATAAGCTCTTTACGTTTTCTAGAGGAATGCACTATCGTTTAGCAAACGCTTGCAGTCGTTGTGTCGACTTTGTAATGCCTTCGTAGTGACGCGACATTTGCTGTAAGTTTGGCACTTACAGTTTTATTAATTTCTTGAATTTTTAAACAATTAATAAC
>Ga0056128_1011008_pt1 | contig 11217 bp, 7 predicted proteins | sample WorMetLIZISLAND2_FD_71113 | JGI IMG/M metagenome (GOLD analysis project Ga0056128, IMG submission 71113) | Marine gutless worms symbiont microbial communities from Max Planck institute for Marine Microbiology, Germany - Olavius geniculatus... ... | reverse complement strand
CAAGGCCAACTCAGCCTGCCATCCCTCCGGGGTCGGTTAAATGAGTAGTAACCCATTATATGGGTTACGGAAGGTGGGGACCTTAGTACAGCTGACTGGGGCTGCCTAGCCGGCCGCTGCACTAGCTTGTGTTTGCAAGCTGCACGCGGTGGCTCTGCGGCCGGCGGCTCTGGTTAGTGACGATAGCGTATTAGAGGCGTGTTCGCGGCGATGCGCTATACAAATTGACGACCTTTACCTTTACCTTTACCTTTACCTTTACGACTTGTATACCTTCTACTTGCGGCTGCTGTTCGGCAGCTGCGGCTGACACAGGCGGTCTGAGCAGATCGTCGCCGGCGAGCACGAAGCCAGGTGAAGCGAACTCTGGGTCGTCCCAATGTAGCGAAGTGTCCACTGACGACTGAACGTAACGGTAGATCAGCAGCAGCCATGTCTGTCCATATAGACACTACAGACTTAGTTGTAGTAAACGTCAGCAAACTTTAAAAAAACAATTTTTATATAAAAAAGCTCGTTTGCAAACGATTTGAAAAATATTTTCAACGTTTTTTTTCATTTAAAAAAAGTTTAAAAATTAGTGTGAAAATAACGGTGATTAGAAATATTAATCACGAAAATCAACGATATTGTCTACATTTCAAGCAAGCGATAGTACAAAAACCCACGACGTATTCTGTTGCAATGCACTGAATACAGATAATAAGTATACACACAAAATAAAAAAGCAAAATAATTACAACCACGCCATAACAGCTTACTAGTCACCACGTCAAATTTTGTCAAGCCAAATGTTGCAATTGATGAGATATCATCGTGTTGACAGAAAAAAAAACAAAAAACACTCAGCGAGACGCTGGAAACAATACCGCCTTCGCTACCGCGTTCAGCACGAATTTTACATAGACTAAAAGCTTTACCAGCTACATGTGGAAAAAACGCAACTGAACGCAACTCGAAATTATGAGTAATTTATTTCCTATGCACAACATGCACTGACGGCGACTGCAGAGAGGCCAATGAGGACGCATCCAATGAGCGTCGTCTGCAGAGTGTCGACGACGACAGCGCTGCAACCGTCTGTATAGATCGTCAGCTGCTTGGTCGGGTCATACTCATAGCGATTGTGCGTCTTGAGTACGTCTTCATGAATACACGGCTTTGCCGAATCTACGTCACAACAGCTGAACGGCACGCTGTCCGTGTAGAACTCACTGTCTTTCACGCTCCTATGACAACCGACCAATTCACATGGCGGTGATGACAATATTCTCAAAAAGCTAGTGGCTCTGTTTTAGACCTCGGCATATATTTTTACAAAACGTTTTAGGAAACTTTCTTGTATTATACAGTGCCACAAAAATTTCATAATTTTTCGTATCCTGTGGGCGTAAAGATCGTGTAGTTGTTTTAAACTTTTTAATCACTGACTTCAAATAACTCATGGCTGACTTGATATCGAGACATAACTAAACTTGATATGAACTTCGTGCTTTTTGTGTAACTCTGTATAACGTCAAAGTTACGACGTTTTTCAACTACTGTTATTACTTTCTATATCATAATCATCATCGGCATTATCTAGTGCATTAGGTTAAATTGAGTTGAATAATACAACACATTTCGATGAATGTGAGCAGCAGTGGCGTGATATCATTATACCGTACCCCGTTATCTCGCCTCCTTTGGGAACGTAGTACTTCTGTAACCACGAGATATGAAACCAGTCTTTATAACCATTGACGCCGCAACATCGATAAGACAGTTGCAGTTCGTCCATCTGTTTCTTCCATTTGAACTGAGTCTTGTAGTGGTACATCGCCCGATGCAACATCTCATCTATAGCCTACATACACACCGAGTTGTTATCTACAAGTAATTTCAACAATGCTCATGTGACGCTCGACAGCATCGGCTGTGTCAGAGTAAAATCAATGTACAACGTGCAATGAAATAACAATAATGCGTTTTAAAAGGAGCCAAACTTAAAGTTCCCGTAGAGAAGATTACTTAAACTTACGGGGTTGAAAATTAAACTGTTAAAATTTACGATTAATGCTGAAAATTGTGTAGTAGGTTGTCTTGGTCTATCTCCAGCAATTTTGGTGCATTTCACTGTAGAAGTAGGCGTCGCAGCCTAAAAGCCGTTGTCACGCTAAATTAGCATTTTGAAAGGGTACCCAAATATGACTGCCTTGTACAAAAGATTCTTTACTTTCGTGATTCTAGCCTGCACTGTTTTGATAAAGCAGCGAGGTGTGACAGACGGCGGGAAGGATACACGGACAAGCGGACGACTTTACGATAGCTAAGACGGGCTTAGCATTACCAGCTGTCGGGCGTAAAAATTTAGTGATGCAGAATACGCATATGTACAGAAGTTGCAAATATTGTTTTTCGACTTCAGGTTACGCATACAGCTCCGAATTTCCAGCCAGAACGGGATGGTTGCTCTGACATCGTAACTAAGATCACACACAAGTCCGGAAAGAGTAAACGTGACTTAACACAATGCAAACCATACGAATAACGTTCAAGCCCAATGTCCAAATAAGAAGCGTCCTAACTACGTAAACGTAAACGGCCCTCCTCCGCCACTGCTGAAGGTTGCATGATTCCACACGGGCCGTGAACACTGCTTCTGTAAATTAGTCTTTACGGGACACAGTGCGGCGTATACTGACCGATCTGACGGTGCTTTTCTGGAAAAAGCTGAGAACGCCGACGGTCAACATCATGGCTGGCATCAGCAAAAGCAAAATGAGTTGAATGGTCAGCACTCGTCGCCAGCGCACTGGTTCGTTAAACAGTGACCGCCAACCCACGATACTCAGTGCCGCCTGTACACAGCGTGCCCCAGTAACAAGTCGACCTCAAAGCAATTACGACAGCAGCTGTAGTTCAACAAAAACTTGTCAGTTTAGACACAATAACTGTAAATCAAATTAACCAGAATGACATATACGTTTAGAAAAAAACGCTCGAAACAACTCAAACGACTGAAATTTGAATTATAGGGTACCAATAAACGCATAGCCTGACGACGACGTTTACAACACAACAGCTTCGCATTGTATTGCAATTTTAATTTCTCTAAAAATTAAGAAAACAACGTCCTTTGTCGATAATGTAGATTGTAAGAAAAGAACATGTTCTGATACTTCGCTAAAATGTTAGCGAAGTGAACTTTTACATTACGTTAAGTATTTCGTTCAAATTAAACCATTTTGTAAACTTTGGTTAACACAAAGTGTACTCGTATTACTAAGTAACTAAACATTGCTGCAAGCTCGGGGTATGTGCACCGCGCATGTCACCGTTGCTATTAAAACTTTTGATTGATCATTGTTAAGCTGATGCTGCAGTACTGACCTGACTGGCAAGCGCGTAGGTGACTGTGGCGAGTGCTCCCACGGTGACGACGCTATACGTGTACCACATGACGGACGAGATGGTAGCGGAAGTGGTCGACGAAGTCTTGGACGGCGGCTCAACGAGCGCCGCGATGTATCGCTGTAGAACAAGACCGATGACCAGCAAGCCGAATCCGGCGAACGCCATCATAAACGTACAGACGAACAGCATGATCGCCAGAATGCGACGAACACCCAGCGACAGATCGACCTCCAGCCACGCCATCGCGTCACCGTCACGTCTCGAGTCGAATTTTAGTATTAATTCGTGTAAAAAGTGTCCTATTTGTCGTAATAAGTTTGTCCGTCGTGATAGCGCAAAAACTAACACAATGGTACAACAGTCGTTGAATCCACGAAGCGTATTTGCGTAAAATGAGAACACGTCATTAAACAATCTAAACATGACGTCACCGTCTGTAGTCAATCCGTTTAATCTTCAACCTGTTTGAAATCTCGCTTGGCTGTTGATGCTCCGACGTTATGGGGACAGATTTTTACGATCAATAATAAATGTGGTATTTAAAACTTATCCATGTGTTAAATACGTTGTACTTGTTTTCGTAGCAGAAATTGCGGGAGACATTTAATTGCATTTAATCCATATACTTCTTGCACTGCTGTCGTTTGTCATAACGATACAACTACAGAATGTAATATGAACCTGAATGGTTACAACGTGCCTTAACGAAACAAATAGTCCTACAAGCTCTTAGCTCAGATGACTGTCGCGCTCTACGCATGTCGTAATGGTTATTGCGACTTACCGTGTAGCCACAATACCGCACGATTGGCACACCATAGTGCGTTCAAGGTCATTTAAGGTTATTGATTTTAATGTCAATTGAAAGCCAGTATTCGACTTCCTATTGGTGATCAATAGCAACGTAGGCCTTATTTTGCACCGTTTAGCCACAATACACCCGTTACAGAGGACGGCAGACGACGACGGACGACAACCTTGTAAGACTGCTGTCATCTGGCGCGCTTTGACTCCAGCCGGCATTCCCAGCATGAAGGCACCACACGGGCTGGTCCGTGACGACGACAAGCAGCCTGATGGTTTGACATTGCTGCCATGGAACTCTGGGCGCAGCGCCACTTGGGACGTCACAGTGGTCGACACTCTGGGAAACGCTTATCTGCCAGTGCCGCTGAGACTGCAGCTGTCAGAAAAAGGAACAAGTACAGCTCATTCAGCGGCACCCACGATTTTTTCGAGTGGCACTGAAAACAGTTGGACCCATGAGTATCAGCACCCAGGAGTTCTTGACACAAATCGGAAGTCGTTTGACCGAGGTAACGACAGACCCCCGTGAAACGACGTTCTTTTTCTAGCGCTTGTCGGTCACCGTCCAACGCTTCAACGCCACATGCCTAGCTGACACGTTCGCAATTTCCGAGCCCGCATCGTAGTTGCTATTATGGAGTAGTCCATGACTGAGCCAGAGTCAACAGATAGGACGGAACGGCAACGTCTGTTGATCTCGCTGAGTTCAATGAATGGCTTAGCGCCAAGCGCACGCCAGTCAATGCTTTCTCCGTCCACTTTGGTCGGTTGGTCGTTCCGAGCAAGCATTCCGATTGGAGTGTCCGTAGAGCTATAAATAGAGCGGACAAACAGACAGACAAACCGACAGAATCTGCAGCAGCTGCAGACTCTGCAGACTCTGCAGCGTGCAACAAAGAGTGATGTCTAGCGCCAGCGCCCGACAGTCAACAAAATGTTGCTACATGAATGCGGACAGAACTGCCAGATAAATGTGTTTCAAATATAAACCAAATTCTAATTTCATCGATCAGTAGCATTTAATGTGATGAATCCTCTAAAAGAAAATTATTATCAATGATTAAATCCACCAATTATTACGTTACGGTATGCATCATTCTTAGCATTTATGTGTACGTGAGCTCTGTTGCTGGACAAATTTGCAGTAACAAAAATTGGTTAAAAATTACACGTTGTTTGCACCGTGAATTTATTTATTAAACTTGTATTTCGTCCAAACTAAAATTTAAAGAAAGCATCTTTTTACATCGGTAATGCGAGATACACTGGTAACATCAAAATGCACAACTATTACACCGAGGCGTGTGCGGATAACAAATAACAGCAGTTACGACTTCAGCTCGATTCAGTTTGTCTTTGCAACTAATTCGTCCGTACCAGCTGTTGACGAAATGTGTATCGTGTAAACGGTAAAAACTGCCACTGGTCACCAATAAATACAACGTTTTTGATTCAACAAAGAACGCCAAATGACGTCCATACACTCGTATTAGTCATATTTTGTATACTGCACTGATGGAGTGGATAAGTAAGTATGCAGTACAAGCTTATGCCATGTTTGTTTTCCCAGACAGTGCTGCGTCGTACTAAAGCCAAGCTCAGATCGCATAGACTACACCGTCGTTTGATCTATGAGGCACGACTGTTGCCGAAAATGTGAAAACAGTCACTACCGGTAAGCGCTGAGTGTGGTTCAAGTTTAGTGACGGTGTCGTCTCGTCTGTCTGTTTGAGTGGCGTCGTCGACTGTGCTTGTGTGAATGATGACGGCGAGTGTGGCGCTTTGATTCTCTGCCGCTGTCATGCGACGACGACGACGACGACGATGAACTGGACTGGCGCTGACGCTGACGTCTACTCTGGTGACGTCTGGATCGGTGACCGTGACGCCGTGACTTCGCATCACACGATGATTTGTCATCATTATTATCATCGTCCTTGTCACGATGGCTCGATCTCAAAGGCTGCGCTGCTCGACGCTCACCGCTAACCTGAGAAGGAGGGCGCATCTGGAAACGCTCAGGCGGTGCAGCCGGGGGTCGAGTTCGACGACCTGGAGCAGGCTTCATCACCGCGCTGCTACGCTGTGGATGCGGCGTGACGGCTGGTACTGCTGCTGCTGCTGCTGCAGTGGCGGCATTGATGTTGATGTTGTTGGCGTTGTTGACGTAGACGTCGTCTGCTCCTACCCCGGCAGTTGGAACGACCGGTGACGGGGTCCACTCGTCCAGCCACTTGAACATGTCGCGTTCCGCCTGCTTGCGCTGTCGCTTCTTTTCTTCCTTCTCGCGCTGCTTCTTCTCCTTCTTCGCCTTTCTCTCTCGCAGCTCTTTTACTCGCTCGGCGACTGCAACCAGATCATAACACCAGAACTAAAGCTTCGCACGCAACGTACGCAACGCAACGGACGTAACTGACGCAACGACAAAATAATGTGAGATGACAAAAAGGAAATTATTTACTGCGTCTGTTGCGTACTTTCTTGAATGCGTTGCGCACGTGGCGAGTGTTTGCGTTAGACGAAAACCCGCTTAAATGTTGAACGTTTAGTTTGATATTGCTTTTACTGTTTACGAATAAATTGTGGTCATAGACATTGTGTGCCACACCCAAGCCAGCATTAAAATAAGGCTATTGTCAGAATCACGTAACGAAGACTCCTGCTAGTCATCTAACTGCGACTCCGTAGCTTATTATTATTTTTCAATCGCTTTGCCCATCATTAGCACAAAATCGCTAATTTTTCTTCTCGAATATATTACTTCTATCAGTATCTTATCAGTGTCGTTTCTGTTTGTGTTAGTTTTATCGGACAATGCTTGGACAGCCGCAAAGATTTATTACTTCGCATCGTCTTATGTCGTTAAAAGCAAATGCAAAAAAAACTTGATTGCAGTTGACAGACATGGGCTGCACAACAAAACTGAAACTAAAAGTTGAAACTGAAAGTATGATTTATTCCGCCTAAATCTGTCTAGCTGAGAGTCGAGTGCCAGTACGAACTTTCTTGATCGGTCATGTTGGCAAGTTCGTCCAGTGCCTCCATGCGTTCTTGCAGCTCGTCGAAGGACGTCGGTGGGTTGGTCGGTTTTACCTCCTCACTGCCGGAGTACAGATAGCCCGGAGCGGCGACAGTCGGGTCACCAGAGGCCAGTGCGACGTTTGTCGACGTCTGTAGGTAACGGTAGACGAGCGTCACAACTACCTGCCAGCATAGCGCACTCAACAGCGTGTCACTAGATTCAGTTTCAGTATCAGTTCACTGCTGGCTACACGAAACGAAAAACACAGGCGACAGCAAGGAATTTTTAGTTATCATATACGTTAGCAAAACTAAACTACAAGGTCACTACCATACAATAATGTGTATTCTTGGACTGAATGTTTGAACATTTTTACCTCCGCCAAGGAAATTATGTGATTTCAGGCGTTTATTCATTTACCTCTTTGTTGGTTTGTTAGCAAGACTACACACAAAGTTACATGTAAATTTAGCTAAAAATTTCAGAGAATGTTAGACTTGGCCAAATGTAGAGCAAGTTAGAAGTGATCAGATGTCAGTGGCGATACGGATCAGCATCTGGATCCAGATAGGGCAAATCTCCGCCGAATATTGTGCTGCCACTTGGCGAACAAAACAAAAAAATAACATACCGTTGGGAAAAAAATTGCGCTGTCCGAGTGTAGGCCTACTTCTGGTATCAAGGTTTATGAGAGGAACGACAGAACAGCGACGAATAGCGGCGACATATACCATCATGATGAGGAGGCTGAGTAGGACGCGGTCGATGTGTAACAAAGATCTGTGGTTTAGGTTATCGGTCAGCTTGTCCACGCATCCTGTCTTGTAGATGGTGAGGTCGTCGGCTGGATCGTAGGCGAAGTGCCGCCGACTGTCGGTCACGTCGACCTCGATGCACGGACGTGGCGAAAACACATCGCAACAGCTGAACGGCACACTGTTTGTCAGCAGCAGACCGCCTTCTATCTTCCTTCCACCACACCACAACCAAACTGCGGGTTTTCACTGACGCGCGTCATAGATCGAAACCCATGCAATACAACAATTTCGACATGTGAAACACACGCTCACAATATAAACAGGTCATAATGCCGCAGGATGCAGACCGATAGTGGAAAAGTTCCTCGATGCTACTTTCTAACGTACACTTTTGGTAAATTGTTGATCTGTAATGGCGAATCGCATACGTAAAACACAAACGTCAGCTTCACGGGCAAAATTTTTACTCGGTGTAAATTCTTATTTACTACTTTGTTAAAATGTAAACCTTATGTAAAAGCCGTGTTGCAGAAAAGATATCCAGCGATTTGATGAAATTTAATACAAAAACGCGTATCACTGGTAAAAGAAACCTACCACCCCCATCAATGAACTGTCTCTTAAGCTTAGAGAAATAATCGTCTAGCCTACGGCTGGAAGTAACATAATAATATAAATTTACTTAAAACAACATATGGCTTAACACACCAACCGCGTGACACGTCTGTTCACCTAACAATCCGACTTAAAGCTAATATGTTCTAGGCGGCATCGCTCAAATCGTCATCGTCTGTTTTACCTACGTAACTGTTACACTCATCAGACGGAAAGAAACGCAGAGACATTGACGTGGCCTCAAGTAACAGTGTTGTTGACATAGGATTCAATGTTTTACGATAAAAAACATTTGGAGTCGAACTTCTTGTCAGAATTTACCGGGCAAGTTGCTGTCAAACTAACACGTGAGTCGCAGTGATGCCCCCTGGCGTCGTTGCTGAGAAACAAGGGAGCAATGCCCTCTCTCCACGTAAATTTTAAGCTGTGAGATAATAGTCGAAAAAATCTTTTCTTATCAGAAAATTTGTGTGCAAAAATTTAAAATTTGAAAATGAGAACCCCCATTTAAGAGGAATTAAAAAGCAAAATTAAAATTTTGAGCAATCATAATTTGTTTTGTCGAACATTTGCAGTGTCTGTCAGGAAATTGCAACTTTTTTCGCCGCCTAATTTTTTAACCCACTGCCCCGCTCGTCTAATGGCAAATAACTCTGGGCGTTGTTCCTGTGTAGGCCCACTCACTGCTGGTTTGCAGGAGACATGAGGTTGACGTAGGTCGTATCAACCCAAGATACTCTGAACCACTCTGAGTATTGCTCCGCCGCGCAGCAATGATTCTGCATCTGAATTCTATCGATCGTCTCCTTTACGTCGCCGTTCGTCCGATACATGTTCATCGATTCTTTCATGCCGATCAGAAATGCCTTTAAACAACAAGGCATTTAACACTTTTTGCCTTGTTTGACAAAGTTTTTTTTCGGATGACTTGTAAAAAGCTTAAATCATTTGGCACTAAAAAGCAGCGCTGCAAACATTTTACCTCGGGAGAAGTGAAACTGTAAAAGTCGTATATTGGTTTGGCTACAAATTACAACATAAATTCTGACGAGGGGTCGAGAGCCCAACCAACAATCTCCAATCTTTTTGGGGCTCATGTTATGTCACGACTGTTTCTAGCAAATGGTATTTCATTCCACCCAACGGCTTTCGTAGAATATACAGGGCTGGCCAAAAATGGCGCCATTTTTGTACACCTTATAATTTTACCAAATATTACCAATTTTCAACATTTTTACTGTCAGAATCAAGAGACAATTTGTAATAAAATTATCACTATATATCCCATTACACCTTAAGTGTGTCGCTACACTACTTTGTGAAATGTCAGTGTCTTCAGAATAACAATTAAGAACAAAACAACTTCTGCAACAACACATTTTAAAGAATTAACAACAAAAACAACGTGTTTTTTTGTCTCAGTTATTGTCTAAAAAGTCATATCTCACAGTTTTTAGGTCAAATGTTTGTGTCCGCCTTGTGTTGGACGACGCATCCAAGACGGCGACGCCACTGACCAATCATGGCGCAATTAACCAAACGCTGCGACAGTTTGCCCCACTCAGCGACGATCGCTTGCTTCAGCTGGTTGACTGTCGTGAATCGTCAAAATTGATAAGCTTCTGTTGAAGAACATCCCAAACCGCATAATTGACTGCATTCAAATCCGGGCTGTTTGGGGGCCACATGGCAGGCTCGATCAACGTTGATCACGCAACTGATCAGTGGCGACGCCGGCTTGAGTGCGTCGTCTGATATTTTACAAGGTAGTGTACGACACACTTGTGAAGTAGTGGAATCTATAACAATAGTTTTATTACAAATTGCCTCCTGATTCTGACAGTAAAAAAATTTTGAAATCGGTTAATATTTGGTAAAATTATAAGGTGTACAAAAATGGTGCCTTTTTGGCCCACCCTGTATATACACAAATATGACAAACGTACAGAAGGACGATTATTACTCTACGAACACATTCTGTCGCAACAGTCGGTACCTCTCGTTATTTCAGCGATGTCGCTTAAACTACAGAAAGTTGTCGAACATGCTAATACTATCGCTGTCATATTTAAGCACTCGTTTTCGACCAAAAGCAAATAGGGTCCACTGTTACAACTGGCAGTGCACTGAGACAGCGCAAATCTCTGCCAAAGCTGTGTCATTTTTTTAGCTGCGTGTGCCAGGGAAATGCAAATCCTGTCAAATGCAATACCTTGAAAATGACGGACCAAATCGCAGAATTTGCAATACCCAGACTTGTAACAAGTCCAGCAACAGCCAAGTCCAAGTCCAAATCCAAGTCCCCTATCCTCAAGTCCAAGTCCAAGTCCAAGTCCACCTTAAACGGGCAAGTCCAAGTCTGAGTCCAAGTCCTCTTCAAAAAAGGCAAGTCCAAGTCCAAGTCTAAGTCCAGTAGGAAAAAACGAACCTGCAAGCAGTTTTATCCCATTTCAATATTATTTCTCTTGCTGTTATTGAGTAAAACACTTTATCGTACACAAAAAAACTAATCCTTAAATATTGTTATCTACAACAACGATGTCACCCTTACACTGTATATAAACTGAACAGTTTTTTACATAAATATTTTATTATGTTAAAGTGATGTGATGCTAATGC
>Ga0056128_1011006_pt1 | contig 11219 bp, 6 predicted proteins | sample WorMetLIZISLAND2_FD_71113 | JGI IMG/M metagenome (GOLD analysis project Ga0056128, IMG submission 71113) | Marine gutless worms symbiont microbial communities from Max Planck institute for Marine Microbiology, Germany - Olavius geniculatus... ... | reverse complement strand
TATTTCCGTCCGAAGTAGATAACATTTACACAAATATCAATAAAACTAAACTAATACTGTTTTCACATTGACTTCCGGTACTAGATGTCGGATTTATAGTCATAATACAAACTAAAACCATGCCCAATCGAATCAAAACGTCTCTTAAAACTAACACTGCATGCTGACGCAACATCATCAGGTAGTGAGTTCCATATCTTAACTAATCTATTTACAAAAAAGTTTACGAAGATCATATTTACATAACTGAGGCACTAATTTGTATCTATGACCCCTAGTATCATATCTTTTATCTAACAGAGATTTATAGTGCAACTGTAACACGAAATTTGCGTCATACTTAAACTTGACTTGATGAAATGAACGCGATGATTTCAAATGGCTCTTCCCTCCCTGCTGTGGAAAAAGCGATGGCTTGTAATTGTTGTGCAGGATTTTTACAAAAACTTTGTCAGTAGAGTATCGGCTGTCAGTTAATGACGATTATGTACGTTGGTCATCAGCTGATACTGTTAGTTTACTGGCACATTGTCTGATAATTAGTGCATTTCTAGTATTGAATTAGCTTATTGTAGTGTTAGGTTAGATTACTTCACCTGACTGGGTGGAACAGTTGCGGTCTGCTTCTGACAGTAAGTTTATATATCTAACACACTTTGTCAGTTCAGCATGATGTAGTGTTCTGCTTTAGTAGTAGTTCAGCATAGTAGGGATGGTGTTGTAGTATTCTTCTAGCAGTAGTACCTGTTGTAACTTATTATCGTCATATGCTGTAGTAATGTGCTGGTATATTGGTAGATACAAACATATTTGAATGCATTTGTGTGGTGTGTTCATATGGAGCAGAACGGCTCGGCAGCCGAGGGATGGTGTTGTAGTATTCTTGCTGTTGTAGTATTGTCATGTGCTGTAGTGGTGTAGTAGTAGAGTGTAGTAGTATAAGGCTGCGTGTTCACTGTGGTGTCGTCATGGAGCAAAATGGTCTGGCCACCAAGGGATGTAATGTTTCAGGTGTAGTAGTAGTTGAGTGTACTAGTTGTGTTGATCGTTATGACAATGTTATGGTCAGTGCGTTTAATTGTCGGCTGTGATTTGTCTGTCTAGGGAGCTGTCAGTATGGATCAGAATGGGTCGGCGGCCGACATCGATGAAGGCCTTTATTCGAGGCAGCTGTATGTACACTACATTACACTGCATTTCATCGAGCTTTGTTTATTCAGTAGGCCTGAATAAATACACAAGTAATTTATGGAGCATGCTAACTGGAAATGGCCTTGGACATGACATAGAGCCCTGGCAAACTTTGTCGGTCAGGTGCAGATATGGACAAAGATCTTTGTGTTCTGTTTCTGATGTACATTGCGTAACTAAGAAGTCTGTTTAGCTGACACTGGCAGACTTGATAAACATCTATATCTAGTCTTTTTGCTGTAAACCATTTGCTCTAGACTCTGCCAACTGATTATGGCTTGTTAGTCTAATGGTAGCATGTCATACTATTCACGCAAAGTTCCTGGTTTGACTACCAGGTAATAACTCTACTGGCCTCACCACCTGGAACATAATGGCAGTATATGGGAGTGGCCTAGCGCCCACAAACTGAGTTGTGTTTGCACTTGCTGCTGGCTCAGGTATGTCTTATGTCTAGAGTTTCTAGGTCGACTCAGCCTTCTACTCTCTGCGGGATGGTAAAATGAGTACTAGTGGTGGTCACGCCCATCACTAGGGAAGAAACGGCGAGTTCTGCGCAACAGTAGCCCCCTGTGGCTAGGACTGCTAGTATACTGACCCAGTCGGTTAAAGGCGCTGGCTGTTAATTTGAGCCGGCCATCCGGCCGACCTGGGCTGTATGCTAGCTTAATTGGCGTAGTACTGCGGTGGGTGACTGCCTGCGGGCAGGTGTGCCATCGTGCCGGCTTCGCCCTCTCCGGCTCAAAGCGCTGTAAAGGGGATGAGCTCCCATGCAACGGACCTAGCTGTCTATGCGGAATCTTCTTCTTCTTCTTCTTCTGCTGGCTTGGGGCCTTAGAAACGGAGATAAGCACCAACCCTGAGGTTGCAGAGCTGTGAAAGGGTGATGCTGACTGTGGGGCCAGTTTATGTTTTATGTTGAACTGAATTAGTCTGTATTAAGACATACAAGTATTTAACGGTTGCTTATCCAACTTCAGGCAGTGGTCTGACATACAGCCAGCGGTGTCATTCATTGAGAAGTAGGTAGAGGGCAAAAGGGTGCAATTTTCTCTCAGATGCTGCAAATTACTTGCAGAATTCTGACAGACGGCTGCAGGGATAATATGTGTGGCATTGTGTGCTCAGAAGTTTAATTTTAGTCCTACATTTCCTCAAGATAAGGAGGGGGGGTTCATCCGCAAGTATTGAATTTCTGGATGTGAATTTTCAGACTAAGATTTTCCGACCATTTTCCAACAGTTCAAAGCCCCCCCCATCTCCTACCCCCGCTCTGCTTCCATGCGATGATTACACTGATGCCAAATGTTCTGTGTAGGTACGTGTTGGGTCATGCAGCAATGAAGCGGATGGCTCTGTCCAATGTGCTGGTGTCTGGCATGGGCGGACTTGGCGTTGAAATAGCCAAGAACATCGTACTCGGTGGCGTCAAATCGGTGACTATTCACGACGAGACTCCCGCCACCTGGGCTGACCTTTCTAGTCAGGTCTGCTGTACTGCTTGCTGTTATTTTATCAGTTACACTTGGTTTCGTTTATTTTGTGGCCTCTGTAACAGACTGCATTACAGATCTTTTTTTGTTCGTCTGTCTGTCTGTTTTATACGTCTTTTCATTTTCGAGTTCGGACTCGACATACTTGAGTGGATAGACTGGGGGATGGCATGGGCAAGACCCTGATAGGATGGCTACACACTTAAATTTCATAACTTGATGAATTTACGTAACATGTGGCCATTTTATCACACCACATTATGGGACTATCCATGTGTCTGGAAAACATAGCCAAACAAAAGGCAAAATTGGCATGAATGTTCATTCTGAAGGCCAGGACTAGCCAGTCTACCTATTTTCGTCTCATTGGTCAAAGGTGGGGTGGACCTTTGCATAAAATATCGACAAAGCCAACATATAGGGCACACGATAGGTCATGAATGATTTTGATTTCAAATTTAAGTTTGTTATCAGCAGTTACCAGCAATAATTTTTTGTCTTCTTGAAGGTATTTTCAGTGAAATTCTTTATATAAAATTTCAGAGCTTTAGCTATTCTACAGCATTTTTACTACTCATTTATATAACACTACCATTAAAATTGCATAACAATGGACCAAAAACCGTTAACGTCGAGCGAAATCATTCTCCATGTTTACTTCACCACTTTAGCATGGAATGGTGTCTTCTTTGTTTTTAGTGACTGCTATCAGTTCATTAGGCATCGAATCGGTGAGATTTTGAATTGTTGACAGAGAAGTTGATTTCCGTGCTTATCGGAGACGGTGCTTCAATGCTTGCAGTGACTGAGACTTAGGGTCAGCATAAATGGCTGTTGCCATTAGGCTCCAAAAGTTTTCAGTCGGAGAAAAATCCGGTGAATTAGGCGGCCTGTCCTTCGGTGGAATGTAGTGTTCCATGTATGCATCCAGCTAGGTGATTGTAGATTGTAGTCAGTGTTTGTCTGCAGGCCCGTTGAGAGGGGGAAAGGAGTAGAAGGGTAAGTTACTCCGGACCCTGCAACGTTTGGGGGCCCTGCTGTTGCTCAAAAGTATAAAGTATACCAGAATGTGCCATTTTAAATTTTAAAAAAATGAAAAAAATTTTCCTAGAGGGGTTCCACAAGAACGTTTCCCCGTGCCCCACTGTGGCTCTCGACATTCCTGCTTGTCTGCATCGTGTCACTGCGTTTTGTTGGCTCATTATGTTGGATCGTATAAATCGCACAAGTAACAGACAATTGCGATATTTTGCACACAATATTGTATTAAATTTACCTAAACACTAATAGCAGTTTCATAATTATTCGTTACTTTTAAAATAGTTAATTTGCCATTTAAAATCGTTCACGACCTATTATGTCACCCTATAGTTAGGTTGACTCTTTGACTGAGTCTGTCTAATAAAGCTGGTCTTATGTCCATCTGGGGCCTTATGCAAAACAACGTCGTAACTTTACTTCCAAACTAAAATCGATTTACGTCGGACGTATTGCTAAGTTGGTATGCATAACGACGATGTGGCACACTAGTTCGCTAAGAAGAATCTGCAATCATGTCATGCGTCGTAAAGGACTTCAGGTAAGTCAATTACACTATTGAAACTAACTGCAGTATTAAAAGTTGCTGAATAAAACTTTTAGCGTTCAATAATTTTCATTTATTCGCATCACGCATTCTTACTTAGCCCATGGAGCTGTAAATAGGCTCGAGCACGCCCGAGACTGCAGCAGGCGACAAGTCGGGCCATATCTATTTTTAGCTGCAGGCCGGTTGAGGCAGAGTGCGTTTAGCCAGGAAATTCCAGAGTCAAACTACCCGACGTCAACTACGTCGGTAGTAGTTAGTCGCTCGCTACGACAGCGTTTTGCATGCGGTCGAACGCAACTTTTTAGTTTGGAAGTAGTTAGTCGCGACGTAGATCTTACGTCCAAACTAATCTACGACGTTGTTATGCATACCGCCCCTGTATTGTACATCCGTCCAAGTTTCTGTGGGTTGTCCGGTTTGAATGAAATTTATTTTGTAGACAAAGGTTGATGAGTGCCACATGGCAGTACGCCATGTGACCCAATCCAGGGTCAAGGTCACAATATTTCAATGTTGAAAATTCTTTCATTTTCAAAGCGTGGCCATTTTGAATGGAAGCTTCCAAATGATCTTTAGACTGGGAGACAACACTTAAGTTTGATTGGACACACTTTCTGTTATTTGGCCTGGTTTTTGTGTCGTAAGTTAGTAAGTAAGTAAGTAGCAATTTATATAGCACCAAACTCTCACAGGAGAATCGGGGGCCGTCAGCGCACCATGAACTTCACTGTTAGCCAATATTGCAAAACCAGTACGGAAGAGTTGACCACAGATGGGACAATTTTTAGTGACTGAATCTATGCTTAACAGGTTGTGTGTTTGTGCATTGTGCGTAGTTTTTCTTGCGTGAGAATGACATCGGTCAAAACCGTGCCGAAGCAACGTGCACTCGGCTGTCAGAACTGAACAGTTACGTACCTGTCTCGTCACATGCTGGACCACTTGAAAATGACTTCCTTGCCACGTTCCAGGTACTAACTTTGTGTGTAATATCAATCCATCAAAATGTATCTGTGCATGTGTCGCTAACAAACCAGGGGCACACTGGAGGAGACTTTCTCTTTCAATCTCTTGCTCCATGGGCTCAATGCTTATTCGTGTCCACGACATATTTCACGAGATGAGTCATTTCATCCTATCTGTCGCCAATCCCCTACAAGTTGCCAATATCCTTGTTGCACGAGTCCACTAGGTCATTTATCTGTCTTCTTTTGGATCTTCCTTGTTTTTGCCATCCAGACCATTATCATGCATTCTGCCAAAAACAGTTTGCTTTATTAGCTTGCATCTTGCATACGTGACCAAAGAAGTTCTGTTGGCATAGACATGGCTGAATGTTTACGTCTAGTGTAGGCAGTGTTAAGCAGTTCAGTTTTTAAAGCATACCTTAAGGTGCTGAGCATTTTAGTGGATCTAAGAAGAAAATTTGCACAGACAGCTAGGTCCGTTGCGAGGAAGCTCATCCCCTTTTGGCGCTTTGAGCCGGCGAGGGTTAGACCCAGTTAAGCTAGCATACAATCTAAGTCAGCCGGATGGCCGGCTCTAATTTACAACCAGCGGCACGCCTTTAATTGACCGGGCCAGTATACCAGCAGTGCTGGCCACAGGGCCTACTGTTACGCAGAACTCACCATTTCTTTTCTAATGATGGCCATAGCCACCACCAGTACTCGTTATACCATCTCATGGAGGGTAGAGGGCTGAATCGACTGACTTAGTTGGCTGGCTGGCTTCGTTAAGGTAAAAGGTAAAGGTCGTCAATTAGTATAGCGCATCGTCGTGAGCATGCGCACACCTCTAATGCGCTTTCATCACTAACCAGAGCCACCTGCCGCACGGCCACCGTGTGCAGCCTGCAGACACAAGCTGGCACAGTGGCCGGCTAGGCAACCCCAGTCAGCTGTACCAAGGTCCCCACCTTCCATAACCTATGTAAATGAGTTACTACTCATTTTGCCGTCCCACGGAGGTAGAAGGCTGAGTCAACCTAGCTGGCAGGCTTCGCACCGAGATGGTTTACCTGCCCACAGGCAGTCACCCATCGCAGTACTAACCGGGCCCGGCGTAGAGTAACTTCGTTTTAGCCGAAACGTGTTACCAACTACGCCACGTACTGAGATGGTTTACTTGCCTATAGACAGTTACCCATCCAAGTACTAATCAGCCCTGTGGTAAAGTAACTTCATTACTTTACTCATTGACACGTTCCCGCTACGACACGTTCTGAACTGTTGTGCGATGGGTAGCATAAACTGGTATTGTATCTCTAGTTGTATTAATCAATGATGATGTTGTAGGTCGTTGTCCTGACCGGCTCGTCGTTGTCAGAGCAGCGACGTGTGGCGGACTTTTGTCACGAGTCTGACATTGCGGTGATCATCGCCGACACGCGCGGTCTCTTTGGGTATGTGCTGCTCCATCGGCTTTTTTACTGTCGTTGTCTAGTAGTAGCTTTCTGTTGATCAGTTACTGTATATTATCAAAGAGGGCTGTCCAGACTGAATTGGTCGTAGCTTGTTCGTTTAAAACGTGCTTGGCTGGCCAGTGCCCCAATATAGATTCACTTAAAATCAATTGAAAAAGCAGACAGATCTGTCAGATGTATTGGGAATTTTGAGGTGGCTTGCTAGTGTAGTGGTTAGCATGTTGATTTCAGGGGTCCCAGTTGTCCTGAAATTCCTGAAATTTCAAAGTTGTCCTGAAATTGTCCTGAAATTTAAAATTGTCCTGAAATTTTTGTCATTTAGTACAAATGTCCTGATATTGGCCGTTATTTTGCCTGTCGTGCCTGCAGTTAAAAAAACAGAACAGTGAACAAAGTCAAATCAGCAATAAGCCGTCTGTGTTTGCACCTGAAGAAAGTAACGAAAACCAATGATCTCTGTGACCGAGTTCATGTTGATTGATTTTAATTGAGGAACTTGAAAGAAGTTATTGACACTTGGCCCGGTTTGTAGTTGGATGGATGACTCAGCAGATTTGTAACCGCTATCTAGCCCTGAGATCCACTTACTCTGGCCACCCTCCATAGGTAGGCACAGTGTGTACTAGGCATGCTGTATCTGTGGTCTCCCAGTGTGAACTGATGACCAGCCGAGGGCTGGATAAACAAAGAGATCAGTGCTGCTTATGGGTTTTACAACTTGGGGAAGATTTCAAGGTCACAACATTGGGTTGTTTTGTGTGTGAGTAAAGCATCATGTGTTGAGGAGCCATGGATGCAACAAATGCATTCACTTCATAGTGCTAGCGGCAGATGTGTGTCCATAATAAAGTTATGGGTAATAAAGGGTTGGGTGGCGTGGTGTAGCGTTTACGCGTTCGATTCGATCAACAAAGTTATTGTATGCTGGGCCCAATTAGTACTGCGATGGGTGACTGCCGGTGGGCAGGAAAACCATCTCGGCATGTAACCAGCCGCCTAGGTCAACTCAGCCTTCCATCCCTCCGGGGTAGGTAGATCGAGTACCGGCCTATCTGGCTGGGGTTAAGGCGTGGCACGTTCACCTCTGTCGGGTGGCAGGTAACACTGTGTGATCCCATATGACAAGTGACGCTTTGTAGCTCTGTGAGGGGTTCATTCCTTAAGAGCTATACACCTACCTTTACCTTTTCTACCTTTAAAGTTGGTCTGGATGGACAAAATGTTGCACAGGCTTGGCTTGCAAGCAGTATGTAGTTTTGGCTTGACGAATGAAGATATTGTTTGCATATTGTTAATGTATTATCAGACTGTTATTTACTTTCAGTTGTGCCTGTGATCTGTGGTTTGTAGGCAGATATTCTGTGATTTCGGCTCTGCTTTCACCGTTGCCGACACAGACGGCGAGCAGCCGACCACCGTCATGGTTGCAGGCATCACTAAGGTAATTCCCACGTTGGGTTTTGAGTACGTTTGATTTAGATGTCACTACTCTTGTGGTTTGAGTTTACTTGTCGAAATTATGATTCAACTTGTGTGAATAAAATTTTCTGGAAGTTGGCATGATTATCTCATGCCAGATGATGCGAATCATCTCAGTCAGCTGTTTGCTAGAAAAAGTCGCGCATTCCGTCATTGGACCACTGCACGAATACGTGCCAAATGGCATCTATCTGTCAAGTGATTCAGACAGCGTGCACGAATGTGACAGACTACAGACAGATGGACCACACTAGGAAGTAGGAAGAAATGTGTCAGAATAGGCAGAATTGCTTGCACCTAATAATGATAATTAACAAGAGTGTGCAGCCGTTGAGGGGCTGCCTGCTATGGGGCCGTCCTTGCAGTTGACAACGTGCGTGCTACCACACGGCGACATTAAGTGCTGCCATCTCGCGAATCATTTAGACCCGGTGAATCGTTCGCGATCTCAGAGTAGCGTTCCGCTCGCGCTTGTGCTATACCCCACGTTACTGGGTCTGATAATTAGGCTTACGTTGACACAACTACCGTGTCCTGTGACCTTGACCTTTGACCCTTTGACCTCGAAATTGGTCCACGGGGTGCTCGTGTCCCGGGGATCCTTCCTACCAAGTTTGGTATTTGTAGGCCTTTTCGTTTTTTCTCTAGGTGGAGGCACGGGACGGACAGACAGACGGACAGACAGACGGACAGCATCGATACATAATGGGACCTCCTTCTAGGAAGGACGGCCCTATAATAATAATCTGTGCAGATCAAGCCTTGACAAACGGCATAAAATGATGTAGCGTGATGAGTCATGACACAAGTTCCAGGATAATAATAATAACGATTATTAATAATGATATTATCAGATATTGTTGTACCTGAATAATGCAAAATGCCTGCACATGATTGGTCTAAATTGCATTGGGTGTCGTTTTCAAATATATATGCACTGTTGCCCTTGCATTGTTGACGGCGCAAGATTGAAGTTGTCACAGCTTTTTTGTAATTGTTTACTTGTTGATTTGTAGAATTGATTAGTTTTGAGGTATGGCAAAACAAATAGTGGCCGGCATGTCGATCTTTATTGAAAATTTGTTCCCCCACGCCGTTCGTAAAATGTTGTCCTCAGTCTTCGATCTCAAGGCAACGTTTTACGAACTTCAGGTTGAAAATTTTCAGTGATGACCTCAACGCCAGTCACTATTTGTATAATACTCTACGCCGGGCCCGGTTAGTACTGCGATGGGTGACTGCCTGCGGGCAGGTAAACCATCTCAGTGCGAAGCCTCCCAGCTAGGTCGACTCAGCCTTCTACCCTCCGTGGGACGGTAAAATGAGTAGTAACTTATTTACATGGGTTACGGAAGGTGAGGACCTTGGTACAGCTGACTGGGGTTGCCTAGCCGGCCGCTGCGCCAGCCTGTGTCTGCAGGCTGTAAACAGTGGTTGTGCGGCAGGCGGCTCTGGTTAGTGACGAAAGCGCATTAGAGGCGTGTTTGCGACGATGCGCTATACAAATTGACGACCTTTTTTAGTACTATTATTATTATTGATATGTGTGTATGGGAATAAGGAGGAGGAGAACACGGTCACGTGTCAGGATGAATCGCGACATGGTTTCCAGGATGGAGACTACGTCACATTCACCGAGGTCCACGGCATGACCGAGCTAAATCGGTGTGAACCACGCCAGATCAAAGTACTAGGTGAGAGAGCGGGCATCAGATCAAATTTAGTCATAGCCCGTGGTGTCAGTTTGAACAGTTCAGTGTGATATTTTATGTAACTTGCCCAATTCTAATAACAAGCAGCTATTAGGAACGTGCTGGTTCACATCCAGCTCAGCAGAATAATAGTCTTCAGCTCACGACCGAATGAAGATGTTGCCGGCAAGTCACAAACAGATGTCATTAAAGAGTTTTATGCTGTGCGACTGTCATTGATTTAAAAAAGTAGGCGGATCATGCCGTTGCAATTTTTCGACAGGCACTCGGAATTCTTGACAGAATTCCAGCAGGCAACAGCAAATTTCTGATAGAGGAGATTATGAGTGCTCAAAGCTTAAATTTTGCCTCTAAATTTTCCAAGACGGGATTTCTCATCCCCAGATTTTGCATCTTTTGACAAACATTTTCTGACAAGAAGTCTTTCAGACAATTTTTCGTTAGCCAAAAATTTAGAGGTATAATTGCCCCCACTGTATCCCGTCGGCCATGACACTACTGATTGACACTGTATTAGCAGTAGTTAGTTTAGTTCTTGTACATACCTGTACCTGCTCCCCTTAGCGGCTCAGCCAAGTGCCTCAGATTCGGCCACTGGCTGACATTGTGCACTTTAAATATGCACATACATACTTACTTACTTACCTGTACTTCTAGCTGTAATAATACATAGAGCTTGTCATTATGGTTGTTGTAGTTGTATTAGTAGTTAACTAGTTATAGTTGTTTTAGTTGTAGTGAGCCACATTACTTTTCAGTTAGTGAATGTATGCACGATTTCGAGTATTACCGAGTATGTTCAGTTCTTGTTCTCGTTGTGTTACCGTTAACATTCATAGGTGATTTGAGGAAAAAGAGTCGAGATTATCAAACTGTGCTTCTGTTCCTGCAGTGCTAGCAGTTTCTCCGACAGTGAATTTATCAATTAAAGAATCATTGAAAGATTGTGTATAGCTGTTTATGGGAAATCCATTGCAAAGCCACAAAGTGTCACCTGCCATATGGGATCACACCTGTAGTGCTATCTGCCACCACACACAGGTGAGCGTGCCTCACCTTAACACGAGCCAGACAGGCTGGTGTTTGATTTACGAACCCCAGAGAGATGGACATCCAAGTTCATTTTGGTTTTGGTTATATACTTCCTAAATAATTGACCCACATTGTCTCGATCGTAAGATGGACATCCAAGTTCATTTTTACGCGCGAAAGCAGAATGCTTCGCACGTCTTTGCCATCGTCTGGGCGTCCGTCCGTCTGTCCGTCCGTCCGTCACACTCGTGAGCTGTATCAAAACGGTGCAAGCTAGAGTCACGAAATCTTCACCGTGG
>Ga0056128_1011005_pt1 | contig 11219 bp, 10 predicted proteins | sample WorMetLIZISLAND2_FD_71113 | JGI IMG/M metagenome (GOLD analysis project Ga0056128, IMG submission 71113) | Marine gutless worms symbiont microbial communities from Max Planck institute for Marine Microbiology, Germany - Olavius geniculatus... ... | reverse complement strand
ATATTGCTGACTGATTTCATTTAAGTTACATGCTGCTCGACAAATATGGTGATTAACTAGCTGTACATTAATTTTACAGCCATGTTCAGTTAAAATATTTGCATTAAATGTTTAAACTTTCGTTATTTCAGAAATACTGAAGTAAACGAAATATCATTAGTACTGCAGATGGCAAACAATTTCAGGAACCGTGCCTGAAAATTTGGCAGAAAAATTCAGAACCATTAGGAGAATAATGCATTTTACGTAGTGGGGTCTTTAATTTTGCCGCACCCTGTAGATAGGCTGGTATTCGATTTGCCGACCCCGGAGGGATGGAAGGCTGAGTTGACCTAAGCGGCTGGTTGCATACCAAGATGGTTTACCTGCCTGCAGACAAGTCATTCATCCGGTTACAGGTCACTAGTCTGAAGGGTCACTAGTCTGAAGGGGCAGTAGTTCGAATTTTGTCCACAGTTTAAATCCCCAATGGTCTGGGCATAAATGCATTTCTTATGTCCGCAGGAGTCCAGTCGACTTTTTTTTACTTTACTGAAGTACAATGGATGAGCGAATAAAAATTTTGCAACTAACAAGAAAGTAATTAATGCACGTCATGTGGCCCCAAGAAAATTACACTAAATTATCTAGTACGCACAATGATGATTGTTGTGTAAACATTTGAAATTAAAAGTTTGTTACTAGTGCACCAAAGTTTAATATTTTTGCGTACAATATGGTAAGTGTTGATTACTTGCATTCCTGTTTATTATTGTCTTGATCTTTACGCACTTTCGCAGATGTTGTGATCAAAGCCAGAATTTCACGCCAAATTTTGCATCGTTTAGTTCCACTTTTTTTCTGATGGATGGGCTCTTGGAATATTGGTGCCAGAATTACTAGAGATAGATCGGACAACCAGCGTACAAAATTTTTAGCATTCAATGTACATTTCATCCCTCTGAGTTTTGACCTTCTAGCTCTTTTGTAGTCTTTTAGTCTTTCGTACAAAGGTCTCAAATTTGGGTACTCCTTCAAGGGAGGCAGACTCTACTCCGACACTGGACACTCCACAGTCAGGGCTTGCTGTTTGAAGCGATTTATCTGTTGATCTCCTAAACCGATCGCCCAAATGCCCCTCTCACAGGACACTTATTTGGAGTATAAGGTGCGATGAGACAAACAAAATGACAGACAGACAAACGATCTTTATAGTATGGAGGGCATAGAGATGGAATGGAGTACTGTACCGGTACTCTTTTTTTTTCAAGACGCACAATTATTTTATTGCACACTTTGCACTAGTTGCCTAGTTGGCAGAACCAACAGTGTTGAGCATCACGTAAGATTTGCTCAAATTTCTTGCTAACTTTTACTTTGTGTCATTGCATTTCAATTGCTTTGTTGCATTTTATTTTTTACTCATTGTACGCACATATACATTGCACAGCTTTTCATTTGATGAAGATCTGTTTTAATTTTCAGTTAGTTTTTAACATTTGCATTACTTTGCTTTTATTCTCATTAATTATTGTTATTTCAGTTACTTTCATTCGCAGTCATCTACTCGTGGTTCAGTGAATTAAGAGAAATTGGACTGGGTGATGTTTGTTCATGTCATGGCCATTGGAGATCTAAACTGCTGAGAAAATTCAGACTACTGCCCCTTCGGACCAGCACCCCTTCAGGCTGGTGATCCTTCGGACTTTGTGAACCTTTGGACTACTGCCCCTTTGGACTAGTGAACTGTCCCCCATTCATCCAACTACCAACCTGGCCCAGTGTAGAGCACCTTCATTGATCGGACGCAATGCATTACAGCTACGCCATGCCACCAACCCTACCAGTGCTTGCTAGAAATTATGGCAGCGTTTCACGTTTGTTCATAACTTACTGGTATTCTGTTTTGTTTCCTAGATCTGATGCTGAGAAGAAAATACATCTTTGTTTGAAACTATGGTCATTTTGTATACTGTTGTCTTGGCAATCCTAATTGACACCATTAATTCCACAGGTGCTAATGACAGTAAGGATGCCAGTATTTTACTTTTGATCTGGATCTGAGCTGCTACAAAAGCAGCAAAGTGTTCTCTATCTCTGTTTATTCTAGATGAAGTGTAAAATTGGCAGCAGATTTTGATGGAAGTTGACATGCTTCAGTGAATGAATTAAACAGTAATGTAGGTTACACGCTTGTTTTTAAATGGTTAATAAATTGCTATAAAATGTTATATTAGTTTTGGTGCTTAGCAGTGACACATAATATTATCTTAGTATGTGACATTCGTTGTTTGTGTTTTTGCAGTTAGGTTGCCACCAACAATTACTCGACATCCCACTGCATACCAGATCTATAAAAAACGTGCTGAGTCTGTGTTGCTTGAATGCGTCGCTGCTGGATCTCCTGCTCCACGGTATACAGCCACATAACTGTGACACTGTGCATTTGTTATGAAAATATATGCAAATATATTATAGTTATGTATATAATACTGTTGACTGTGTAAATGGTAGTTTTGTTAATGTCACAATATAATCAGCACTGCATAGTGATATGCCGTTTGGAGTAAGTTTTCTAGCAGTTTAGTAAAATTGAGTCTTCAAGATACTGAAGGCGGCACGTGATCTGAAGAAGAAGGGTACTTTGTCATGCAAAAATTATAAACATATACTTAAAATCAGAGCAAAAAAACTTTAACAGTTTACAAAGCTATGTAAGGGCGATATGAGTCAAAACTTGAAAACAGCAAAAATGGTTTTGGGGCGATATTATCGTGTGTTGAATTCCACACTGGCCCTTACAAGACTAGCCGTCCTAAATGCTTGAAAGATGTTACTGTATATCCTAAACACAATTTCGTTGTAGATACTTTTACTTAATTGACACAAAATAGGTGCCAAGCTAAGCTAAGTGAAAGAGGTTTTCGAGTGTTGACTCATATTGCCTTTACGTAGCTTTGTAAACAGTGTGAAAGCTGCTTGTGAGAATGCGTAGGCCTATATTGTTTAAAATGTTTACAGTAAAACTTACTTACGGCGAATTTCGCGCATGCGCAGCCACGCCCCCTTTGAACCGATTGTAACCAAATTTTACACGTGGGGTCGGGTGGTCGACATGATCACTGACGCCAAGTTTTATGGAAATCAGTTAAGGCGTTTCAGAGTTACAGGACTCCCAAAACACCATTTCCTAAACTTAACGCTCATCGCCCTTACAACAGTGTCAGCACTACCGTGCTGCACCTTGATAAAACACATGCAAACTGAAGTGAATATTGTCAACAGATATACCTTGTTTTGCACTACTGGGTTTTTGGTTTTGTACTTTCTGAGTGCCTTCTAGTTTGCAGTTTAATTTGTGGTGTGATGTCTGAAACTGTGCAGTTACGACTGGACTAAAAATGGACAGCCGCTGGGCAGTGTGTCGAACATTGTCTTTGTTGGCAACGGCACGCTGCAAATATCACATCTGATGCAAGCCAACGAAGGCATTTATCAGTGTTTTGCCAGCAATATCTATGGACGTACCATGTCATCATTTGCTGAGCTCTGGATGTCTAGGACTGATCCCTCTTCTCTGGAGAGGAATCAGATCAGTGCTGTCGAGGGCGAGCCATTTGTGATTGTGTGCCGAAAGACGATGAACTGTTTTCCGGCACCTCACTACTCCTGGAAGTTGAAGAACAGTCACCAGTCCTCTCCTGTTCTGATTGACAGACGGCGGCAGATTGATCAGAATGGTAATGGCTATTGACAATGTGATGAAATAAGCCATTTTATGCAGTTTCTGAGCATTTCAGGCATAAACATTAATTAATAACGTCACTGCACAAGTCAATGATAGACTTACACATGATGTAAATGTATGACAGGCAATTTAGTGAGGTTTTTGGCATCTAATGACCTTGACGCTTGGTTTTTTTAACTGAAATTGGCACTTCGGTTTTTCCCTCTGGGAAGTATCCGCACAGGCGTTCCAAATTTGAGATCAAAACGTCAAAGACGAGGATCACTGAATGTCAAAACTGTCAAGAAATCAAGAAAGCGGTGAAGATCTCACATTAAAGTACCTTTGTCATCAGCGCAGCACACAAACTATGGTCACTAGCAATTTGACTGCATTCTGTGTGAGCGTCTAGACACTACCCTATCGCTTTTATTTGTGGGTTTATTCTATGCTTCATGTTTATGATGCCATTAACCACAGATGTAAAAAGCATTTTTATGATTTTTATAAAAGTTTAAAAACATGTTTTTATGTTTTTTTTTATATTTTGTTAATGTTTTTATTTTTTAAAATGTTTTTTATCTTATTTTCAATGGTGCATTTTTGTTCTTACTAAAACATAAACATACAAAATTACAAATATGATGCATTTCTCATGGGCAAATTGCGTTTAGCCCTGTTTTTGATCTGTACCATAATCAGCATTAAATAATAACATTCACTACATGTCGATCTTTACTTTTGACAAATGATAGGTTTTTGTTTTTAACATGTTATTGTGCTAATTTCTGCTAAATGTAGTTTAATGTTTTTTATGTATGTTTTTTACATGTTTTTTTATAAAAGTGAAGAAAAACATGTTTTTTCATGTTTTTGTGCAAATTAATGTTTTTAACATCTATGCCATCAACAGTCAGCATTACTGTTTGCACATACTATTTGTATGTTATTTGTTGTTGTTGTGCCAGGAAACTTGCATTTTGCCTACATGACAGTAAATGATGCTACGTTGTCGGGTTTAAAATACGCATGCTATTTGAAGAACAGTATAGAAGATGTGACATATCCTGGTAGCTACACGCAGCTAACTGTCATGAGAGGTCTGCTACGCACAGTGACAGTAGAGTTCAAATTGGTTTGATGAATTTTTTAATGGCTTAAGAACAGTTGTTCTGAGATGTCAGATTTTCTTAGGTTTTTTAAAGTTTCATGTAATAAATGATGATATGCCTGAACCTATCTCTTCTCTTTGTCTGCCTGTTTGTCATTTTGAGTGCACTATTACTCAAAAACTGTCTAAACAGATTTTCCAAAAAAAATTTGGAGGGCTGAGGTTTGGCTGAACAAGTGATAGATTTGGCTGGTAAATGGTGATCCAGATCTTGATCAGGATTTCTAAAAGTATATTATTGTGATTATAGCAGACTGCCAAGAATAAAAAAAGATCTTTGGTGAAGGTCTTGAACTTTTTGGGCTTTTTTGTATTTACTGATTTTTTGAGTTTGATAGTGTCGACGGCATCATTTGTTAGGTTATACTGATGATGATTCTGCTTAGTGGAATTTCTTGAATTAAGTGATTTTCAGTCTTGGAAAGACCTGGAAAACTGTATCAGGCTATGTGTGGAAACTGCATGCAGTTGTTGATTTTGTTTGTCAGCTCGTCAGGTTTCGGTGTCTGCACCACTACTGGCGTTTTCTACAGAAGATGAGTTGACCGTCTTGCAGGGTCAAAATGCTGTCCTCAGATGCTTCTTTTATGGCTAGTAAGTGTTCCGAGTTGGACTTTTTCAGATACGACACAGCAATGCTGTATAATTTGTTCATGCCAGTCAATCAACTGCTTTTCTGCTCTGTCAGTTTGTAATGAATGAATATTGTGTTGTACTTCCAAGATTGCACATTTACTGATTTGTACTGTACTGATTTGTAGGCGCACCCTTGCATTACCTTTAGCGTTTGTGTTTCAGTCCAGTGCCAACAGTGACATGGTCACGTGACTCTGCTGCGGCGTTGCCGATTGGTCGACACCAAACGTCACTCAGCGGAACACGGCTAACGCTGCTTAACGTGACGGCGTCTGATGCCGGTGTTTATAGATGTCGTGGTCAAAACTCTAACAGCTCAACCTATCATCGTATTCTTCTTGTTGTCGGAGGTCAGTGTGTTTCATTCACGTGTGTTTAAGGTAACGATTAATGAACGATTAATTAATCGTTGTCAAGTCTATGTTGGTGTGGTGGATAACGAGTTGCCTGGAGGGCAGCACTATGCTTCCTTGGCAGTGTTCAGAGTCAAAGGTCAAGGATAGAGGTCTTAGCAATTGCAGACATACATAGCTTGATACTATATACCAGGTATTGATTTTCTTGGAATTTACTTGTAGCATGCCTGTAGTTAGAATATTCCAAACCTAGACTGCCTTATGGCCCTCTGTTAATCTAGCTAGGTCGTCTGGAAAGTGTTGTAAGCTCCCTTAGCAGAGTACGGGGCAATGCCTCAGCCATAAACTCACTTTTTTATGTGTTGCGTTGAGCTTGAAAATTGTATCCGATGGTAACGTTTTTAGTTATTTTTCAATCAATCAATCAATCAAAAAATAACCACTTACAAAAGTGACCAGTGGTGTACAACACACCTAAAAACTAAAAACTGTGCAGTGTTATCTAGTTCCAACTGGAAGGTTGGTGGTTTGATCTAACTTATCGAACAGATTAGGCTTGGAAACCCAGTAGTTTGTGTATCAGTTAACAGTTATGTCCAGTGTCCACCTATTTGTATTTGCTATATGTCCAGCTGTTCCAGTCTTCACGCCCACTGAAAAATATGAAAGTTTACATAATATCAACGTGACTGATGGGGATACGGTCAACTTCACATGCCGGACCTCGGCTCAGCCATCAGCCACGGTTGTCTGGCTCCGCAACACTCAACCACTCACTGGTCTGTATTGTATTTAAAGATTGTACAAACAGGCTAAGACCTGCGCTCGTATATCTACGTATACGTTTATATGTGCAGATTTTTTTATTGTTGTGTATTGGAGCCTGTGAGACTGAAAATTGTTGGTGATGATTGATGGTGTGTTTGATTGAGTCAGTGCAAACAAATTTGTTATTTGTATCAGTAGCAGTACAAAACAGTCAGCACAGTATGTGCCGTACGTGATCTACTTTTGTACTGTCTAAACCGCTGATTATAACGCGTAACGTCACCTGATAAGTTAGTACCTTCTCTTGTATTGGAGGCCTGGCATGTGACCTAGAACCCCAGCTTGTATTAGAGCCCCGGCTTCTGTTTGAGACCTAGCATGTGATAGGCCTAGAAGTTTTACAGTAAATATCATTGGTTGGTGTAGTTGATTCGTCACATGAGAAGTACTCAGTGTCTGCTGATGGAGCGCGTCTGACAGTATTCAATGTTTGTCGAGATTGTGCTGACAACAGAACAGATCTCCAGGTTATACAGTGCAACGCCAGCAACCAGCATGGATATTCCTTTGCTGCTGGATATATCAATGTGCTCCGTATGATGTCTTGTTCTTGTTGTCTTGTATCATCTTATTGTCTGACGGTTCTAATTGGCCACTTTCCGTGTTTTGCCAATCCATCTATCCGATGGTGGCTGTCTGTCTCATACAGGCTGTTAACTTGAATAAAGGAGTAGGAAAACGGAAATTGACATGAATTTTCCCTAGGGTGGGAGAAACAGGTGTGCAAATTTGCACTTTATAAAAGGTCAGGGTCAGTTCAGATGTAAGCTCCACTTTGGGTTTACAACCGACACAGCGTAAAAGTTATTAACTTTTTAAGTTGTTTGCTCACAATTCCATGGCCAAGATTTTTTGTTTGTGGGGTTTCTCCTACCCGTTTTTTACCTTTCTTACCCTTTCTCTCACTTTTTTCTCATCCCCTAGAGTATTGTAAGCAATATTATGGCATCATTTTTTGTTGATTTATATTCAATGCAAATGACTGTCATTTGTTTTTATGCAGCAGAAACTTGTCCCGACATTTAGGGGTTCAACCTGTAAACTCAACTCTTTTAGTACGTTGCATTATTGTTTACTACAGGTCGTACAAGGTTGGTGGTACGGCCACAGAACACAACAGTTAATCCGTTCAATCTCTTCGCTCGTGAAGAAGTGCTCTGGTGTGTAGCCAGCTCAGACCCAAGTACTCCCTCGTCCATCGTGTGGTACCACAGGCCGACCAATGGCACTGCCATACAACTCAACACCAGTGCAAGGTGTGACCAGGGGCTGCATTCACAAAACTGCTTAGGAATGAGCTTAGGAAAATTTATTAGGAAAGTTTGGAGAACGTGGGCCGAGGTCTTTTTTGTCACTGCTTCTCAAGCTGGAATCAGCTATCAGTTGATATCCATCAGAGTGCCACTTTTAAGAAACATCTTAAAAGTTTACTTTACATGGCATAGGGATATTAGTATATGTAGTAGATTTACTCATACTTACCCTCTTATTCATGTTACACAGGCTTACATTATCTGTAGTCCAACAGTGCATTTTATATTCTACTGTTTTTGGGATTTGTTTTTACTATCTAAAAATAATTTACTTCTAGTTTTTATTGTCAAGCACTAGCATACTGTTCTGTAGGAGGTGCTGTGGAAAAAGTTGTTGTAACTTGCAATGTGTAATTTATGGCAGACTGGCTGTGAATGGTGATGGCTCACTGATATTCCGTGACATTGCTCAGACCGAATGGCATCAGTTGATGGGCTGGTACCGGTGCGTGGCGGACAATGGCTATACATCTGATTCAGCCAAGATGTTTCTCAATGTGTTAGCATCTCCAATCGTCCCTACACGACGTGAGTTTTTTTCCTACCTTTATCATTCTTCTGTAGCTACAGCACTTTAACATAGTTGTGTTTTTCTTACATTTGTCCAATACAGTGATCTGTGTATTGATGTCATGCGCAATGCCATTCATGTAAGTAAGTAAGTAATTTATATAGCGTGTTAACTGTAACAGCCTCAAACATGCTCGATGTGCTAGTAACAAGAAATCTGAGCTAATGCTCATGAGATGCGCGAGAGCCTATGGCAGTTCCTGTTCGCAGGTAATCTTGGTCTATCTCCATCCATTTCTTCGCAATTCACTCTTTTGCAGCCGAAAATTGCCAAAAAATCACTTAAAATCAATATTTTTAGGGTTCAAGGTCATTCAAGGTCATCGATGTCAACATCCCTAAGAAGTTCTTCGCCAGTGCTTGTTATGATAAGCAGCATGTCTGTGCCTGTCTGCAACCATTTTCACGCTAGACAAAACAACAGCAGATAAATAACTACTTTTTAGAAGGGTACCCCTATATGACACCCGCGTGCGCAGGCTTCTTTGAATCTAGAGGGTCATCATCATGCGGATCTGTTCGTTGTCTTGTTAGCCACAGCAAGGCTGAGGTGGCAAAATCTTGTGTTACTCCATGGTGGATCTACTGAGTTTACTCCTAATTCAGAATACAGTTCAGGTTATCTTGCAGTGAAGTTGAGTTGTGTGTTTGTTGTTGTGTTAGCCACGGACAAGGCTGGGGTGGTGGAGTCCGGTGTTTCTCCATGGTGGGTCGTTGTTCTTGTTATTCTTGCTGTGATTTTCATCTCTCTCATCGTCATCTACATCGTCATTCGCTTTTGTTGCTGTCGAGGAGACATCTACCAACGTATGCAGACTCCTTCTCTCCATGAACAGTTTGCTCCTAATTCAGAGTATCAGTAGAGGCTTTTTTAATTACATTATGTGCTAATTCTAATTCCAGTTAATTAGCAAAGGAAAATTTGTGTAATATCAACGGTATTTAATTAGAGAATTGTTTTTTTTTGCAGTTGCATTTTTAATTAGATGTTTAACTACATTTTGGGGGATATGTGCTTAGGTGTCTCAACTTGGGATCTGGCTAACCTGGATTTTTCTGAAAAATTGGTTGAAATGATGTGTGCATTTAATTTCTCATAGAGACAAATTTCTGCAGTCCATTTTTTGAATGAGTATGTAATTAGTGACGAATATGCATGGCTACACATTCCGCTAGGCTCCAGGATGTATCGAAAATAGTTTGTGGTGCAGTGCACAAATTTCACCGCATTACTGTAATTGTTAACTGCGTTGCAGTTGATGCCATTGAGCAGCGAGATGGCAAACGGCCGTTGAAAGAGCTGGAGGAGAGATCACTCAAGCCTTACAAGCGAAGGTAACTACAGGACTAAAACACATATTTTTATTATCAGATTATGTGTCCACCTGCAATACTGTAGGTACTTTGGGGTGAAGGCATATGAGCGCCTGGGTGCATCGTGTTAGTGTGAATTTGTGGAGGAAATTACACTGCTTTTACCCTTGCAGCTCACATAGTGTTGTTTTTGCATTAGCTTCGTAGCCTTGATCTTAGCCAACTGTTGTTATCATTTCTCATGAGCACACAAATTAAATGCTTTTCATCATTTGTGTCGCTGAATGTCATGTCTGTTGCACCGGTGTGCCGTTAAGAAACTACTTACTCACTCACTCACAGTGACTCACTGTAGATGTACCTGAGGCCGGTAATGAACTGATAAGTTTTGGTGATCAACAATCACAATCAACAATTGAGTGTGTACAGCAATTGTTGTGTAGGGAGGACACCGAGCTGGCTGGCAGTCGTGCATCACTTGACAATGATGATGATGATGATGATATTGACTGAGCAACATTTCTTCCATCCACTGCTACTATTCACAGCTACTGAGTGCATGACTAAGTGATTGAGTAGTGTTTTGCATCCCGCAAAAACACATTCCAGGCCACAAGTCATCCCAGGGAGGTCACTCCAGGCAGCTTTTATGGAAAACAGATATTCTACAACCTCTAGGAGCTGCACAGGACTACACCTTCAATGCAGATTCGTTATTTTGTCCAATGGAAATTTGCAGTTTCAAAAAAACTGCAAATTTGATAGGATTTTATAGCCATTTGGAAGGCACTAAATGATTACGTAATATTTTATACATGTGGTTGTATCATCCATGCTTGATAACAAGCAGAGCCGGCGGAAGGGCCTCCCCCTGTACTCCCCCAGCTGGGGGGGTCTCACGTTTGCTCAGGGGCCTCATGCTAGGTGTGAAAAAAAGTTTTCTAGTTTTAAAAAATATATTCAAAATATAAAATTAATAAAGCTGTCACAGTTGACGCGTTAATTAATGCATTAATAAATTAACGCGCGTTAAAAAAATTAACGCGCGTGAAAAAAATTAACGCACATGCGTAAATTTATTTCATTCAGTTACTAAATTCTGTGCAGCAAAAGTTCGGATATTCCATTAAACTGCGGTTATATGACAATCGAATGAAATCAAGTAACTTAGCTAGTTTTCGTTTCATCACTACTGTAAATAAGCATTCATTCCAGTCACCCTCTCCATGTAGTCCACTGTCCACCTACAACATCGGCAATATTGATAGTTACTTTATTAAAGTTTATTACATTTTTAAATCTTTATTTATTCACCAATCACAAAT
>Ga0056128_1011004_pt1 | contig 11219 bp, 5 predicted proteins | sample WorMetLIZISLAND2_FD_71113 | JGI IMG/M metagenome (GOLD analysis project Ga0056128, IMG submission 71113) | Marine gutless worms symbiont microbial communities from Max Planck institute for Marine Microbiology, Germany - Olavius geniculatus... ... | reverse complement strand
TGCTCTATTAGATATGTGTAGTTGCTACTTTTATGTTTGTATATTTTTTAGCCATCGGCTATCGTTTTTATTAAACCCGAGTTGAGTTGAGTTGAGTTGATATGTAAACCTTTTTTGACATTTTGACATTTCAACATATTAGGTGTGTTGTGCATGCCACTGAGTAGCAATTTTTTTACAGAATCTACTGGTGAAAAAAAAATTACAAAAACCGGACAAAGTACAATAGATTACTTTTTTTGGCCTACCCTGCAGTGCATACAATGCTATATATCGGCGTGGATCGATCGGTACATAGGCCTATGCGCTGCTTGTTATAACTTCTCGGCGGAGCAGGACCTATTGGTAAAGCCTGCTTTCCACTCTTGCAACACATGTAATGACAAGAAGCCCAGCTGTCGCTAGGATAGCCGACCGTACTGGTTGTCAGTGACTTTCAAAGTCGTCCAAGATCAGTCGTCGTCATGTAATCTGAAAGACAATACGCGACTTCTTATTAGTGATCAATAGCAACCTAGGCCCTATTTAGCACCGTTTAGCCACAATAGCGCGTGCCGACCTTCAAGAACAGTCTAGGTCGATAATTTTCATCTAATCTAAAAAGAGCGTATGCCAGTTTCTATTAATGATTAATAACATTGGCTTTATCTGTCACCCTTTCCGAGGTACGGTCACTAACTTTCCATTAAAAATTGCGTCCAAACCACTTCAGATTAAGACACGGTTACTATTTACAGCCTACAGGAAGTCGCGAGCGCCCTATCCCATGTTACCATCGCCGACCCCCTACGACTTTTACCGTTTAGCCACGATATATCCGTGACAGCCAGACGGACGACATCCATGCCAATAACTTGACCGTTACTCAAGTACGGTCACCTAAAACACATTGCGTACTTCTTTGAATTCTACGATTGAAACTCTGGTCGCAGGTGACGTAGGCAACGCAAGTGAAGTAGCACGCAACGAACGCCAAAAAAAATCACGCAGCTAACGCAAGCACGCCGGTGTCAACACCGGAACAGCCGAAACGCAAGAATAGATCGAAACGGTGTCTATTCTCGCGTCGTGTTGAGTGGAAACTGGGCTTTAGTAATGATGTAAACAGCAGCCAGCTTCAGCGCTCGGCAGCAGCCAGGAAGCCTTCTAGGCAGCGAAGCCGCATCGACGCCGATGCGGCGCCGCAGCCACGAACAACTCTCTATAGCTTAGGCCTAGCTACGGCTTCAAGTTCAGCCGTTGAGTGCAGTAGGCCCATAGAGATGGGACTACCGTAGTGGTTGGTTGAACCTGCAGGCTACGGCTGATTGTTAGGCGTAGTTGAATAAGTCGCAGTAGTTTTGCTGCATCACAGAATCACATGATGGCAATGCAGAGCGCTGAGTCAACTGCAGAAAATGGGTTGTCGTTTACCGTGATCCGATTCATCGACTGCGGAAATAATATCAGCGACTGAAAGGTCCGCTCGAGAAAATCTCAACTTCGAAGTAAAACTCCTGCGTGAGTATGCACCACGAAGCACGTCCGTCAATAATGATGCTAATTACTATCGCAGAAGCAGACGAGTCAGTGTGCAGCCGATCGACTGCATCGTTGCTATAGCCTTTTTACGCATACAATACAATACAATACAGTACAGAATTTGCACTAAAAAACTGACAGACAAACTGTCAGTTTAATCTAGCACATAAACTAAAAAAAACTTAAATGTTTAAGAAAAAAATGAAATGAGAGATACCGAGAATAGAAATACTGTTAAATGTAAAAGTGACAAAATTCGAAAAAATGACTGAAGTAAAGAAAACTAAAATAAGAGATACTTACTGAGATACTGCGACTTATTGGCTGAACATCGCAAATTTTTCCCACCCTCCTCTCATTTAGCGCCCTCGTTTGGGGTGAACCCTTTCAAATTTATGAAAAACTACGCAGCCGACGGTGAAAATTTGGTGATCCTAGCTTGCACCGTTTTGGACTGATCCACCCGTGTGATGGACAGACGGACGGACGGACGGACAGAATTGCGAAGGCTAAGACGCGCTGAAGCAGTAGCTGCTTTCGCGCGTAAAAACTAGTTTCTGACGCGTGTTAAGGGGTGTACAAAGCGACAGATATGAATTGATCCGAACTGGCTCAGCAGTTCAGTAACTTCAGTTCACTTTGTTTGTTCTGTACCCGCGTAACGAAACGTGCTGCGTGAACCCGGCCTGCGTGAAAGTAAATCTAGGCCTAATATTAGTCAATTTTTTGCGTCTTTTGGTTGCAGATGCGTTTGATTCATTTCAACTAACACAGACAAGATTCGCTTGTGATTTTACAGCATCAATCTACTTGAATCACGTCAGCAAAAAGCAACAACTGCGTAATTAAAGATGGCGATGACCGGGGCTATGGATAACGTCGTTTACGACCGCATGAACTTCAACTACGACTACAAGCAGTTTCGACATCCCAAGTGGATCACGGAAAAACATTTTGTTTATCACCTATGTCGCGATGATCGCGGTTATCTCATGTGCGTCCGTGACAACAAGGGAGAGCCGATCAGGTCGCCCAGGTATATGCAATGTGACATGAGTTTTCGTTACGGTATGTGAGTTTTCACAACGTATGTCTAGTCTGGTTTTGTAATAAAATTTTATGTGTTAGATGGCCATGTGCTGTAGCCTGTATTGCTATTACCAGCTCGAGCTTATTTCGTTTTTATAAACATGAATAGGCTAAATAAAATTCAACTCACGCTGGATTTGATTTTAATGCAGCGTGAACCCAAAAGTGATTGCCTAGGCCAAGAAGCATTAGCGTAAAACCGCAACGTTGTTATAATTAAGACGTACAACGTAAATATTATTATACTGTAAACAGTTGAAAGGTGTATAGAAGCTTAGGAAGACTGCTAGCAAGAAAAGAAAATCAACGTTCAATATGAGTTTATCGCGATGTCGACGCCGAGTGGCGACGGCCGTCCGTCAGGTTGCTTTGTACACCCCTTACCAAAAGACGCAAAAAATTGACTAATATTAGGCCTAGATTTACTTTCACGCAGGCCGGGTTCACGCAGCACGTTTCGTTACGCGGGTACAGAACAAACAAAATGAACTGACGTTGAACTTGACGTTGACAGTCAGCAGCGTCATTTAGGGGGAGGGCTGAGGAGGGTTACGGATCCCCAAGGATTTAAAATTTTAATTGTTTTTTTGTAAATCATACCTTTGAAACAGTGTTACTGCTGAAAGAACAATACGTTACATATACTGAAACCCCCAAAATGATTACTGAGACCCCCTCCCAAAGATTTACTGAGATGACGCCACTGACATCAACGCATCTCAGACCTGCAACTGAAAAGAGAAAAGAGGAAGGCTATGGTGTTACGACAACTTATCTGTCGCACAACTGCACCATTCTGTGGATGTGCTTCCCCCATTGGACTCTACTCGCACTTCAGAACTCACAAGCGTTGACTGCTTGTCCGTCAACACAACGGGAAACTCCAACAACAGGGGCTTTCCCCAGTACAGTCACGTAAAAGGATTTTTTGGCGTTGATGCGCCAGGGGGCTAAACTAACGTTTTACTTAGGCCTACTTATTTGCTTACTTACTTGACTGCCGCATTTAACTAGGGCTAAGCGAGTGCGTATATGGCGTGAATTTGTGATATCATTGTAGAAAGCTACGAAACATCTGCATCAACCGGCTCGTTACCGAGTGCAACGTTCTGATCAAGACCGATGCTGGTTTCCTGCCTTCGAACGTCTACCCTCGTCTACTGAGTGAGGCAATCCTGCTACGTGAACCTCAGGCGATTGAGTGGGTCGTCTCCACTTGGCCTCTCCGGGTGCTTCGTGTCTACGATATGGTATAAGCCGTAAACAAATTTTTTTGTCCCTATATATGTTTTTCTCAAAATGGGGTTTTAGCTCACGTTTTTCATTTATGAACGAAAATTTTCCCGCAAAAAGACGCGCGTGCAGTTTTGGCGACAGCTCAAAATTTAGGGTGGGGGCAGTTTTCCCCTCCCCTTTGCCACAACGGCAGTGATGACTTCAAATAACGTTGACTTGGTAGTGTACCGGTATGGTGCCAGATTTACGATCGAGAGTTCATGGGCTCTAATCTCGGTCGGGTCACTATTAAGTGGTTACTAATTTGGTAAGTGACTGTCTGCAGACAGGTAATAAACCGTCTATAACTAGCCACCAAGGGCAACTCAGTCTTTCATCCCTCCGGGGTAGGTAAATCGAGCACCGGTTTTACTTGCCAGATAACACTGCGTGATCCCATATGACAGGTGACGCTCCGTAGCTGTGCGCTGAGTTTCCCCTTATAAAGCGCTATATACGCAGTTTTTTTTACCTTTATTTGATCTTATGTGACCGTTTAAAGGTAAAGGTAAAGGTCAGAATATAGCTCTTAAGGAGCGAACCCATCACAGAGCTACTGAGCGTCACCTGCCGTATGGGATCACACAGTGTTACCTGCCACCCGACAGAGGTGAACGCGCCCCGCCTTAACCCCAGCCAGATAGGCCGGTATTCGATTTACCTACCCCAGAGGGATGGAAGGCTGAGTTGACCTAGGCAGTTGGTTACATACCGAGATGGTTGACTTGCCCGCAGGCGGTCACCCATCGCAGTATCAACCGGGCCCGGCGTACAGTAACTTCGCTGATCGGATCAGACGCGTTACCACTACACCACGCCACGTTTGCGCTGCAGGTACCGTTGGAAGACGCGTTGGAGGATGATTATCTGACGGTACCGTTTGACAGCAACGAGGAAGTCAGCCTGGCCGATTGCTTCGTGCTTGGACTACTCAAACTCAGACCCGAGTCAAACCTCAGACTTATTGATTTCACGCGGTTCGAGAAAGGTGCGTAATACGAGCGTATTATAGCTAGTGATTTTCGCTTTTTGCTTTATCGTTTTATTTTTTTCGGTTTTTATTTATCTGTAGTTTTTAGTGTTTTTACTACCGTCATTTGTAACGTGTTCTTGCAGCGCAGTTCGCATTTATACCTCGATAATCTGTTCCCAGTGATACGATATGATATGATCCGATTTGTAGTCTTTTCCACAGATATTTTTTCGCTTGTTGCTATGCTTCCCATGCAGTGACGTTTTGGCAAGAAGAGGCAATATTAACTTTACCCCTAAATTTCAGTATGTCGGAAAATTTACTTTTTGTTGAAAAAATTTTTCTTACAAAAATACAAAACTTGGCAACGGATATCTCGCGTTTTGTAAGAAATTTAAAAGCAGAATTGACATCCCAAAGACCCGTATCATCTCTGTTTGAAATTTGCATCTGTCTCTTGAAAATTGCCAATTGCAGCCAATCTCTGCATTTTTAATTTATGATGCCGCTCATGCGGCTGTTTCAATAAGCCGCAATACGTTTATTGCCCGTCCGTTCGTCCGTTTGTCTGTCTGGCCCCTGCGGGCCCCTAACTCTAAAAAGGGCGTAGAACAACCAGAATTGGAAGGAACGTTTTTCAGGACATGAACAACTTCTGTGTCAATTTTCAGCTTAAGTTGTCAGCGGTCAGGCGGACGACCGCACATTATGTCGGCACTGGGCTGACATATTAATTATTTGTCTGGTTAGGCTAGACATTGATGTAGAATACATAAATGAGTTTTGCATTTTTATCGTGGGTTTATTACATTTCGTCGTTTATTTTTATACTGCTGTTCGTATGCATATAAACGCATTTCAGACGGTAGGTTGCGAACTTGCGGCATCGAGCGGACGGGTTTTTTTGCGACAGTACGGCTTTCTTGTCGTATGCCGTGGCAGAAGTCAATTAGCAGATTTGTACGAATTTTTTTTCTTGTAATCTGTCGTATTATGAGACATGTAGGTGGTGGTTTTAATCAGGGGCGTCGTGAGTTTTAAAAAATTGGTGGGCGGGGGGGCTGCAAGAAGTTACAATTTTCCGACAGACAGCCGGAAATTTCCAACAAAGACATTGCTCAATATTTCCATTTTAATTCTCCCTTATATGCCTCTAAAATGAGGATTTTCAGCCCAAAATTTGGTACATTTGTTATGTTTTAAACAATGTTTTCTGACAAAAAGAAAAAGAAAAAGAAAATTAAGACGGAGCGATTGCCTTCACGCCTCCAATATCACGCTGCAACTGGTTCTGGTGGTTTAGTTTTGGTGCATGTAATTTTGTGTTGTAGATCGCAAGCTGTGCAAGGAACTGTGCAGACTTCCAATCCTCTGGATGAACCCCACTGACCGGACCGTTGAAAAGATCCATGGATACCTCTCGGAAAACCTCGGTAATTATTGCAACTGAGCTTAGTAATATAGATGGCGGGTTTGGCTTAGTTGGTAACGTCGTGGGCCCCATCAACAAAGTTACTCTACGCCGGGCCCGGTTAGTACTTGGATGAGTGACCGTTGATCGGCAGGTAGGTAAAACCATCTCGGTATGTAACCAGCCACCCAGGTCAACTCAGCCTAGCCATCCCTCTGTGGGTAGGTACAATGAGTATACTGGGACGTAAACAGGCACACCGCGCGATGCACTAGCCTCGTATCCGTCGTCACCTCGCAGTGTAAACTGGTGTCTGGATCAGTGGCGTAGCCACAAATTTCAATTGGAAGGCCTCGTCTCCCTTCCCATCCCCTTTCCTTTGCCCCTTTTTTCTTCCTTTCCGGCCTTTCCATTTTCCCTTTCCATGCCTTTCCCTCCCCCTCTCTTCCCTTAGAAGTAGGACCCCTAAAATCCAGCTAAGGGGTCTGGGGAAGCGCTGTGAGCTCCCCAGCGGGGTCTGGGGCGGAGCCGCAGCCGAAACCGAAACCGAATTTGGTGCATTTTAGCTTTAAAAGATAAGATCTGGTGGCAACAATTTTAATTATTTCCCCGAAAATAAACTGACTAAATTGGCAAATTTTGTGCAGTTTATACGTATGCTTATGTTTTGTCTGGAGAATTGGGGGCCTAGGCTCCTGCACCCCTTTGGCTATGCCGCTGAGGCCTGAGGAAACGACGATCAGCACCGCCCCTGACGAGCTTAGAATACAGATAATTTCAAAACGACTGATTTACACACACGCGTTTGGCTATGTACCTTTGTGGATTTACGTTCGTCAAATTTTTTTGGGAATGAATTAGTGTTTGTAGCGGCGCTGCTCTTAGACAGGGAAACAACAAAAATAATTAATTTATGCTTGCGAGTTTGTCATAGCAATAAATTTCGCTTTGTTAATATTATATTGTAACACGCAGAAGGCATGACATTGCATATTGTTTTTGCACACCGCATCGTCATTGATACGTACTATTAGATTAACGTGTTTTGGAGCAATAATTTCATGCTATTTCTGTTTTATATTGTAAATTAGATGATTTTATTGCTTTTCATTATCTCGCATTTGGTCGAGATTTATAATCGGCAACAAATAACTCAGTAACGAATAAGCCTATAATTATAGTTTAATTAATTCTCACCATAAATCTTCATGCAATAAAATTAAGTCACTTTGAAATTTAAGTAAAAAAATACTGTGATGCATGTAGGCCTATTTTGCGACACGTATTTTGAGGTGTGTATTTTGTCGTGAATTATTGTTTGTCGTTGTAGAAGTGACGAAAGACAAGGTTCAGTGTTTTCTGAACAGAATTTCGCGCGTCTATTCCAACATCGACAGCGAATTCATTCACGGCAACCAGATAGGTCCAGTGATATTTTTAACACCCCAACACCCAGTGGCGTAGGCCTATTTAGGATTTGGCAAAGGGGGGACATGGCGAGCGCGCGGAGCGCGAGCCTATAACGGGGATCAGGGGCGAAGCCCCCCCCGCCTAAAGCTGAAACACTCTTTGCTTCTGAATGTTCAATGGAAACCGCAAATTCGCCCATTTTTCTGAAATTTGGAAAAGCAAAAGACCATCAAACATTGTTGAATTTTGCAATTGTTGCTGGAAAATGGCAAAAACGCACCTTTTCATATAAAGTCGCCTGTAAAAAAATTTCATGGTCGGGCCAAAGGGGGGGCATCGCACCGTGCCCCCCCCTAAATACGCCACTGCCAACACCTCCCCCTGACCTATGGGACCACACACCTCTTTCCCAGTCAGCGAGCCACAGGGAGTCATGTCAGTGCTGTATCGTGCTTACAGCTCTCCACAGGCTTCCCAGCTCTGTTTCAGGGGGTTTACTTTTAATGGGAGGGAGGATGGGAGGATTTACACCTATCCAGCGCTGAGGCCGTATCAGCTAGGCCCAATGCGCGTCCCCGAGTGTAACCACAAGGTTACAGGTAGCGGCTATGAAGCCGTAGACAGCTATGAAGCCGTAAACAGACGGCTGTAAAGCCGTAAATAGACGGCTGAGAAGCGGTAGTCGGCTGTGGAGCCGAAACCAGCACAAGAGCACTGGTAACGTGCAGCAATCTGCTCTCACGTTTTGATCAGCGCTTAGTCAGCTCCTCGCCTCCAGATTTTAGAAATCTTTCGGGTCATCGGTGCAAAGCCCCATTACCACGACAAGGTGGCTGACCATGGTGGGGAAATTAAGGTGACAAGTAAAGACGAAAAAAGGGTGATGGGAGGAAAGGAGATAATTGAAAGGGGAAAGGAAGGGAAAGAGAAAGGGAAGAGATGAAAAGAAAGGGGAAGGGAAATGCCCGCCTAATAAATTCTCACTCCTTTTAGTTTCAGTTTTCTAGAAATACGTATACCTGGATAGATCTTCTGTTCACTTCCTCTGTACAAACCGTGTCAGAGTGATAGTAGTCAACGGCATCAACTACAAATAACACATAAAAAAGCGCCACCGAAGAACAACTTTTTACGCGCGAAAGCAACTATTGCTTTCAGCGCATCTTAGCCATCGCAATTCTGTCTGTCCGTCCGTCTGTCACACGGGTGGATCAGTCAAAAACGGTGCAAGCTATGATCACCAAATCTTCACCGTCGGCTGCCCGGAAGACTCTAGTTTCAGTAACCGTAAAGCTTTTCCATAAATTCGAAGGGTGTCACCCCGAACGAGGGCGCTAAATGAGATGGGGTGGGTAAAATTTGTGATTTTTGGCAGTCGCTGTATCTCAGTAACGGTGCGAGATAAGGCCTAGGTTACTATTAATCACTAATAAGAAGTCGTACACGGGCTCTCGATTGGCGCCGAATTCAATGACTTTGAATGACCTTGAACGCTAAAATAGGTGGTTTTATGGATTTTTTTGGCAATTTCGGGCTGCGACACAAGTCTATATCATTTACAAGGTGGCGCCACGAAATATCGTTATGCCATCCAGATAAAGAATTTGGTATTTGTATATTAACTTAGCGTGAACACCCCAATTTTTAGCTAAACTACTGAACCGGAACAGCTATAGGCTTTCGCGCGTCTCGTGAGCATTGCCTCAGTTTTGTTGTTTTCACTATTAGAGCGTTTTATATGCACTTATCAGTTTACCATTTTTTCAGCTATTTTGCTGTAGCCAGCATTGCTGAGATGTTTGTCTTTATAGTCGCTATCACTTAATGATGTCTAAGACGTTGACTCTTTACCACTGTTTTAACACGTTCCATTAGCTTATACACGTAGTTGTACATGTATTGTATGACCCGATATAAGTTAGCAAGTAAGTAAGTAAGATTATTTAGATGGCGCAATTTAACAATAGCCACAATGCGCCGCGCTCTCAACGCCCGAAGAAAAATGCTTAATAGTTGCGATTTGTTAACTATCGTCTCAGACGAATATTATATGTCTTTACCATAAGGCGATGGGGCGTTATATAACTTGTCGATGTGATGGATAATGACTTGTCTGTAGGTTGCAAGAGACTTCTGACGGTAGGAGGCTGAGTTGGCCTGAGCAGGCAGTAGCTATTTGATGTGACCGTATGTGTAGGTCCGATAACAATCGTGTTGGATCTACACGTGTCTATCGACGACGTGCCAATAGGCCTGAGTCTACAGCGCCACGGACCGTTTAAGTTCAGCTGCAGCCGGCTCTGGGTCAAACCGATCACTGATGTGGATCTTCCGCTCTCTGCCGTAGGATCCATCCTAGACACAAACGTATGTGATTCTAATATGCACTCTACCTTTAAATGAATGAGCCAACTAACAATTTTTTGAATTATTTTTAAAACCCTGGCTGCTGACGATTGAAACGGTTCATGGACCTTCGATTAGAACTGCAGATGTGCGGCAATAAAAACACACCGCTACAAAACTCTAATAGTTTCAAAACAGCACAACAGTTTTATACGAAATTTTCGGCTGTCGTTAAAAATGGCGTAGACAGACCAAGTCCTGTGCAATATTACAAAATTTTGCGCAAATGATGCTATTTTTTGTTCTAATGCTTTATTTTCAACTGTGGTTAAGTCAACCTGACGTCCGTCTGAAGTGAAACCGCGAAACAATTGCGTACTAGATAATTAATAAAGTCACAGTATACGTGACTTGTTTAATTATGCAAACTATCGTTTGCTATTTTATTTATTTCTGTACTGTTTTTGTTAACGTGACATTGATCGAAATTTTACGACTAAAATGTATTGATGATTAAATTTTTTGACGATAAATCGCGTGATCAGTTGTCAATTTTTGCAGATCTAGCAACTTATTAGTCCGCCCGAAAACGATAGTTTTCGGAAGGACTTATGTTTTAGCCCAGATGTTTTTTTAGTCCGCCCGAAAACAATAGTTTTCGGAAGGACTTATGTTTTACGCATGATGTTTTATTTTGTTTTTTTTCGAGCATGAGATCTCCGAGATGCGTGGGCCGACTGGCTTGAAATTTTGCACGATGGTCAGTACTAGGCCGAGTTTTATAATGCCAGTCCAAAATTTTGGGGGGCGCACCCCAAAAAAATTTCGGGGGCGAAAACATGCAAAATTTGGCCCGATTTTGGACGACTTCGAAGTTCGGCGGCGAATATCTCAGAAAAGGATGAAGATATTCAAAATCGGATAGTCATTCCGTGTATGGCGATTCCTCCTGCGTTAGGCGAAACAAGAACGGTAAAGTTTGGTCCAGTGACCTTGGAGATTTAGATGTGAAATCGTACCCCCTTAAAGTGCAATTTTCGGAAGACCATATTTCGGCCCCTAGGGGGTGCTGCGCCCCAAATTTTTACACGCGCTAGAGAATGACCAAGTCTTACTAGCGCACTTCCCACCGGGGACGGGGGCCCCCCTTACAACTTTTTTCAAAGGGGAGTCAAAAATTGCCTTAAAATGTAG